>Ga0099364_10013707_pt1 | contig 10854 bp, 10 predicted proteins | sample TergutTh196P3_FD_73070 | JGI IMG/M metagenome (GOLD analysis project Ga0099364, IMG submission 73070) | Microcerotermes parvus P3 segment gut microbial communities from Pointe-Noire, Republic of the Congo - Th196 P3 | ecosystem: Host-associated > Arthropoda: Insects > Digestive system > Gut ... | reverse complement strand
ATATATACACTATATACAGTATAGACATATGAAACAGCATTGTCAATAGGGGAAATCAGCCACCATCGGAATTAGTAGCAAGCAAAATCAAGCAAAGCAGTTTTCATTGCGCTATTTCATGTTCTTGGCTCATGCTAAGCACCCCAAGTGACTTTAAAGTATTTCAGTTATATCTTGACGTTCTCCTATTTCTCATGTTATGTTAAGTTATAACTGTATGGAAGAAGACCAGCATTAAGGAGAATCGTCACCATGATTAAGAGAGAAGCCTATATGAACCGCATCAGGCCATTCATGGGGACCGATCTAGTAAAGGTACTGACTGGAATGCGCCGCAGCGGCAAGTCTGTAATGCTGGAGCTGATAAAGGATGAACTGATTGAGCAGGGAGTATCGCCATCGCAGTGCCTCAGTATCAATTTTGAAAATATGAACAACGCCTATCTGTGCACCGCCGATGCTTTACATGAGGAAGTGTCGACAATAATATCACAGCTTGACGGGAAAGCGTATCTCTTTTTTGACGAAATACAGGAGGTTCTGTCATGGGAGACCTGCATTAATTCTTTTCGTGTTGAGTTTGACTGCGATATATATATCACGGGTTCAAATGCCAAACTGCTTTCGAGTGAGCTTGCTACCTTTCTGGCTGGGCGCTATGTGGAGTTCGTCATATATCCGTTCTCCTTTTTGGAGTTCACTGAACTATTTACGCAGACCCATCCCCAAATGAGTGAATCAGAACTTTTCGCAAACTACCTTAGCTTAGGCGGGATGCCATATTTGAGCAATCTTCGTTATGATGCCGTATCATCACAACTCTATCTCCAAGACCTTTTCAACTCTGTCGTCCTCAAAGATATCGTCAAAAGGCATAAGGTGCGTGACGTAGATTTGCTGGAACGTATCATTACATATGTCTTCGCAAACATAGGAAATGTTTACTCCGCATCCTCCATATCAAAGTACTTTAGGAATGAAAACCGAATCGTGGCCCCTGAAACCGTCCTGAACTATATCAATCACTGCACAGACGCCTATCTTTATTACCGTGTGCGAAGGCAAGATTTGCATGGGAAAAAACTCCTGACTGTCAACGAAAAATACTATGTAGCCGATCATGGTATCCGAGAGGCAGTCTTTGGTGATAATGCGAAAGATATCAACCTCATACTCGAAAATATCATCTTCATGGAGCTTTTACGCAGAGGATATAGGGTCACGGTGGGAAAGTCGGGGACAAATGAAATCGATTTCGTTTGTGAGCAAAGAAATGAAGTACTTTATATACAGGTGGCGTATCTCCTCGCAACGAACGAGACTGTGGAGCGCGAGTTTGGGGCCTATGACTCCATACGGGACAATCATCCGAAATATGTCGTCACCCTCGATGAGTTCGACATGAGCCGCAAGGGCATAAAGCATAGAAACATAAGGGATTTTCTGCTTATGCCCGAATGGACGAGATAAAAAAATGGACTCTTTCTTTCATCAGGTATACATGGTCGTTGAGCAAATCCCTTATGGCAAGGTAGTATCCTATGGCCAAATCGCAAGGATGCTTGGACGCCCCCGGGCGGCGCGTGAAGTCGGTTGGGCTATGCGGCACTGCCCGGATGGCTTGCCTTGGCAGCGGGTCGTCATGGCGGACGGCAGAGTTGCGGGCGGGATGTTTGCCGAAATGCGCAAAGCCATGCTAGAGTCAGAGGGTGTGAAGTTTTTACCGGACGGTCGAGAGGATATGAAGGTGTATAGATGGGAGAACGCAAGATTGGTTTAACCCTGCTCCAAGCTCTACCATCCCTCCCTGATCCCGCCATCACTCGCTATGACTTGCCCTATGTTGCGAGTTTTTAATACGACAGGAGAAATACACAGAATGCAAATAGTAGACTTCACTTCCGCCCATGTCGCTGAGGCGATGAAGATAGCGAAGCAAAACTATGAAGAAGAGCGTAAGCACGTTCCTGCGCTACCTACTATTGATGCGGTTCCTGACCTTGGTCCATATGCGGATAATGGTCTAGGAGTCGCGGCTTTTGATGGGACTGTTATGGTTGGATTCCTATGCTGTGTCCCGCCTATTAAAAATGCTTTTCGTTCTACTGATGCGACAGGTGTATTCTCACCAATGGGCGCAAATGGGGCAGTCGGAGATAATCGGGCAGATGTATATGCACGTATGTACCAGTTCGCGGGAGAAAAGTGGGTTCAAGCAGGAGCTTCAAGCCATGCTATATGCACATATGCCCACGATGCCGCAGTTCACGGGCAGTTATTTCGTTATGGCTTCGGTTTGCGCTGCATAGACGCTATACGAGGGATGGACGATATCCCTGCGCCGCCTTGTCAGGAGTATGAGTTTTGTGAGCTGCATCCTGATGAGTTTACACAGGTACTGCCGCTCGATCATATGCTTGACACGCACATGGCAAGTTCACCTACATTTATACTCCGTCCATCCAAGGGTGAAGCATCGTTTATGGAGATGGCTTTACAGGATCAGTACCGCTATTTCGTAGCAAGACATAAAGGAGAAATAGTGGCTTTTGTCGGAGTAGCTAATGACGGAGAAACTTTTGTATGCAAGTCATCGAAGTATATGCATATAGCAACCGGCGCTTACTGTCTACCTGATCATCGTAGCAGAGGGGTTGCAAATGGCAAGCACTTTTTTCACTATTTCGGTAAGGACTTTTTTCCCGACTTCGGAAAGGAGTTTTTTCCGAGTGTGGTAAGGAGTTTTTTTCGTGTTTCGGAAAGCAGTTTTTTCTGATAGGTATTCACCAGAAATGCAAAAGGTAGCGGTTGCGATGGTAGTGTCATGCGTGGTTCACAAATTTGATGATCATATCAATACTAGGGTACGGTTTTCGAAAATTATTTATGGAGGGAGGGCGTAGCCCGACCGGAGTAAAATAATTTTCGGCCTGCGGCACAAGCCGGGTGTCCTGTGCTGCCAGGGTCGACAGAAATGGTACCATTCCATCGGATCGAGTACTTGGGCGACGACCGGGGAGGCGTCCGGCTCTTTTAGCAGACTGGGGAGTTTTCTCCGACATAAGTGGGTACTTTTGTTATGCCGGTGTCAAAAAAGCGAAGTGATTAAAATGCCTCGTCCGGTACATCCGGCGCGACAAATAGTTCTGGGTGCTTGAGCCGGTAAGACTCCCCCTTGAGCGAAAAGCAGCGGGCGTGATGCAGAATCCTGTCCATCATCGCGGTAGTCAGTACGGGGTCGCCCATCATCTCCACCCACTCAGGAATCTCTTTGTTGGTGGTAAAAATGATGGAGCGTTTCTCATAGGCGTCGCTTATGAAGCTGAAGAAACGATTGGCCTGATCCCTTGTAATCACGGAATACCCAATTTCATCCAATATGACGAGTTGGGCCTTCTTGATGTTTTTGAGCCGGAAACCGGCGCTGCGCTCGAAGTCGGCCTTTGCCAGTATGTCAAAGAAATTCTCGATCTTCTCAAAGCATACTGTGTAGCCCTCGTTGATTGCATGCAGACCCAGTCCAAGCGCGACCATGGTCTTCCCGAGGCCAGGAGGGCCAGCGAGGATGATGTTTCCGCAAGCATCGAGCCAGGACAGGTCCTTGAGCTGGTTGATCTGCCCGGATGTGATGCCAGACTCAAGTTCCACAGGGTCAAACTCATCGATTGAGCGTACCGAGGGCGGGAAATGGGCAAGGGTATAGTTCCGGCGGCGGCGACGTTCGTTACGGCCCCTGACCTCGGTTTCCAGGGCGTTGAGGAGGAACTCCCGGTATGGCTGCTCTCCTCTTTCAGCCTCCGCCAGAAGTGAGGGCAGGTTTTTGGAAGCGTGTTTCAGCCCGAATGTCTCAAGCATTGCACAGAGGCGCTCCAACTGCACTTTTCCGCTTTGTTTCCTCATTGAGCCCCACTCCTTTCCAAGAAAACCTGCTGGTACCTTTCCAGGCTGGCCTTCTGAACCTCGCCTATCGGCATGTGGCGTACCGTGATTAGCCCGGCACTTGCCCTGTCGTAGACGGCCTTGAACTGCGTGAATCGATACCGAAAGTCCCTGCAGCACTCTGCCATAACGGCGGCGACCAGATCTCTGGACGGATTTTCGGCCTCCAGAAAGCCTTCGACAGCTGAAAGCTGCTTGAACAGGTGGCGTGGGTTCTCCTTTTTGAACCCATTGACGAAATGCTGGAATTCGTAGCAGCTCCAACGGGAGCGCAAGCGTTCGATGACCGGGAGCCAGTCTGTGTTTTCCTCCTTCATGTGTTCGGACAGCCTGTTCTTGGACCCTCTGCACGGGTTGACATCATGCGTACACTCAAAAACAAGGTCAGGCCCATATATATGCAGTTTGTCCTCGATGGCTTTGTAGTAGACGGTCTTAAAGCATAGCTTCCGCGGTATGGAGTACTTCGAGGACCTGTACTGGATGTATTGGATCCCGTTCGTGGTGACCGGCACGAAGCCGGATACCGCCGAGTCGTATACGGATGGAAGCAACGGCCTAAGTGCCGCCTTCTCGATGTCAATGAACACCTCTTTGGGTACCCTGTATGTGGCCTGATGTATCCGCTTGTTCTTTCGCTCGACCCAGCCGGGGAGCGACCGCCACACATCGTCTATGTCTTGGATGTCTCTGGCGCTGAAGAAGTTCTTCTTCACGAAACCCACCAGGTTTTCAACGCCGCCTTTGCTTTCAGGGTCTTTTTTGTTGCAGACCCAGAGCCTCAGACCCTGCTCTTTGACGAAGCTCTTGAAAACATGGGTTTCAACGATCTCGCCAAGATACTCGGACGAGACGAAGACGGGATCTTGATCGATCACAAGCTCTTCAGGCCGGCCGCCGAGTTTGCAAAACCCATGGTAGATGGCCCGACATGCCTCATCCGCATTGTACTTGTGGTCTTGGGCGAAGACGCAGATCATCCGGCTGTAGCGCAGGAGCATGCAAATAAAGTGGATGGCCAGCCCTTTCTTAATCCGCAGTTCCCCAAAGTCGATCAGCATCTGTTGGCCCGGCGGTGTGTCAAAGACGTAATCGTATATGCGCCCTTCCTTTTCAGCGGCTTCGATCTGCCCGCTCGCATAAAGGTGCCGGATATAGTTCCTAAGTGTCCGCTCGCTGCCCGGTAGGCTCTCTTGTCCACCGTTCTCGATGTACCTCTCCACAAGCACATCATAAACCGAACTGCTATAGCATTTCTTGGGGTTGTTCATCAGCACGTTGATGATACAACTTTTCCATGGCTCTTCATCAAACACTTTGTCTTTGGCTAGACCTGAGCCTATATCCTCTGGAACGGCATCCATGTTGTAATATTTGCGTACCGTGGGTCGGGATGGTGGCTTTCCGGGCTTCCCTTCGTAATATTCGATAATCTCGCTTATTGAGTAGCCCCTCTGTTTCATGTCGATGATTTCTTGCATCATAGTTCTCCTTAGCATCTGAGACCTCCTCCGTATACTGTATAGGCTCAGTATACAAAGACGCGGCCTGTATTTACCAAATGTCCGGAGAAAATTCTGCCTTCCGACTTTGAGAAAAAAGTCCCTTCCAAACCGTAGAAAAAACTCCTTTCCGAATTACTGAAAAAACTCCTTTCCAAGTGTCAGAAAAACTGCCTTCCGGACTTCGGTAAAAACAGCTTACCATCCACATTCATGGGCAGCCGAAGTCGGCGATGGAAGACAGAGTACAACGTCGACGCCATCATGCGCATGCTGGTATTCTCCCGCATACTAGCCCCGGCATCCAAGAAAAAGACCTATGAGGGGCGGGGGATGTATTTCGAGAAGATGGACTTCTCGCTGGCCGATGTCTACCGCAGCCTGTCTAAGGTCATCACGCTCAAGGACGACATAGTCCTGCACCTGCACAAGCAAATGCGTAGCCTGTTCGGGCGTGACGACGGTGTCGTCTATTACGACGTCACAAACTACTACTTTGAGATCGACGAACCCGATGAACTGCGCAAAAAAGGGGTCTCCAAAGAGCACCGTCCTGACCCCATCGTCCAGATGGGCCTACTGACCGATGCCGAGGGGATACCCATAACCTATGGCCTGTTCCCCGGAAACACCAACGACTGCGAGACATATGTGCCAATCTTCAAGGATGTCAGAAAACGGTTCGGCCTTGGCCGCATAATTATAGTGGGGGACAAGGGGATCAACACAGGCGACAACATCGCCTACTGCTTATTGAGCGGCAACGGCTATGTCTTCTCCAAGTCCGTGCGCGGCGCCACGGGCGAGCTTAAAAGCTATGTCCTGAACGACGAAGGCTACAGACTTAAGGAAAGCGGCTTCAAGATCAAGTCGCGACAAGCACCCAGGCACATCTATGTCACCAATGACGAGGACAAAAAGAAGAAAACGAGGGTCGACGAAAAGCAGGTCGTCTTCTACAGCCCGGACTATGACAAGAAGGCAAAAGCAGACCGCGCCGCCGCCATCGCCAAGGCACGCGACCTTGTGAATGACCCTTCCAAATACACAAAGGCGACCTCCTACGGCGCGGCCAAGTACGTGAAGAACCTTGTGTATGACGATGAGACCGGCGAAGTCCTGACGTCAAAGCAGAGGCCCTCATTTGACGAGGAGAAGCTTGTGGAGGAGGAAAAGTACGATGGCTACTACGTCATCATAACCAGCGAATGGAGGGAGAGTGACGAGAAGATTCTGGACATCTATCGTGGGCTGTGGCAGATCGAGGAGGCGTTCAGGGTGTGCAAGGGGGACCTTGAGGTGAGGCCGGTGTACATGTCCAGACAGGACCGTATAGAGGCGCATTTCCTGATATGCTTCGTCGCTCTGGTCATAGCCAGGCTCCTGGCTCAATTTCTGAGAAACAAATTCTCGGTAGGCAGAATAGCGGAAAGCTTGGCGCGATCATCCGGTAGCCACATGGAGCAGAACTGGTACATCTTCAACCATGCCGACGAGGTGACCCGCGCTGTCCTGGAGAACATGGGCATTGACATTGGCAAGAAGTATATGACCCTTGGGGAGATCAGGCAGCTTATAGGCGACACGAAGAAGTGATTGGTGTTAACGATCGGAAGTATCCCTCTGTCGGGCGGGTGTATTCATCCATTGGGTGGGATTAGAACAATACTTCCGATTTATATGGCGCAGATTCATTTCGCAAGTATCTTTTTCAAAAGCAAAAGCCTCGTTAGCCGCACTAGGTTTGGCTCTCGAGGCTTTTTTCGGCATTTCATGTGTCAAAGTCAGGATATGAAGTAATCGTAGTGCAAGGATTGTAGCTGTCAAGCAAAGTAGACACATGTATCTAAAACTCATTTTCAGATCCTAGGGTTTCCCCTAATTTCTTACGGACATACTTTGGGGTTTCGTCAAGCACCCGCCGCCTGAATGTGTCCTTTGGCTCTATCTCGCCGTTGGCGAACTATAGCACATCATCAAAGTAGCCACAAAATACTGGATAAAAGGGAAATACGTATTTACACCCTCATGCCAGTTGTCCGAGCTAGCCTTCAATGCTCTGTAGTATTCACCCTTGCATTGCTATTAATCACAACAGTAAGATCACAAACTCGCACAAAAACACTCTCTAATTTGAGAGTGTTTAGTGTTTGATAGTCACCGATACAAAATCTTGCGTATCGTTTCGTCTGAAAGACTGTATTCTTCACAGAGTATGTCTATCGTTGCCTTTTGGTCGAAGTACTTGTGCCTGATTTCCTCGTTTCGCTGTTCATAGAATTTCCGCGCCCCGGTATCCGAACCCCACTTCTTTCTACCTCTGTCTGAGGGCACATAGAGAATTTCACCCGACGCATATTTTCGGAGTTCACGGAGCAAATCGTCAGGCAGAATCTCCGAAGCGTTTCGATATTTCATAGGTTACCTCGCGGCGTTTAAAAATGCCTCTAAGCTGTCGTATTTCCGTATGACTATATTTTGGCTTTCAACGACCTTTATGATGGCTTGTTCCAGCTCGGCGGCGCGTTTGGAAAGCGGCTCAAGGCTTTGCACGTCGAAGCAACCGAGTAAATCCATTTCGTCAAGCCCAAACTCCTCCGCGATTATGCTCAACTCGTTTTGCAAATTGCAAGCATCCACAAAAGCGGCATCGCTGTCGTTGGCTTCGCAGAAATAATACAGCCTGTTCCACGTTGTGCGTAGTTCTTGATACCAGTCTGCCAGCCACTTATAATTCGGTGTTTTTTCAGCGTCTCTTTCCGGCTTATAGCGAGCGATAAACTGACGTGACGAGGCGATGAGCAAATGTGCCAAACTTTTTAGTTCTCCTGTCGTTGACGCGGATAAAATTGCCTGATAATATTCCGCGAACCGGTCGGGCAATTCTTTCCATTCGGTCATTCCGGCGAGAACTCCCCAATGCCATGATTTCCAATAGGTTCCGTTTAGGCAAGCCACGGATATTTTCAAATAATTATGAATGTATCCCGCCAGACAACGCACTTTCCAATGGCGTTCCTCAAACATCATCGTTCGGTATAAATCCATTGCGACATCAAGATTTTCCAGGGCCTTTTTGTAGGTGAACTCAGGGTCGGCAAGATTGTCAAAAAGTTTCTGACGGATAGTCTCGAAGCGCTCCTCGTCCTCTTTGGAACGGGCATACAGGATTTTTGCGTCACCGAGGCAAAGTGTTGCTCGGTCGTCCAAGTTGGCGGTGCGCTCCATACGTTCCCATGAACGCGGATAGAGGTCGTTGCCGACACCACCGATGATAAATGTCTGCGCCAATTCATTACCACGTTCCGTAGCCGGAACAAAATAGTCAAATGGTTCGCCGTGACCATCGCCGTTAGTTGACGCGCCCTCAACCGCGACGAGTAATGCCACATCATCGGGATACTCGGTTTTGATTTTGTTTATAACCCATTGCGTGAGTTTGCTTGTTGATTCTGTCATAATAACCACCTTTTAGATTTGTATTTGACGGCGGCCGCGCTCGTCACCCTTTCGAGATGGTTTAATTATGCACCTCATCAACAGGCGATACAATGCCGAATTATTTTATAAAAAATCTGTATCACTAAGTGTTCTTCGGATATCCATACCGCCAATCATCGTATTCCTCTTTTGGTTATTTATTCAGCTTGGCGCAAACGTATCCATAAACGACAGCATTTTAATCAGTATATGGGCAAGCTCATCATCAATGCTTGTCCAACTGTAATTAGATCCGGGATAATAATTGCATAAGTGATACACCTCGCCGCCTAAGCTCACCCTTGTATTTGCCAATGGGCGGGAGCCGGTTTTATCTGTCTGCACACAATACCTGCAGTTGTCACATTTCTTCGTCCGCCCCACGACAAAGGCTTGGAGTTCAGCATCCATAGAATCAAAAGCAGCTAAAAATGCCTTCATCCCATTTGGGATGCACAGCCCGATACGCGCCGGATTCTTCACGAAAAAATCGAATTGTACCGATATGCCCGTGTGCTTGATTTTATACTCAAATCCCCCACGAGGGGCTTCCTCGCTCCATTTCGGATTGACGATCGACAAAGACAAGGTACAGTCGCTCGCTATGAGCTTATATATATCGTAGCTTTTATAGCCCTGATCAAGCATCCAAGTCTCTAGCTTCCGAAAAGCCGAATCACCAAGTAGCCGTGTATAAATATCAGATGTGTATGGATAGCCGTCGGAAAACATACAATGGGAAAAGGCGATGAGGTTTGCACCGTCCTTGGTCGACATCCATACCCATGCGGCGGGTAGTTTGCTAAAATCGTCTAAACCGAGTTTTGACAAAACGGCGATCTGTCTCTTATTCAAGTTCACATCTGCGTCCTGCCCGAGAAGAAACATTGCCTGCAAAAGCCCATCGACAGATTTGGTAAACTTCTTCATATCCATAATGAGACGCGGTTTCCCATAGCGATTTTTAATACGGGTAGGGTACACATCATCTTCGTGTAATGATGATACAAAAAGCAAAGGCTCGTCAAATGCCAATTGATATAGGTTCTTAATCATAGCATAAAGTCTTTCCTGCTCCGAAATGCTGACAGGCGCATTTTCGTCGGGGATAAAAGGCGGAAGCATATCCATATAGCCCTGCGCCAATCGTTGTTCCAAGCTTAAGTAGCCCATCTTATAATACCTCTTTCCCGATATATTGCACTTCGAGATTATACTTTATCTGGAAGCGTATGACAACTCGGTTTTTCGTACACGACATACAGCTGTCGTGTTGACTATGGTATGATAAAGAAAAACGATGGGAGAACGTCATATGAATGAGAAATACATATGCTACTGTGGTCTGTACTGTGAAAACTGCGCGGTGATGGCTAAGATAGCTCCGGCATCAAAGGTACTGTATGATGAAATGCGCAAGGCAGGCTTCGAGGAAGTCATTAACTATATACCTGGGGGCGATAGCTTTTGGCCATTCTTAAAAAGCATGGCGGAAGATGGTTTATGCATCTCATGCAAGGACGGCGGAGGAAATCCGGACTGTGCCGTCAGAATCTGTGCTAAGGAAAAAGCGGTGGAGCTCTGCGCTTTATGTGAGACATACCCCTGCGAGAAGTTCGATGCGTTTTTTAGTCAGAGCGTTGGCTATCCTACACTAAAACAAGACAACGCCTTGGTCCGCGATCAGGGGATGGAAGCCTGGGCAAAGCTCCAGGACGAGCGGCGCAGAAACGGCTTCGTTTACTCCGACGACAAAGGCTGATTTTCATCCGCGCTCATCTTATCAGAAAGCCCTTGGCTACGTTTTCTTCTATAGCATCTTCGACCCACTGCCATAAAGATGGAAGTGCATCTTTAATGGGCAGCTGACGTGTCCGCACACGGTCTGCTGTCGCATTGAATTTCACCCAGGCACTGCCTGTACCGCTTTTGT
>Ga0099364_10013706_pt1 | contig 10855 bp, 12 predicted proteins | sample TergutTh196P3_FD_73070 | JGI IMG/M metagenome (GOLD analysis project Ga0099364, IMG submission 73070) | Microcerotermes parvus P3 segment gut microbial communities from Pointe-Noire, Republic of the Congo - Th196 P3 | ecosystem: Host-associated > Arthropoda: Insects > Digestive system > Gut ... | reverse complement strand
TATACACATTGATATGCAGTAATAACGTGGGTATCACGCGGTTTATCGTCTCATATCGTCCATTGCAGAATATTGGAATCCACGGTATATTGTCGGTATTAATGACGGTGTTTATGGTATAATAAAACACGATACCGTCATAAGGCTGACGGCGACCGTATAAATAGCGGGTTTTATGCAAAGAGCCACGGGAGGAATCATGAGATTAAGCGATGTAAGCATTAAAAAGGCGAAACCGAAGGATAAATCCTACAAATTGACGGACGGCGGCGGAATGTACATCCTGATTGAAACCACCGGCGGAAAGCTCTGGAGATTTGATTATAGGTTTGAAGGCAAGCGCCGGACATTGGCATTGGGGCGATACCCTGATATTTCCCTGCAAGAAGCTCGAACCGCGCACGGTGAAGCGCGGAATCAACTGGCGAGGGGCATAAATCCCGCCGCGCTCAAAAAGGCTCAAAAGGCCGCAGGAAAAGAACGCGCGGCGAACAGCTTTGAAGCAATCGCGTATGAATGGCTTGAAGTATGGAAAACAGACAAATCCGAAACCTATTACAAGCAAGTCGTATCACGATTAAAAAGAGACATCCTTCCATACATCGGCGGCAGACCGGTTGCCGAAATATCCGCGCCGGAGGCGCTGGCCGTATGTCGTCGAATTGAGGCGCGCGGCGCAATCGACTCGTCGCACGGGGCGAAGGAAACCATATCAATGGTTATTCGTTACGCCATAGCAACGGGGCGGGCAAGCGTTGATCCCTGCCTGAGCTTACGAGGCGCGCTCAAGCCGGTTCGAATCGAACATATGGCAAGCGTCACGGAACCTGAAAAAGTGGCGGTATTAATGCGGGCAATAGACTACTACAGGGGCGGGCCGGTTGTCAGGGCGGCGTTGCGCTTCCTTCCCCTGGTTTTTGTGCGTCCCGGCGAATTGCGCATGGCCATGTGGAAAGACTTTGACCTTGACCGCGCTGAATGGACATATACGGCTGGAAAAACAAAGACGGATCACCTTGTCCCGCTATCGCGTCAGGCTATAGAGATTCTTAGAGACTTGCACCCGCTGACCGGCGGCGGCGAGTATGTATTTCCACACAAATATCGCAAAGGGCGCACGATAAGCGTTAATGCGCTTAACCATGCGTTGCAGGAATTGGGATTCGACACCAAAACCGAGATAACCGGGCATGGATTCAGATCAATGGCGCGTACATTGCTGGCTGAAAGGCTTAAATGGCCGCCGGAAGTAATAGAGCATCAATTAGCCCATAAAGTCCCGGACGCGCTTGGAACGGCGTACAATCGGACAGAGTTTCTTGATGACCGTCGGAAGATGATGCAAGCATGGAGCGACTATCTGGACGACTTGAAAACGACTGTATTTTGAAAAAAGGTTTCGTTTGAAATATCTCCAATTCTGAAAATAGTTCGTAGACACATGAAAGCCGCTTAAATACAGGCTGCTCCCGTTATCTCAAATGTCCTCGTGAAAAAAAGGAGTAATAAAAAAACCGCTTCACCTTGTGCGGGAAATATAAAAAGCAATAAGGTATGCTTTATGCTTGTTTGCCGGCGGAATAAAAGAATAAAAGCCGCGCATCGGCAGTTTTGGTAGAGACGCAATGCTTTGCGTCTCAATGGTTGAGGACGGAAAATGCAGTTGACATGGGAAGTGATACAGGCAAATGCGATTGCCTTTTCAAAACGTTGGAAGGACGCGAAAAACGAGGAGGCTGAAGCCCAAAGTTTTGTAACGGATTTTCTGCGCGTGTTCGGCGTGGACGAGCCGGCAAAAATCGGCGGTTTTGAATACAAGGTACAGCTTTCCAGTACGCGGACAGGCTACATTGATTACGTCTGGAAAGGCAAAATCGCCATTGAAATGAAGTCGCGCGGCAAAGACCTCAACGCCGCGTTCAGCCAGTTGCAAACCTACATGCAACATTTGCCGGAAGAAGAAATTCCAGACCTGTGGATGGTCTGCGATTTTGAAAACATCCGCCTCTGCCGCCGCTCCACAAACGAAATCTGGACATTCAAAACCAAAGATTTACGCAAACACATCAAACGCTTTGCCGACATTGCCGGATATGAAACCGAGCGCGTCCGCGACGATCAGATTGAAGTCAACGTCAAGGCCGCCGAGAAAATGGCAAAGCTGCACGACGCTTTGAAAAGTCACGGCTACGAAGGGCACGATCTGGAAGTCTACCTTGTCCGTCTGCTGTTTTGCCTGTTCGCTGACGATACGGGCATATTCCCGCAGGACGGGTTTTTCCGTTACATTGAGCAATCAAGACCGGACGGTTCCGACCTGTCGGAACGGATTGCCAAACTGTTTGAAGTCCTGAATATCCCGCCGGAAGTCCGCGCTAAACGGACGTTGCTTCGGCGAACGGACGCCTTATTCCCTGCGGGAGCGCGTTGGAGGGAACTTCGCCCGCGTTCGCCACAAATGGCATTATTGGAACAGCTCTCGTTTCCGTCTGGCCAGGCGTGATTGTCGTCACACAAGGCCGCCCCAGGAAAGGAATCGCCCGTTTGTCAATACAGCGCTCCGGTACGTTGTCGTAAGTTTTTTCAATTATTGTTTGAACTGCCGCGGCGGCTTTGTTGGTTTGAACTTTGGTTTGAACTGCCGCGGCGGCTTTGTTGGTTGGTTTCTTTTTCATGATGCTAACTCCACAGTATTAGGGTTTTGTTTCCCGCCCTCTTCCCAAAGGGCGGGGAAATCATGCAGGTGGGAAGTACCGGAACTGTGGAACCGGCAAGCCTAGAGGCTTCCCGCATGATTTACCCATACTGAGTAACACCATGTTAGACGAATGCAAAAAAAATGCCGCCAATAATCAGGCGGCCGCATCCGCCGTTGTCCATTCGGGCTTCCCAACCCGGCGCCGGAACTCCCGACGCAGTAGTAACTATAATCCACAGACGGCGTATGTCAAGAGTTGTTTTTTACGCGCTTTAATGCTCTTTAACGTCTGAATCGTGGTAATGTTTTTGTGTGGAAACAAGGTATGAATGGGATTCGGCGAAAGCTGAAAGTAACCTGAAAAAACACGGTATCGCCTTTGAAGACGCCGCCCAGGTTTTTGCTGATCCGTTTGCAGTGGCGGAAAAAGATCGTATTGAAAACGGGGAATATCGCTGGCAAACATTAGGGACGGTTGACGGTTGCCTGTTATTGCTGGTTGCCCATACCATTCGTGACGACGTAGAGGGTACTGAAATTATCCGCATCATTTCGGCGCGGCGCGCCGTGCCAAGAGAGAGGAGACGTTATGAGCGAAATCGTTCGTTATGAAATTGATTTGAATAACCCGCCGCCGTTGACCGACGCCCAAAAAGCGAGAATAAAGGCGCTTCGTGAAATGCCGGATAGCGAAATCGACTTCAGCGATATTCCGCCATTGACTGAAAAGTTTTGGAAAAACGCCGTGCGGAATCCGTTTTTGAACGGCAAACGCAGGTAAGTACACGAATCGTTACCGCGGCGGCGGTTTCATTTGCCGGGTACTCCGAACGCAGGCTGAAATCTCGAAATCTCCGCTACCCATGCGGGTTTGTGGAACCCGGTCATTTCTAACCAGGTTCCACGCCGTTGATTTCACTGGTCATTTCTGGCCAGGTTCAATTTTTAGATGTTCATCAAGGCTTCGAATCAAAGGAAATAGCATATCCACGCTGTTTTCCTGCGAACTGTCATTCAGTGAATTGTCAGCAATCCAGTGAGCAAGATGCTCCAGGATGTGAACCGTTTTCCTGCACTGATTGAGACGCCATTTTTCAATCCCCACAGTGGGAGCTACGTTATTCACTGCACACCTCCACATGTAAATCTTCCGCAAGCTGATTAACAATCGGAGTCAGTAAATTCCCGCTTGCGCGGCGGTTGACGTCATCCGATTTTGTCAAATTTTCGCAAACCATCGCGATTTGACGCACCAATAACGCAACCTCTTGATACCTCTCACCTGAAAATTCAAATGTTCTATTCGACATAGATCAAACCTCCTATCAGTTCGGAAACGCGCCATACACGAATGCCTTCTGGTCAAGAACGGCGAAGGCGATTCTCTGTTCGGCAAGAATTGCAACCATATTTCTGATGAAAAAATCCGCGTGTTCACGCGAAATTTCAACCGATGCGGCTTGACGGTCGAAAATAACGCCGCCTGAAGAATCCCCGACAAGAAAATATCCCTCTTCAATCGCCGTGGATTCGATTTCGGCCATGTTCCACAGCCCCGCCGCCGTCCGCGCCTTTGCGAGAATGTACCCGCCGCCCAGCGTGGTACTTTCACGAATCAAGTCAATTTTCGTCCAATCGCGCGGGTTCAGAATAATGAAATCTGGTCTGTAATCAGCGCAACCGACTTGACAGGCCGCTTTTCGCAACGTGTCCGGCGGAATATCGCTGGAAGCATTGACGGAAGCATCGAACGCCGCCGCTTCAGTAATCAGGCCAAAAAGACTGTGGTCGCTTCCGTCGCCGCCTAAAAGCTGCCGCTCTTCGTGGATTCTCAACATTTCCAGAGCCTGATTATTGACAAACGCGCTCAACATTATGTCGTCGTCAAGTAATTGTTTAGAGCATGGCAACCAATGTGCCAGGGTTTCCACAGGGCGCGAAATCAACTCAAAATTCAGCGCGGATTCCGCTTTGACTGTGGATTCTCCCTTTTGCGGCGCGGCGGCGTTCGTCTCACCTGTTTTCCGGACAAATTCGATAAGGTTTGACGACGTCGGAATCGTCTGAAACAGCTCTCGCACGTGCGTCCGCCGATGCGGAGCGCCCGCTATAACCCGATACCGATCCGCCGCAACGGGATACTGTTCCCTTGTCAATGCTGCTTTCCGTTCAAAAGACTCCACCGGGATTTTCCCGCTCCGGGCATAGCCCGCGCTCTTGAAATTTTTATACTGCTCATGATTAATCAGGGCTTCGCCGATTGACTTACCGCCGCCGAAACCGCCGAAACCGTCGTCGGTATTTTCAAGCCCGGAATCCATACGCTTTTCAATCGTATCAATACGGTTAAGAAGCGCCTTAACTTCCGCGTCGCTTTCGTCAAGTTTTGTGGAAAGCGCCTTTTTTAACTCGTCACTTAACAACTTAATTTCTTTCTCTAAATCAGTCATAACTTTTTCTCCTTATGTTAAATGTTAAATACGCTTAAAATTTCCTTACGGAAAATTTTAAGCGCGTTTTTAACTTCAATTTCCGTTGCTTTAAATGTCTTAAACGAAGTGACGCCCGCCTGTGGATTTGCCGGAACGGCAACCAACGAAACCTCATAAAGCTTTAGTTCTTTTAAAAGCCGGGCTTCGCCCGTGTAATCGTGGTTAATCACCTGATATCCGATTGATAACCCTTTAAGCGCGCCGGATTTCAAAAGAGCATGAGCGTCTTTTCCCCCCGTCGAGTCAAGAGTAAGTTTCCCGCGCGCGACAAGCCCGGCGGTCGAATCCGTCAAGGAAACCGTTCCTATTGAGTTCCGATGTTCCAAAAGCAGCGGCCGTTCCTTTGCCGCCGCCAGGGTTTTAGTGAATGCCCCTGGTAGAATTACGTCGTTTTCAAGGTCCACATTCCCGTAAACCGCCGCCAGCCCTTCAAATGTGCCGCTGGCGGCGTCCACGCCTTTGATTTCGAGGCTGAATGATGATTGAGGCATAATACCCCCTTGTGAATTTAAATTGATCTGAATTGGTTAGAATCGCGGCAAGCGCATCGTCTGCGGCTTGTGTGGCGGTATCGGTTAGAGCGTTTCGTCAACGGCTTTCCCCGATATGCGATTTCCATTGTACCGCCTAATCCCACAAAAAAAAAATATTTTTTCGCGGCCGCGCGTAAGTGGCCGCGCGCCCGCTCTACGGCTGAAAGGCTGTAGAGATTTTGACCGCCCCCTCCCCTTGCCAAGATCGGCGGAGAGGCATGAAACCCGCGTCAATATTGGTTGTCCCCAAAATGAAAATTTTGGGGACAAATTGGGGACACATGAAACCCGCGTCAATATTGGTTGTCCCCATTGTCCCCAATGTCCCCAGAAAAAAAAGAGGGGGCGTGATGTGATTCTGTTGTTTTAGAATCATCGTCCCATATCCTTTGAACGTTGAAAGCGTAAACCCAAACGGTACTGCCCAGAGCTTTAATTCGTGGTTTCTGCATCGGTCTACCGTCATTTCCAGGGATTAACCAACCGGCGTCTATAAGTTCCTGAATGGCGGCTTTATAATTAAAGTTTTTACAAACTTCCGTTTTAAAAGTCTCTTGTAAGACATAATAAAACACTTTTGCGCCGCCTTCATAATTATCTTTAGTTTTGTAAAAACCAGCCCTATCCTTTGTTTTATCTGTACCGGAACTTTCCACCCATTCAAAACGGCTTGAACCGTGCTTCTCGAAAAACCCTCTCACTTGATTCAACAATCCCCGTCGTTCTTTGCAATCAGTTCCTCCGAAACTCTCAATCCACGAAGCAAAGCACATCCGCGCCGCCGTAACAGATTCGCCTTGCGGCCAGCCGGTCAAACCTAAAACTGTAGCCAGTTCACCCGCCGCGGCGACCAGGGCAAAACGCCGAGCTACGCGCCCGATCTGTGCATGGGCTTCATCAGGAACAACCGCAGCGGTAAACGTTTCAATTTGATTTTTTATATAGTTGATAATATCGAATTGATCGTCTTTATGTGCACAGCTTCCAGCCCGGCTACGGACGACAATTTGTAGAAATTCAATACCAACAGCGCCATAATACCTGTCTACGTTTAACAGTAAACATTTATCGACAAAAGTTGCAGTATCAGCAAAGCCGTGTATGTTTTCAAAATCTTTATGAGTTATCTCTGCAACCCGTATATCTTGCCCGGCGTGAGTGTTTTCACCGACGGATCGCATCAATTCGGATAAGCCGATCTCTCCAGACGATAGGAACAGCAGACGCCAAGTTAACGAATCACGCACCGTGATTGCACGAGTCATGCGGGATTTGGCCGAACCATTAGCCAATAGATAAGCCGCTGCGCCCGCTTCCTTTGGAGCAAGTTCTTTGATTTCATCCAGTATCAAAAACCCGTCATTATGCGCCGCGGCTACAGCCTCAAGAGCATTCGCCGTCGTCCGCCATGACCTTTTGTACTTTGCGGGATTCCCCCAAACCGACGCGGCTGCGCGCTGTACTGTGGTTTTCCCTTTAGATGAGTTGCCGCAAAGATGGAAGCCGCCGCCTTCCATGTTGACAACATCCAATAGGGGAGCGGCGAACGCCGCGGATATGGCAAAAACCAGGCGGGAGTTTCCAGCAGCATACGCCGCTACGAGGGAACGCCATTCAGCAACATTCCCGGAAACTGAAAATGCAGGTTCAACACACTGCGTACTTTGGAAAACTATAATTTCGTTAGAATAGTCATCGCCGCCTATTGTGAATTTCGGCAATATATAACGCTCTTTGTACCAGCCTTGACGATTTACGCATAACGCTGTTTTTTTGGTTCGGGCTTGTTGTATATATGCCGATAGCAATTCACTATTTTTCCGTTTAAGTGAAACGTATAACCCCCTGTCCATAAGCTCCCGCCGGACTTCTAAAGCGTCCCCGGCAAGTAATGAAATCGGCATAGCCCACTCATGACGTCGGTTATCAATAGTATCTCGCCATTGTAATAAACGTCCGTGATTGTAACTTTGATCGTTTCGAGTCAGTGCTACTATGTCCAAACGTGAGCAAATATGAAGCCCCCCTTTTTCAACGCCTTCTGTATCTTTTTCGTAGTAAAAAACTCCCTTGTTGTTAACTGAAAAATACCCATTACCGTAACCGAAAACGACATCTTTCAAACCCGCATTAAATCCTGAATTAAATGTAGCCTCTATTTCATTATGCTCTAAACCGACGCTTTGAGCTATTTCTTTTAAACGTATTCCGGCGGATTCATCAATTTCGCCGCCTGATACAAGCTCTCCCAAACGAAACGCTGCTCTGTTTAATGTGTCATTTCTCTGTCCTTCGGGAGCTGCTCTCATCATGTCGTATATTTTTTTAAGTGCAGATTCACCGTAAGATTGGTTGGGTTTCTTTTTATCCGGCGGATTTTTTATCAAATTGATTAACCATTCGGGGGCTTTTACTGGCTTCGTTTTTCTGGTTATAGTATATCCCTTTGAAGGTGGAATAATAACATAACCGCCTTCGCCGCGAATATCCAAGCCGGGAGCAATACCACTGGTTGAATTTTTAATATCAGCTTCGTATTCAAAATATAAATGGCGTCCGCCGCTCTGAGTTCGGATTTCTTTCGTTTCAGGTAAAGCTCCATGCTGCGATTCCAGAGCGGCCAGGGATTCCGTGCCTGTAATTCCGGCGTCGTTTGGGCGTACATCCACGTCAAGCACGAAAACCTTTGTGTTTTTCCCGGTAGGCATTCCAATCAAGGCGTGAGGGGATTTAGCCCACCATTTTATTATTTTCTCTGGTTCTGTGGAAGCGTTTTTGAAACCGTTTTTAGTAATAGGTTTCTTATATATGTTACAAGGGAAAACCGGAATACCTGACGCCGCAAGCTTTAAGACGCTTTGTAAAACTTCGGATTGACTTTTAGAATTAGCCATATTAATCTGTGATCTCCATTGAGTTTTAAGAATGCTGTTTGCAAGCCAGGCCGGGGGGATTTGAAACCCCCGGCCTTTCGTTTTATCCGTCCTATGCCGCCGTCGCATTTGCGCGAATCTGAATTAACTGCTTGACCAATTCCCTAATAACGTTATCGTCGCAACCGCGAACACGCGCGGCGACGATGGCATTAATTTCAGATTCTGGCCAGGCGTTCTTTCTGTCACCTACTTTCACCTGCGGAGTCAGTAAACCGTTTATAACCCTCTTCCGTAGTGTTGATTTTGAATACGACAAGCGCGACATTACTTCCCTCGAACTCAATAATCGTTCTGCAATCATTTATACCTCCTATTTTTTACGGCGTTTAAAAATTCTTAAACGTCCAAATCGCGTTACGCCGGGATGTATACCACAGGTTTTTTGAGAAAAGATGTTTTCGTGTGAGGGGTAAACAATAGGAATATTGATTGTTACAGTATATTTTTCGCCAAACGCCTGATATAACTATAGTTACGTCGATTTTCCGTCAGTCGGGTTAAACATTCTTCGTCATTATATGAACTTTATTATCTTTTGATGAAACTTTTTTCACTTTTATCTTAACTTTTTGTCATAGAATGAAACTATTTTGATATTTCGTACTTAAAAAACGCGACTTTATTTTAATAAAAAAAACACTTGACAGTGATTTTTAATTTGTGGGGTTTTGGTTGCGGGTCAAGTTACCGCGCCCGTTTCGGATGCTCTCATTTTTGAAAAAGTCCAATTCAGGCGCGATAACTCCGGGTTATACCGCCGCTGGAAATGGTATCAGGTTTCCCGGATTCCCGGATTTCAGGCCGTCAAGGTAATCACTCCAGGCTTGCATCATGCGCCGCCGCTCCTCCCGATACTTTGCGCGGTCATATCCCAGAGGGTCTTTCGTACCATGCGACAACTGGAACTCAATAATCGCAGGGTCGAAATTCAAACGCTCCCTGAGCATCGTTCGTGCCATTGCCCGGAAGCCGTGCCCGGTTATCTGCGTTTTGGTACAGTATCCCAGGGCCAAAAGAGCCTGATTCACAGTCCTATTGCTCATGGTTTGCCGCGAATTTCCTTTAAAAACGTGTGTGCAATCGCCAGTCAAAAGCTGTAAATCTTTGAGAATTTCCACAGCCTGCCGTGATAATGGAATAATCATTTCCTTCACGCGCTTTGTGGATAAAAACCGCCATTCCGCCGCATCAAAATCAATTTCAGCCCATTTCATGTTCCGCAGTTCACCCGGACGGACAAAGAGCAGCGGCGACAAGCGAAGCGCCGCTTTAACCACAGCGCCGCCTTTGAACGCATCAATAGCCCGTAGCAGAGCCGCGACTTCCGCGGGTTCGGTAAGAGCCGCGAAATTTTCAACTCGCGGTTTAGGCTTCAATGCGCCGCATAAGTCAGGAACCGGGTCACGTTCGGCGCGGCTTGTTGCAATGGCGTATTTCATGATTGTGGAAATGATGGTTTTTGCACGATGCGCCGCGTGAATCGTTCCGTTAGATTCAATGCGCCGCAACACTGACAGAATTTCCGGCGCCGATATTTCAGCAATCGGACGTTTCCCGATGTACGGAAATACGTAGCGCTCCAATTGTGTGGAAGTATTATGAGCGTGACCGTCGGATTTGAGGGTTTTCCACGAATCAAACCATTCACGCGCGACCGCTTCAAAAGTGTTCGCCGCGCGTTCCTTTCCAGCGGCCTTGTGAGCCTTTTTTGCAGCCATGGGGTCTACGCCTTGCGCCAATAGATTACGGGCTTCCAAAAGACTCTCACGAGCTTCCCGTAATGAAATATCAGGGTAGCGCCCCAACGCCAGTAATTTTTGTTTTCCGGCGAAGCGATAAGCGTATCGCCACAGCTTTCCGCCTGTTGGCATAATCGCAAGGTGTAAGCCGCCGCCGTCGGTCAGTTTGTAGGATTTATCTTTCGGTTTCGCTTTTTTGATAGTCATGTCCGTTAGTTTCATGTATTCCCCCCTGCTTTGATACCGTGTCGATACCGTTAAAACACCTCGTATTTTCATCAAAACCCGCTGTTTATGCGGTTATCAGCGGATTCATGTGGGTATCTCATTTTCATACATCCCATATACTAACAAATATACCAACAGAATACCAACAATTTTAGCGTACCATTGCGAACCATTATAAACAAGGAAAGCGAACAATACCAGCGTATTTATTGGTGATTGCGAACTATTA
>Ga0099364_10013705_pt1 | contig 10855 bp, 8 predicted proteins | sample TergutTh196P3_FD_73070 | JGI IMG/M metagenome (GOLD analysis project Ga0099364, IMG submission 73070) | Microcerotermes parvus P3 segment gut microbial communities from Pointe-Noire, Republic of the Congo - Th196 P3 | ecosystem: Host-associated > Arthropoda: Insects > Digestive system > Gut ... | reverse complement strand
TGCTTCGACAAGGAGTTTGCTCAACACAGCAAAGCTCATGGAGGAAAATGCGACGTTGTATAAGCTGAAAGAATTGGAATACCTTGAGAAAATCTGCGAAAGAGTGGGCAGCATATCTGTGGGCGGCGGAAGTATTCTCAATGAATTAAGAGGAATCCTAAGTACGAGATGATGGGGTAAGCCAATGAGTAATTCCCAGCTTAAACGTTCGGAATATATAAGCTGTTTTCTCGATTTTGTAAAGGCGGTTGAAGGCGAGTTTAGGTATTACAATCAGCTTATGGAGACCGAGAATAAGCTCAGTCAAGACTATCTACATAAGCTCGAACTCGAGACGACAAAAGTGCCTGAAAGGAACAGGATTGCTACCCGACTTGCGACCTGTCGCAAAGACAGGCGATATTATAAAGATCATGTTGAAGAGCTTGAACCAATGTATGAGTTAATTTCCGACCCGAAGATGAAGCCATTTCTTGAGCACTTGAAACAAGTCCTTGGGAAAGTCAGAAAGCAGGAAAAATACCACGAGTGCCGGACATACAAGCCAAAGGTGCTAAATGAGCCGGAAATTCTTCAGAAGGAGTGACTAACCAGTGCGAAAACTAGTAACAATTCAGGAGATTTCGGAAGTCAAACCTATTCCGGGCGCAGACTTCATTGAACTCGTTGTCATTAAGGGCTGGCAGTGCGTTGCGAAGAAAGGCGAGTTCAACCTTGGGGATAACTGCGTATACTTTGAGGTCGACAGTTACCTCCCTATAGATGAGCGGTTCGAGTTCCTCCGCAAAACGAGTTACCGCAACAACGAATTTATGGGTGAGGGGTTTCGCGTCAAGACTGTTAAGTTCCGCGGAGAGATATCGCAAGGTCTTGCACTGCCTTTGATCTCATTCCCGGAAGTATCCGCCTGTGCAGAAGAAAATGATGTCACAGATTTGCTCAAAGTAAGAAAATGGGAAATGCCGGAGCAAGTAGGCAGCGCAGGCATTGCCATTGGCGACAAACCCTACGGCATCCCTACGACGGACGAAACACGCATTCAGTCGATACCTGAATTTCTTGAGTACTTTATGGGCAAGCCCTACTACATCAGCACAAAAATGGATGGCACATCTTGCACTGTGTACGTCAAAGATGGTAAAGTAGGTGTCTGCGGGCGTAATAACGAATATAAGGAAGATAATGAAAAATGTTCGATGTGGGCATATGTCAATAAGCACAGTCTAAAAGAGACTCTGATTGCGCTCGGAGAGGATATTGCTTTGCAGGGTGAGTTCTGCGGCGCGGGCATCCAGAAGAACAGGCTTAAACTCTTTGAGCCGACCCTATATGTATTTGACGTAATCAGGATTGGCGAAAACGACAGGCTACAAAAATGCGGGCTTGACGAGATACTGGATTATTGCGGCAAACTCGGCATCGAGAGCGTTCCGATAGAGGAAACCGGCGACAGCTTCAGCTACACTTTACCCGAACTCATCGAGAGAGCTAAGGGGAAGTATGCAAGCGGGCTTGATAAAGAGGGAATTGTCGTGCGTACGCGTGAATATGGGCGCATTGGAAACGACAAACTGTCATTTAAAGTCATCAATAACGATTTCCTCACAAAGGAAAAAGACTGAATGCTTACTGCCAAGCCACGGGGGGAGGATTATGCTGAAAGTAATCGAGTTTATAAACAGCCATGAAAACTGGCGGGAGATCCTCTCGGATTCGCCCTACTATATAAGCATAAAAGATGATGAGGGCTTCACAATTCTTAAATACTCACAAATAGACTCCGATTTTAATAACGAAATTGTTCGTGAGTGCCGGGGGTTAATTATAGATAAAAAACTCAACCCCGTGTGCATCCCTTTCTTTAAGTTTGCCAATTTTGGCGAGTCATATGCCGATGAGATTGATTGGGCTACAGCAATAGTCGAGGAAAAGATTGATGGTAGCTTGTTGAAAGTATGGTCCTACGAAGGGAAATGGATTGTATCAACAAATGGGACGATTTTCGCAAGCAAGGCAATAATCGGTTCTGATGACGAGATCAAGACGGAATCATCATATAGCAGTTTTGGAGACTTATTTAAGGACGCATGTAATCTGGCGGGTTTATGCTTGAATAATCTAAACCCACAGAATACGTATATGTTTGAGCTTGTTTCGCCGTACAACAGAGTGGTAGTTCCGCATGAATCAACTGATCTTTATCATATTGGCACTCGAGATAATGTGACACTGAATGAGCTTGAAGTTGATATCGGAATTAAGAAGCCAAAAACCTATCAGTGCGGTAATCTAACCGACCTGATTGATATGGCATCGAAGCTTCGGTACTGTGAAGAAGGGTATGTTGTGAAAGACGCGAGTTATCGCAGAATTAAGGTGAAGAGCCCTGCTTATGTAGCAGTCAGCCACCTTATTAGCGGTATGAGCGATAAGCGGCTACTGGAACTAATACGCACAAATGAAATCGAGGAATTCCTTAGCTATTTTCCAGAATATAAGTCGGAAGTCAACGACTTGCAGCACAGAATCTTTGAGCTTGAACAATATCTTGACACGATAATAAATGAAAAGATAAATCTCGTCGATTACAGAACTCGAAAAGAATATGCGGAGATGGCAACTAAAACAAAGTATCCGGCTTTCTGTTTCAGCTATTTAGATGGAAAAGTAAGCAATCCATTGGATTGGGTGTGGTCAATGTCTAACGACAAAATATTGGAACAGCTCGATAAGCTGGCAACCGGGTAAGCACAAGTGTATTAGCTGACAGAAACCTCGACGCCCACGACAGGGCGGTGGATTACATCATCACCCATTGCGCCCCTGAATCCATACACGACATAATCGGAGGGGGATTGTACGGGACGGACAATCTGGTGGACTATCTTGAAACCGTATATCAGTCGTGCATCTTCGACAAATGGTTCTTCGGCCATTACCATGACGACAAAAGAATCGGGGAGAAGATGGTTCTCCTGTATGAAAAGATCGTGCGATATGACACGTTGGAAGTATACCGGGATAACAAGTAGAGGGGGAGAGGGTCATAGTCTATTTTACCGCTGATCATCATTTCGGCCATGCCAATGTCATCCGGCATTGCGACCGGCCTTTTGCGTCCGTTGAAGAAATGGACGAAACGCTGATTGACAACTGGAACGCAAGCGTCAAGCAGCATGACACGGTATATATCCTCGGGGATTTGTTTTTCAGGAACAAAGTGCCTGCTGCTGTTATACTGAAGCGCCTGAACGGGAAGAAGCACCTTATTACTGGAAACCACGACAAAGATTGGATTAAGCGCACCGATCTCCCGTCTTTCTTTGAAAGCGTGTCAAATATGGTTGAAACGAGCGACGGGGCGCATAAGCTGACGCTTTGCCATTACCCGTTCATGACATGGGGCGGAGCGTCGAGGGGCAGCTACATGATTTGCGGGCATATACACAACAACACTAACGCCGCTTTCTTCCCGCTTATCTGTTCTATGTCAAACCTACTAAACGCAGGGGTAGACATCAACGGTTATCTCCCGGTGACGTTTGCTGAGCTGGTGGACAATAACGCGAGGTTCAAAGAGGTATACGGGAGTCAGCGATAGGGCGGGAATCCCGTAAAATGCAAAAAAGCCGCTCATTCTTTGGAACAAGCGCTCTAAAACATTCAACAGCGGTCTCAAACATTGTATTGACAGGTTCGATCAACGTGCTATACTGAGGACATCGAGAGACAGATTACTGGATCATACCCCGGTGACCTACGGGCCCGGGGTTATTTTTCAGGGTAGTTTGCGGGTGTGCAAGTCGTAACAACTGTTTGACATAAATCCGGGTTTGGTGTATATTGACCGTAGTGATCGCGTTTCAGATGCTTGAGGGGCTTGTGACCGGGAGAGTTCCTGCGGGGACTCTTCATCACTAACTATCGCAGCTTAATGAAACCAAAAAGCAAAAAACTCCAAAGTTTACAAAATTTTTGTTTACAAAATTTTTGTTGACAGATTTGCTTAATCTGCTATACTGAGATTGGTGGGAGACAAATCATTGAATCATACCCCGGTGACCTACGGGCCCGGGGTTATTTTATGAAGGAACGCTGCATGGATAAGTATTATACAACAACAAATGCTCAGATGCGGTCGCTTCGCAAAAAAGGGCTTCAAGTATCCGGTAGCTATGAAAAACGAATCCTCGAAAAAGAAAACTACTACACGCTCATTAATGGATACAAATCATTATTTTTAGATGACACCTATCAAGGACCCAATGAAAAGTATAAAGCAGGAGCAAAATTCAAGGAACTCTATGCTTTATTTTTATTTGATCGTGAATTACGTTCTCTTTTTCTTCGATACATTTTAGAAATCGAAAACAATGTACGCAGCGTTATAGCACACGATTTTGCAAAAAAATACGGTCATGACAATTTCTTGAAGATTGATAATTTCAATAAAAACCAAGCTAACTTAGGCGATATTGCTGACCTAATTGCAACTTTACAAAGAGAAATAGCAAATCAGATAAGAAAGAAAAACCCCATGATTATGCACCATATCATTTCATATGGTTATGTGCCGCCGTGGGTTTTGGTAAACATAACTACATTTGGAACAATGAGCATGTTTTACGGTTTTTTGAAGCAAAAGGATCAGAATGATGTCGGCAGACAATTTGGGATTATGCCGCACGACATGAAAACATATTTGAAAAACCTTGCACTCGCAAGAAATTGGTGCGCTCATGATGTCCGGTTCTATAACAAACGCCTAAAATCTCAGATTACCTCTAATTCAATTCATACTTTCCTTAGTATATCTCCAGTTCGCTCAGGGCAGCGTACAATGGGGAAAGACGATATTTTCTCAATCGTCATTATTATTAAACAAATGATTCCAAAGAGAGCGTTCAATAAGTTCATATTCTCGCTGAAGGCATTGATTGAACAATTGTCAGGAAATCTTCATACAATATCGGTTGACGAGGTCTTGGCTGAGTTGGGCTTTCCTTCAAACTGGATGCAGATAAAGGCTGTCTGATGAATTAAGGACAGCTATGTAAAGTGCTAAGAATAGGGGATGGACATTCCAGAAATCTTTTTTTTCACCAATGTCATTTTCAAACCAAAATTCCACCTGTCCTTACCGCTGATATGAACGGAGTTGATTCCTCCCAGTCCTCTGCGGGTATTGCGTGAGTTTCTATGTCCGGATGCACAGAGTAACCTATAAGGCTGACGCTTACCCTGTTTGCCACTACGTTATTTCCGAAAACTCCTGATACTACAGCAATATCAATATCGCTACGATCGTTTGCTTCATCGCGTACGGTTGAGCCAAATAAGTATATTTTTGCGTCCTTGTCAATTTCATCATAGACGCGAGATGCAAACCGCTTTGCAACATCAATCGCAAAGTCGCGCGTTATAGCTTTTGACACGTAAACACGACCTTTCTGTCTTAAGTCCTAGGGGCAATTTGTTAGTGATTGTGTTAAAGCTGTTGCCAGAGATCATTAAACTGGTGAAGTGGATCATAAAGAAGCTTCAAAAAGCAAACGCCGCCCACACGAACAAGGTATAGCGGCGTTTGACATTAGGGCGAAAGCCCTGATTAAAATAACGCGATGCCTGCCGCCTTTAAGCGGCTGACGCAGCAGGGAGGGTGTTGACAGCACTCTCTCTGTTTATGTTTTTATTTTAAGGGTTTTTCTTGGGTTTGTCAAGAGGGAATTTTGTGTCGCTCGGGTGGGACGATAGAACCGGCCCCTTGTCTTAGTCCCCTTGTCTTACGGGATGCCTGCCAAAAGCAACGATTCATTCGTAGCGGCGGCATTCTGCCGCCAATTAATGCCGGTTTACGGTGATACATAGTGGAATCTGTAGCAAGTGGCGGCAGAATGCCGCCGCTACGGATGTATTAATGTTATGTTCAGATACCCCGTGTAACCGGGTTTCCTTCATTAAGCAAACATCAAATAATTCGCTGTTGTATTTTACGAATACTCAGTGTATACTTTTGGTTGGACATCATACATAGAGGGGCGGATTTCAGTTATGCCAAAGCTGAATAGGATTCGGATTGCTAATGTTTCATATGATGGTAAGCATATCATTGACCAGACATATGATACATATGGTGGCGAGAATACTTTGTTTAATTTAGCCAATGGTAGTGGTAAAAGTGTGCTGGTTCAAATGATGATGCAGCCGATTTTGCCGCGCCAGCGTATTCAGGATCGGAAAATAGAGAGCTATCTGTCGAAATCCAGCTCCCCGACGTATATTATGCTGGAATGGAAGCTTGACCATACCGTGATGCCGCTCTACTATTTGACAGGTATTGCCATGTGCTCTGTTCCGCAAAGCGATGAGTCCATGACTAGGGTGAAGTATTTTACATTCACATATAAGTATGACTCCGCAACTGACTACGATATCGCAAACACGCCCTTGATCAGGCACGAGTCGGGTACATACCGTTTCATGCCGTACGATGAGGCGTTGAAGTTGCTCAAGAACGTTAGAGGTGAGACACATCCGCTAAACTGCTACACCAGAGACAGTAGCGATGCGTATAAAAAAGACTTGGGGTCTCACGGGATTTTTGCGGATGAGTGGAGACTCTTGGCGAGAATCAATAACTGGGAGGGCGGTGTGGACAAGGTTTTTGAGGATTGTAAATCTTCGGACGCGCTGCTCAACGAGTGGATATTAGGTACGATTTCCGAAAAAGCCGGGCAAAGCAAGCAAAAACTAGGTGAGATGTTTTTTAAGTTGATTGACTCTGTTTTGTCTCAGGAAGAGACATTGGCGGAAAAGGAGCTGTTGGTCGATTTCTTGCAGGATGTCGATGTATTGATAGAGTCGCTTTCCGAGTTGCTAAGGCGTTTGGAGAATATCGAGGATATAAAGCAACTGCTTGCAGGGCTGTATCAATATCTCTCGCGGCGTGTCAGCGACATTGACGATGAAAAGCAGATTTGCGCGGACAAGGAGCTCGAGTTGGATGCCGTGAGAAAGCAAATCCAATATGAGCGGCTCTCTGATTTCTGGCACAGCGCAAACGAGAGTTTTCTGCACTGCAAAGAGATGTTAGACCAAAAGATGTCAGCAGCAGATTCGAGGCGTGTTCTGCACGATAAGGCGAAGCGTGATAGAGAAATCATGGAAGCCGCTGGGTACAGCGAGAAAAAGCGGGATGCCGATGCTACTATCGCGGCGCTTCGCGAACAGCTAACACGGTTTCTTGAAGGTCAAACAGATCAAGAAGCTCAGGACGTTTTGTTCTCTCTCGACAGTAAATACACCGCTTTAATTAAGGAAAAGCAAGAGGCGCTCCGAGTAGTGGCAGAGGAAATCGAGAACGCCGAGGGCTTGCTTAATGAGTATAAGGATGAGACTAGGCTTATTTCTGCGGCAATGCAGGAGATATCGGAGGCTTCCGGCAGGGTCGTAGAAAAACTGGCGGCTTTTGAGAAGTATGAAGCGGATTGTCAGAAGCAGTTGGGTATTGGCATTCGGCGTACTTTGGCTTTCCAACTCAGCGAGGATGAAGTGGAGTCTGCGAAGAAGCATTTACAAGCGGAAAACGATAGGCTCACCCAAGAGGAGGTTGGGCTCCGCGAACGGCTCAGGGCTGATTTGGAAAAGCGGGCTGCTTTGGATGAGAGTTGGAAAAAACTCACCGAGGAATTAGGCGATATCGACCGCCGGATTGAAAGGCGCAAGGATGAGCTTGCTTTATATGAGAAAGCAGTGGAAACGTTCAAGGAAATCGCGGCGCGGAGAGGAGCTTTCGCCTCTATCAAGAACATCGCTGATATTATCAGGTCTTTTAAGGAGAATGAAATACAGATTAGAGCTGAACAGTACGATTGGAACGCGCAGTTGATTGACGAGCGCGCTGTCCTCGCCAGGTTCGAGGCTGATTGCTTGCATACCGCGCCGGTTTTTATAAAATTGCTTGAGTCCAATAATATCAGCTTCATAACAGGCGAGAATTATCTAAAGGCAAAAACCGTAGATGAACAGATGGCTGCCTTGTCGAAAAATCCAATGCTCCCATTTTGCATTCTGGTTGGAAATGCGGATTTCGAAACAGCCGTTGCATTACGCACGGAAGGCATTGACAGGGTTTGTCCTGTCCTAATTCTGGAAAACGCCGAAGAAAATATGGGGGCTGGGAATCGAGCGATACCGCTGACAGATTTCGGTCGGATTTTATGCCATTATTTTGAAGAAAGCTTTACTCCTGACAAGAGGGATGAGTTCAAGAGCAGGCTTGAAGAATCCATAACTTCAACCAAGAATAAATATGACGAATGGAGCTATGAGCTGGGGCAGTTGGGAAATGATATCGCGTTCCTAGAGGGATTTCCGTACGATAATGATAGCGGGCGGACACTCCGCGATGGTTTGGAGGCACTTTTGTCAGAGCGTCAAACAACGATCAATAGACGTGATAGCGAGAAACTCGAAGCAGAGAATTTGGCATCTTCTTGCGATAGGCTGAGGGAAGATATTGTCCGGTGTCGAGAGTGTCTGAGGCAAGCAGGCGATAATCTTGTTTTGTTCGATGAGTATGTTTCGGAGGATGCAAAGTATGTGAAGAATCTCGAAGAGCAGCAACGCTTGTCGAGAGATAAGGAGAAACATGCCAGACGCTTTAGCGAAATTGGCGAAGAAATCGAAATCTTGCGCGGTAGACAGTCAGAGGCCGAGGTTAAGAAGTCGGGCTTGCATGAACAGATTGAGCAATTGGAAATCAAGCATCGGGCTATTAGTGCGCCCGGGTCAGGTCATTTGCTAGACTGGCCGCTTGATGCTCTGGAAAGACGATATGAGGAGATAAAATACAAGCAGTCCCAAGATGAGAAGGCTATTCGACAGGAAATTACACATAATGAGGAAAAGAGGGCGGCTGCTGAAAAGTCACTGGGCAAATTCAGGCATATTACCGCTCATGAGATGGAGAATACTTCCTTTGACGAGAACCGATTAGCTTCCCTCGAAAGAGAGGAAGCACGTTGCGGGCAGTTGTTGGCGGATGCTGACAAGGAGCGGGATAAGGCAAATTCCGAATATATTCGCGCAGATGCGGAGCGGAGTTCATGCAGGAAACGATTAGCTGATGAGGGTTGGGATGTCCCGCTTGCAAAACAGGAGGTTATTGGCGATTATGCTGCAAGGACAGCTCTTCTTGACGAGAGTCTGGCGCAGATTGTCTTGCGTAAAAATGAGTTGGATGGCGAAAGGGACAAATGCCAGAGGGATATCAATCGGATAATAAGCATCGTTGGAGACCCCGAGTATACTGACATGCAACCTCCCGAGGGTGGGTGGGTTGCTGTAAACATTGGCGAGCAGAGTTCCTTGCATAAACATGCCCAATCCACAGTTGATAGGTTGCGCAGCAAGGCGACCGAAATGGAGCGCGATTTGAAGTTAAAGTTTAGTCAACAGCATTCAGGCATCGATCACATTTTGATGTCTTTGGCCGTTGCCGATTGTGCGCTCAATCTTGAAGCTTGTCGTTTTGCTTTCGAGCGGCTTTCGGAGCAGCGAGAACTGATGCATAACACAGTGCTTGTTCTTGAGTCTGACCTCGAGCAACTAAGCATCCAAAAGGAACATGTTGTGTATCATGCCTTTACGCAAGGCAAGATGTTACATGCTGAATTGAAGAAAATCTCTGAGTCTTCGCGAGTGAAGTTAGACCCCGGCAAGCCGGCGCGTCAGACATTAAAAATCGGCGTTCCTGATGAGCTTGATCCTTATGCGGAGGAGCGTGTCAGGGAGCATGTGAATGCCTGCATTGCTGATATGCGTCGCAGCAAAAAGGAGGGTTTGCTTACGGAAAAGAGTATGCGCAGCTTTATGAACACAAAACTGTCCGATCGGGAGATTTTGAACAAGGTTATAGGTCAGCACATGATTGATGTGTGGTTGATAAAGGTGGACGCTTTTCATGCTAATACTAAGCTTCGAATCTGGGAGAGCGTGCGGATTGAGAATTCGGGTGGTGAGTTGTTTATTTCTTGCTTTGCGTTGCTTTCTGCTTTGATGGATTATTCCCGCGCCAGTATTCCGGTTGAGGGGTCGTCGAAAAGCGGTGCGAAGGTGATGCTTATCGACAATCCGTTTGGCAAAACCTCTTCTGCGCATCTGTTGGAGGCGTTGATACAGGTTGCCAAGCGGTTCAATATGCAGATTATTTGTCTTTCTGATTTGAGCCAGAGTTCCATCACCGCAAAGTTTTCGCTGATTTACCAGCTTTCGCTGCGCCCTGCGATGTATAGCGGCAAATCATATCTGAAAATCGATTCGTTTTTGAACAATGCCACCTTGAGTCCGGATAGCAGGCTGGAGCATGTGTCGTTGAAGAATGAGCAGATGAGTATTTTTTGAGTGATAGATTTTTTGTTACTGTTGCTAGCCCACAAAGAATCGTCATTCCGTGCTTGACACGGAATCCCTGCGGATTTCGGGGGATTGCGCTCGGAGGCCGCAATGGCAGAGTTTTAGGGACTTATTTGGCTACTGGCCACGGGATGCCCGCCAAAAGCAACGTTTCATCCGTAGCGGCGGCATTTTGCCGCCAAATAATGCCGGTTTACGGTGATACATAGTGGAATCTGTAGCAAGTGGCGGCAGAATGCCGCCGCTACGGATGTATTAATGTTATGTTCAGATACCCCGTTGAACTGAAACTAGAACCGTTCCCGTGTTGCGTTAGGACGATAGAACCGTCCCCGCGTCTTGCGGTTTGCGCCGCAAATTGATAATTGATAATTGGGAGACGGGGGTGGGACGAGAGAACCGTCCCCTTGTCTTGTTGCGGGGTGGTGTTGGGGGGCGG
>Ga0099364_10013704_pt1 | contig 10855 bp, 11 predicted proteins | sample TergutTh196P3_FD_73070 | JGI IMG/M metagenome (GOLD analysis project Ga0099364, IMG submission 73070) | Microcerotermes parvus P3 segment gut microbial communities from Pointe-Noire, Republic of the Congo - Th196 P3 | ecosystem: Host-associated > Arthropoda: Insects > Digestive system > Gut ... | reverse complement strand
TTGAAAGATTATCTGGATCAATAAAAACTATCTTCCCGTAATTGCAGAAAAACGTGCCGTTCTGAAATTGGCGGTATTTTGAATGTTGAAATTTACGAGGGAAGCTTGAGCATTCTCTATGCGGCTGGCCGGGGTAGGGTGTGTTCTTCCAAAACAGGCACCGCCTGAGTTAATGGTATTTAACTCTCTTAAAATGTCAATAAGTCCGGCTGGATTATATCCTGCTACTGCCATTAGATTCATTGCCATATTGTCCGCTTCCATTTCCATTTCTCTTGAAAAGCCGTTATTAACAAGGGTTTGCACAATTTCACCAACACTCTCATTAAAGATGTCCGTTAACTCATTAACATCCATTCCTGCGGCGGCTCCTGTAGCGGCAGTACCTGTAATCATGATTGCCTGGGTTATGCGGCTTGTCCTTATTGCCCTAATGCTGTGCATTAATTGAATATGAGCAATTTCATGTGCTATTACAGCAGCCAGGGCCTCTTCGGATCTTGCCGCATTAATTAAACCCCTTGTAATGAAAATATGGCCGCCGGATGTGGCAAAGGCATTTATCTCGAAGCTATCCAGAATGGCAACCCTGTAACCATTTTAAATATAGGGTCTTGGAGAGTTAACTGTAATTGCCGCACAAATTAGGTTCAGGTAATTGGTAAGAGTCGGATCTCCATGCCAAATTCTATAAGAGCCAAGTATGTTTGCTGCGACCGCACGCCCTATATAGTATTCCTGTTCGGGGGTAATTTCCTCTGCTGCATTGGAAATGGCTCTGCTGGAAATGCTAATGGCATCGGCTGTATTCTGGCTAATTAATCCTGCAGAACCTGCTACTTGGGCACTAACATCCACAACAACGGAAAGCACCTGACAGGAATAGAAAAGGATTGTCATTGAAAAAATGAAAGTTAAAAAAAGAGCTCTTCCTGCCTTCATTAATTTTCTCCGAAAAAGAGGCGACCTTCTTCTAGGAAATTCCAGATTTGCTGCTCATCTAGAACGAACAATTCCATTCTATCTACATCTGTATAATTAAAATTTCCCCTTAATCTATAAGAATTTTCCACATCCCTGTCAAAGCCTTTCCCCGCCAATGCCACTTCCCTTACATTGGTGCTGCCTGTGGTACCGGGTAATAACTGCCTTGTTGAAAAATTTGAAGAATCCGCCCATCCTGTGATTGATGAATTGGCGGATGTTACTTCTACAAAACGGCCGTTAACCCCTAATACCCTCACCCTGTCACCATATTCAAGGGTACCAGTATTTCGGGCAAACCAGCCTGTGGAAGATCGTAAATTTAGAGTTCTGCTGGAAACATAGAGAGTGCCGCCTGCGCTTAACTGTGCAAAGGCAATGCCTGATGAAAATATTAAAAATATTATTAAAAGCAGGATTTTCTTCATTCGGCACTCCAAAACCTACAAAGAATCAATTACCAAATCTGTAAACGGAAATTTCCTCCGCTATATGTGGCATCGACTTCGATAATATACCAGTTATTTGGTTCAAATCTGGGTGAATTTTGGCTGCCAGGAGCCCAAATCCTATGTTGATTGGAATAACTTCCAAAATTGTCGGTATAATTTCCGACATCGCTTATTGGCACAATATAAGTCGATGAATTTTCCCTTCTGATCCCCACTCTAATATCTGCAGCATCGGAAAGATCGCCAAAATGCTGTCTGTCCCAATCATCCCAGCAAATCTCAAAAAAGGGATCATTACCAAGATAGACCCTGAATTCTTGAATTTCGCCCGCTTGAATGTATCCGGTATAAACTAAATTTAATTCAAGATTAATGGTTCTGCTGGAACTGCCTGAACTGGGCATGGTTGCAGCTATACTGAATGAACCGGAGGTGTGTTCAGAATAACCGGTTACATTAAAATAATAATTCTGGTTTGCATTGACAGATAGTGAAATTCTTGCATTTGCACCGCTTCCGCCGTCATCATCTCTTGCTATTTCCCTGTAATTGGAATCGTAGGCAATCATGAAGGTATCTGTACTGCCCGATGTCTGTACGATTAGGGTTCCGGAACTTGTAGGTCTGACCATGTAATTAAAGCCGGAGCCATTGTTAATATCTGCATACATTTCTGAACCATTTACCAATAAGGTATGAATATTTCTGGGCTGCTGAGCAAAGGCATTCGCGGCAAAGCCACTTAGGACAAGGCCCATTACCAAGAATAAAACAATGAATTTCCTCATTCTGATTATCTCCTTTGAATATGCTTAATTGACAATATATATCAGTAAATGAAATATTACAAGCAAAATAAAAATTCACTGACACTAGTCTTTTTTTTTATTTTATTATAGTATAGCGTGGAAGGGATATTTTACGAAGGGGATTATTACATGGATGCAATATTTGAAAAGCTAAAGGATTTACAGGATATACTTTCACAGAAAATAGAACTGGAACATAATATGCTGGAAATTCCCAAAATGCTTACCACTCAAACCGAACTTCTTGCAAGGATGAAGAGAACATTCATAGAGAAGAATCAGGATTACGAAAGAGCAAAAAACGCCGAGGCTGAATTCAGGAATTTTTTAATGGATGCGGAAAGCAAGAGGGAAAAGGCCGAAAAAAATATGGAATCCATAAGTACTCAAAGAGAATATGAAGCTTTGGATAAGGAAATTGAAGATGCTGCAGGAAAAGAGCAGGAATTCAGGAACAAGCTGCAAAGGGAACTTAGAATTTTATCGGATTTGGATGATGAAATTAAGCAGAGCCAGGCTCTTATAGAGCAGCAGGAAGAAGAACTGGAGAATAAAAGAAAGGACATAGAGGCGGAAATTCACGAGAAGAAAAATCAGATGCTCCTTCTTTCCGAAAGGGAGAATGTACTAGCCAGCGATCTTGATCCGGATGTACTTTTTAAGTTTGAAAGGATAATCCGAAATAAAATGGGAAAGGGTATTGTGCCTATTAAAGGCGGTGTTTGCCTTGGCTGTCATATGATACTGCCTGCCCAGTTTGCGAATTCCGTAAGAACAGGTGAGGAGATTATCTTTTGCCCCTATTGTTCCAGAATACTTTTTTATGAAGAATCCGAGCAGGGAGAAGAGGAATTCTTCTTCGATGAAGATGCGGGATCACTTTCTGACCTCGACGATATGGAAGACGAAGATTTTGATGACGATGATGAAGAAGAGGAAAGAATTAACATAGATTACGAAGAATAAATTATTACGATGAACCAGGCTGTCGTTTCACACGCAGTTTTGTTGCAATTTCATTGCTCCAAAACTGCGTGTGGGGAGGAAAGTCCGGGCTCCGCAGGGCATGATGCCGGATAATACCCGGGTCCTGATACATAATGTATCGGGAACAGAAAGTGCAACAGAAAATATACCGCCTTTTATAAGGTAAGGGTGAAATGGCGGGGTAAGAGCCCACCTCGGTCTTGGTAACAAGGCCGGAAAGATCGGCAAACGGAGATGCTGGAGTTTCAGAATGAAACTCCCAAGCAATTTCAGCTTTGCCGAAATTGCAAACCTCATCAGGAGCAAAGTCAAATAGCAGTGCTAAAAAACGATGTTTTTTAGCTTTGTAGTTTGTGCTAGCGTAAACTACAGCCAGGTGCCCCTTGGTTAACTGCGGGTAGATTGCTATGAAAGTTGTCAAAAGGCAGCTTCCAGACAGATGGCAGCGGCACAAGTCCTTTTGGGATAATTGTGTTAAGTATTGCGTAGCAATACTTAAAGCTTAAAAACCGAAGGTTTTTAAGCACAGAACCCGGCTTATGGTTCATCGTTTTTTTGAATTTTATCCCATTTTGGTCAATATATGGCTATCAGCGTTGACTTTTTTCCAAAAATAACGATATATATAGTATGTCCCTTAAGCGTCCTAAAGGATATAGAGCCAGAACCGATGCTGCCAGGAAAGTAATACTTCAAAGATTATTATTTATTGGCATTATTGTTACAATTCTCGCATTAATACTCACCCTTGGCCAAAATATCGGAAATAGAAGCGGATTGGAACGCAGGGAAATAAGGGAATATTTTGAAACCGGCGATTTTTACTTATCTTATAACTATAGCAGGGAATTACTGGAAGAGGATCCACTGAATTTATTTCTTTTATCCGTTCATGGATTTTCTGCTTATCAGCTCGCTGTTGCACAGATAAATAATTTTGAAACTCTTTCCTTTCTTGATGAAAGTATTTGGTCATTAAGAAAGGCAATGTTAATTAACTGTAATTTACCCGAAGTCTACTATGTCCTTGGCAAAGCTTATTATCATAAGGGTTCATCCTATGCAGATCTTGCCATTATGTATCTGGAAAAGGCAAGGGATACTTCTTTCATGGCTGCCGACATTCCGGAATATCTTGGCCTTTCTTATGCATCAATAGGAGATTATAGAAGCAGTATAGAAGCATTTGCCCTTGCACTTAACGAAGATAATTCACATTCGGATATGCTCCTTCTTACGATAGCAAGATCCTATCTTGCCCTTGGAGAAATAAATTCAGCTAGAGCCTACCTCGTAAGGTGTATTAATGTATCAAGGGATTCAAATATGGTTAATATTGCCAGGCTTTTATTGGCAGGAATAATTTTTGATGAAGGTGATTACGAAAGAGCCGAAGCTGAGTATATTGCAATAATAGAAGAGTCAGGTGAAAACGCGGAAGCTTTTTTCAAATTAGGTGAGATATATTTATCACAGGGAGATACTACAAGGGCAAGAGCTGAATGGCGAAGAGCTCTAAGGGTGGATCCCGCATACAGACCGGCAAGGAACAGGTTGAACCTGTAGGAGGAATTATGTTCGGACGTGCAGCTATTGGTATAGATTTGGGAACTTGCAATACCCTTATTAATGTTGCCGGAAAGGGGATTATCATTAGTGAACCTTCCGTTGTAGCGGTAGAGAAGGGCACAAATAAGGTAATGGCTGTAGGAACAAATGCCAAAAGAATGTTGTTTAAAACACCGGGTTCCATTCATGCAATAAGACCGCTCAGGGGCGGGGTAATTGCTGATCTGGAATCCACCGAAAAAATGATCAGGTATTTTATTGCCAAAGCCATGCCCAGATATAAATTCATAAAACCAAGAATGGTTATCGGCATTCCATCCACCATAACGGAAGTTGAACGCAGAGCCGTAGAAGAATGTGCCTATAAGGCAGGAGCCAGGGAAGTTGCCGTTATTCCTGAGAGTCTTGCCGCCGCAATAGGTGCGGAAATACCCATAGGTGAGCCGGCAGGTCATATGATCTGCGATATTGGCGGCGGCACTACAGAAATTTCGGTTATAAGCCTTGGAGACATGGTTGTAAGTAATGCAATCAGGGTTGCAGGAGATGACTTTGACGAAGCAATTATTAAGTACATTAGAAGTGAGCTAAACCTTATTATTGGCGGTGCTGCTGCAGAAAGGCTAAAAATAGAGATTGGCAATGCATTCCCTGACAAGGATATAGAGAAGGTAGAAATTAAAGGAACTGATGCCGGCAGCGGTCTTCCCAAGAGACTTGAGATAGATTCTGAACAAATCAGGGAAGCTTTAAAAACCCCTGTATTCCAGATAGTTGATGAAATTAAATCCATCCTCGGAAAAACCCCTCCTGAACTTGCGGCAGACATTGTAGAACGCGGAATTGTAATGACGGGCGGCGGTTCACTTCTTAAGGGTTTTGCAAAACTAATTTCAAAAGAAACAGGTGTTTCTGTAATTCTGGCTCCCAGTCCCCTTGAATGTGTTGCATTGGGAGCAGGAAAATATTTTGAAAATGTAAAGGGTATGGAGAATACCTGGAATATTTACAATAACCTTAACGGGTAGAATAATGAGAAAGGGGGGGGAATCATCTAGAAATAAATCCCATACGGATTTATACGTTTTTTTAACTTTGATCTTCCTCTCTTTTTTTACACTCTTTTTTTCCAGCCGCGGAGACCTTGTTAACATAAAAGATACAGGGCTTTCCATCTTTTCCGGAATTAGAGCCGGAATTAACGGAATAAGCTCATTCTTTTCTCAGACAGTCTTATCCATACAAGAACTCGCCATCCTAAGGCGTGAACATGCCGAGCTGCTTTCCAGAGTTGCCCGTTATGAACAATTGGAGCGCAGTACAGCTGAGATCCTTCAGGAAAATTTCCGTTTGAGGGAACAGCTTGGCTTTTCAGAAAACTTAAATTTCCGTCACATACCTGCACAGATAATCGGAAGGGATCCCACAAATTTATTTTCCGCCTTTGTAATAAATAAGGGCAGGCAGGCAGGAGTAAGGGTCAATATGCCCGTAATAGCCTACCACAATGCCACACAGGGACTCGTCGGCATAGTGATCAATGCCGGTGCCTTTGAAAGCCTTGTAATGCCCCTGCATGACACTAGTTTCTTCGTTTCGGGCCGTTTATCAGAATCACGATATGAAGGCATTGTAGAAGGCAGGGGAAATCAGGATCTGCCCCTTTTAATGCGTTTTGTAAACAGAAGGGCAAGAGATGAAATAAATATGGGTGACATGGTAATCACATCCGGCATGGGAGGTTTTTATCCTCCGGGAATTAATATTGGGAGAATTACCAGAATCAATTATCTAGAAGCCGAGCTTTCCATGGAACTGGAATTGGAAGCGTCCATTGATTTTTCCCGTCTGGAATTTGTCTTTGTTATATCGGGTGATTCAGATGATTAAAAAACTAGTCTGGGGCGTAATTTTTATGACCATAGCTGCTCTGCTGCAGTCTACTCTTCTATCCCCGCTATTGATTAATTTTTTTGCAGTTCCGGATTTGGCACTCCTTATTCTAGTTTATATGGCCTATGTAAATGGAACCATGGTAGGGCAGCTTTCAGGTTTTATTTCCGGGCTTTTCATAGATATCCTTTCTCCCGCTCCTCTTGGTCTGAATGCCTTTGTAAGAACATTAACTGGTGCACTTGCAGGTATTTTTAAGGGGACTTTTTTTCTTGATATTATTTTCCTGCCCATGGCTCTATGTGCGGCAGCAACCATATTTAAAGCTCTAATTATTTATTTACTGCATTTTATTTTCAGGGATAGCGTTCCCATATATTACTTTTTTGAATTAAAATTCTGGGTAGAAATGGGGTTAAATACCCTATTGGCACCCTTTATTTTTGGATTATTAAGGCTGGGAGCGCCCTTATTTATGGGGCAGAGGGAGAAAAGCTGATGGCTGAAGAAAGGGGTGAGAATCAGGAAATCCGTATCATTATTTTAAGGGTGATAATAATAGCACTTTTTATTGTATATGCGGGAAGGCTTTTCAGTATGCAGATACTGAGCGGAGATATTTATTTTTCCAGAGCCCAGGACATTACAAGGCAGACTAGGCCAATACCCGCACAGAGAGGCGAAATATACGACAGGAATTTCGATCTCCCCCTTGTTTTAAACACCGATTCCTTTGTTGTAAATGTCACACCTGCCGAAGTTCCAAGAGGACAGATGCAGGAGCTTATTGATAATCTTTCAGAAATATTGAATATCAGCAGAGATCAAATTGCCAGAAGGCTGCCTGCATCCATTCATCATCTTTATCAAACAGTGGAAATAGCATCTAATGTCTCTTTTACAACAATCTCCAACCTTGCAGAACAGGCGCATTTCCTGCCGGGAATTTCATGGCAGTCCAGACCCATTAGGAGCTATCCGGAAATATCGAGTCTTTCCCATATTATCGGGTATGTCGGAAGCATAACAAGGGAGGAGCTTACGGTACTCTTTAACAGGGGATACCAGCTTGGAGATATAATAGGCAAGGCAGGCATAGAGCGCCAATACGATGAGCTTTTAAGGGGCATAGAAGGCAGGGAAACCAGAAATGTGGATGTCAGGGGAAGAAGCATGGCCGGCGATTTTGCAAGAATTTCTCCGGAAATGGGGCGGAACCTCGTTTTGACAATAGACAGCAGAATTCAAACACTTGCAGAAAAGGCTCTTGGAAATAGGATAGGCTCTGTTGTTATTTTAAAACCTTCAACGGGTGAAATTTTAGCAATGGTTTCTTATCCCTGGTACGATCCCAATATTTTTAACCAAAGTGATTTTAGTTCCGAATTCCAGACATTAGTCTCTAATCCAAACAGGCCTTTTTTAAACAGGGCAATCCAGTCAAGCTATCCGCCTGCTTCGGCATTTAAGATAGTGATGAGTGCGGGAATCTATGCGGAAAATGCAATTAACCCCTTACAGACAATTGAATGTCCCGGTGAAATATTTTTTGGGGATAGGCTCTGGAGATGTCATATAAGAACGCCAGGTCATGGGAGGCTTAACCTTACAAGGGGTCTTGCTCAGTCTTGCAATATCTATTACTGGACCGTGGGAAGGGATCATCTTGGACTGGATAATATTATCAAGTATTCCACCGATTTTGGTTTTGGCAGAATTTCCGGAATTGATCTCCCCGGAGAGGTAAGCGGCCTTGTGCCGACTCCAGCATGGAAGGAACAGCGTTTTCATGTCAGATGGGTGGGCGGAGACACGATGAATATCTCCATTGGTCAGGGGGACATGCGTGTTACACCACTACAAATGGCAAATATGGTTGCCATGGTTGTAAATGACGGGATAATTTACAAGCCCCACCTTTTAAAAGAAGTGCGCGATCCCCTAACAGGGGCCATAGAAATTATTAGTGCTCCGGAAATCCTTCACAGGAGCGATATAAGTCCGGCGGTTTTTGCTGCTCTGCGCCAGGATATGAGGGGTGTTGTAACGGATGGGACTGTTCGTTACCCCATGAATATGAGAACCGTAGATGTTGCCGGAAAAACAGGGACTGGAGAAGCCGGTTTTGTAAACGGATGGCATTCATGGTTTGCATCCTATGGACCTTTTGAAACAGATGATCCTGATGAAAGAATTGTTGTTTCCGTAATTGTTGAAGCTGTGAATCCCTGGGAATGGTGGGCGCCCTATGCTTCTGCTATAATATATCAGGGTATTTTTGGAAACCAGACATATGAAGAAGCAATAGCTGCACTTGGTTTCAGGGATACAAACCGTATTCAAAACCGTGTAGAATAGCGGCATTATGAAATTTAAAGACCTTCTGGGAATTGATTATATATTACTCCTAACCGTTATTTTTCTGGTAATTATGGGTGTTCTTTTTATTTATTCATCAGGGGTTAATACCGAAGGCATTCCAATATCAAGTGAATATATAAGACAGGTAGTATGGGCCTCCGCCGGTATAATCATCGTAATGGCTTTGTCCCTTATAAATTATAGAAGGGCATATAGTTTATCATTCTGGTTCTATATTGGAGCTCTGTCCATCCTTTTTATTACCCTTGTCATGGGAAGAGTTTTTCATTTTGGCTCTCCAAGATGGATAAGGTTTGGCTCCTTTGGATTTCAGGCTTCAGAATTTTCCAAACTTACAACTATAGTTTTTCTTGCCTGGTATCTGGATCATACAAAAAGAAACCCAAATTATTTTATAAGATTTCTTTTTTCCTGTTTAATAGTTTTTACTCCCATGGCTCTGGTTCTTATTCAGCCTGATCTTGGAACATCCCTTGTCTTTATTCCAATTCTTTTGGGAATGTCCTTTATTGCGGGTATTTCCTTAAAGTACATTATCTTTTTAATTATGACCATTATTCTTACATCCCTCTTTTTATTGCTCCCCCTTTGGCAGAGTATAATTATGCAGAACACTATTCCTTTTTTAATGGTCTTTACAAATAACCGTTTTATTGCTGCTTCCTGCCTTGCCCTATTATTGATAATTGCAATTGCTCTCTTTGGCTATTTAAAATATCACAAGTCCTACTTTTACTGGATATGCTATACATCCGCTGCCTTTATAGTATCTTTGGGAACCTCCTTTGGAGCTCAAATGATACTTAGGGAATACCAGCTAATGAGGCTTATAATTTTTATGGATCCCAATGTGGATCCAAGAGGTTCCGGATGGCATATAATTCAATCTATAACAGCCATTGGATCCGGCGGTGTAGTCGGCAGGGGTTTTCTGCAGGGAACTCAAAGTCAGTATCATTTTTTACCAGAACAAAGTACGGACTTTATTTTTTCGATATTGTCCGAAGAATGGGGTTTCAGGGGAGGCATTATTGTTTTTGCGCTATTCCTTTTGCTTCTTTTAAGATTGCTAAGGATAATGAAAATCGGAACGGATAATTTTGGTACATATATAGTTGCCGGACTGGTCTCCATGTACGGTTTTCACTTTTTTATTAATGTAGGAATGACCATGGGAATAATGCCTATTACAGGAATTCCCCTGATGTTTGTTTCTTATGGAGGTTCTTCACTTATGACAGCCATGATTGGAATTGGACTTGCTATGAGCGTACATGTAAGAAGACATCAGCGTTATGAATACGGCCTCTACTAAAAAAATTACCGATCTTTATATCGATCCCTATAATGATTTGGGAGCTAGTCTCTTAAGTGTGGAAAAACCATCCCGCTATTCAGGCGGGGAATATGGCAGACTGGCAGATTTTAAAAAAGAGGCTATTTTAAAAACCGCAATTGCCTTTCCGGATCTTTACGAAATAGGAATGTCCAATCAAGCAATAAAAATTCTTTACAATGAAATTAACGCCATGGAAGGAGTTTTTTGTGACAGGGTTTTTGCACCGGCACCCGATTTCAGAGATCTCCTTCTTAAAATAGGACTTCCCCTCTATGGCCTAGATACAGGAATTAAACTAAAACACCTTGATCTTCTCATGTTTAGTTTTGGATATGAGCTTGGCCTTAATTCGGTTTTTACTATGTTGGATATTTCAGGAATTCCCCTGTATAAAGATGAGCGGGAAAATGATGATCCCATTATTATTATGGGAGGCCCCT
>Ga0099364_10013703_pt1 | contig 10855 bp, 7 predicted proteins | sample TergutTh196P3_FD_73070 | JGI IMG/M metagenome (GOLD analysis project Ga0099364, IMG submission 73070) | Microcerotermes parvus P3 segment gut microbial communities from Pointe-Noire, Republic of the Congo - Th196 P3 | ecosystem: Host-associated > Arthropoda: Insects > Digestive system > Gut ... | reverse complement strand
TAACCAAGATTAGCGGCGATAGCAGTCGCCATCACCACACTCTTAACATTATATCCCAGCTCGATAGCCACAAGAGCCGAAATCGGTATAAGCAGCGCGGCTGTGGCAGTGCTGGACATGAAATTCGAAATAAGCATAGCCACGAGCGCAAGCGCCGCGCACAAAAGCCACGGCGTCACGCTGTCGCCAAGCATATTCACAACGCTCTGTGCGACAAGCCTGCCGGCACCGCTCTGATCGATCGCAGTGCCGAAACTGAGCGAGCAACCCATTATAATAACAGTCGTCCAATCCATATTCTGGAAAACCCTTTTCTGCGAAATGCAACGAGTAGCCACGCACAACACCGCGCCGATGATCGCAACAACACCCATGCTCAAAAAGCCGGCCACAAACCCAACGATACAGAAAACGAGTATTGCCGCTGCAATACACATTTTAACTATACTCTTCCTGTCTTCCGGGGAAGAGCCGGCATCGTCCCGCGCAGCCGCGGACGAAGAATCATCCCCCGCCTCAACAAAGTTAAAAAGCTTATACTGAAGTCTCCGCCCAATTGTCTGGAAATATAATATCGACAATGCAAACACAGGCAGACCGATTTTGCCTATCTCAAAAAAGCTCATAGTCTCATGCCCACCATCCTGAAGCAAACCTTGGGCGATAAGCTGAGGGGTAGAACCTACAAGCGTGAGACCTCCGCTGGCGACGATGACCATACCCATCATCATGTAGGTATTCTTTTTATTCAGCTTGCCGCCCGACGCCCTGATAGCCGAAGCCGCGACAGGCAGCATGATCGCGGTCGTCGCCGTATTACTGATAAACAGTGTTATTACCGTAGCCGCGGCTATGAGTGCGAGCGCGAACGCCCTCTCATTCGTACCCACCGCCGATAATATTTTTTTGCCAAGCATTTGAGCTGCGCCTGTTTCAAACAGCGCATTGCCCACTACAATCATTCCGGTGACAAGATAGACAGTATCATTTCCGAAACCGGAAAAAGCGGTATTTACCGGAACCGCCCCAAAAACGGCAAAAGCAAGGCAAGCCAATAGCGAAGTCGTAGCAATTGGAAGCAGTTCCGTCATGTACAAAACCATCACAACGCAAAGAATGATTAAAGTGATACTGCTGGATTCCACAGATTACCTCCATCGTTACAAATCAACTATACTGTTGAAAAAACACATAAAATCATTCTCTAACGATTCAAGCGGCTTATTATTGACATATACATAGTCATACGTGTAGTTGCCGGCATCATCGTCAGACTCATTATCAAATCTCCCCAAACCCGGCCTATCAATAAACAAAGTAACCAAAGGCGTAGACACCATGCCTGAGAAGCGATCTATCTCAGCCGCCTCTCTTATATGAACAAACATTACCTCATGCACCTGATCTGCGATAAACTCAGAGTATTTTGCCAACAAATATTGAGTCGGCAAGTCATTGTACTCAGAAAATGCCATTTTCAGGTTAGACAGAAAACGCCGCGCATTATTATTTTTTTCTCCATTCCAGCCATGCTGCCGTGCTATTTCTTTTATCGGGGTGATTGACGATACATTGACTGAAGTAAAATGACGAGACACGATATCGCATATTGTGTCTTTTCCGGCTTTTCCTTTACCATTTATAACAATAACGATTTTTCTCATATCTATAAATCCGCCTTTCTGCGAAAGCCACAGAGTTAAAAAACCAACATTTGAGACTCATCCATTGTTGCCGGTATGCCGAACTTGTGAAGTTCGTCCATCGAAAGACGCAGCCAGTGCCCGAATGTGCCGGGCTCCGTGCCATCAGGACTCATCGCCGCGGCGCGGTTGCCGGGCAGCTTTTCCACCTCGGGAATAAGAATATGCTTGCTCGTCCAGTAGTCCAGCGCCACAGGATCGGTTGAAGCGGCAATTTTGTTTATCTGTACAGCAGCGGAATAGCTGACCGCAGGACCGCGATCCGGCCCGATCCATATCATATCCATGATGTTGAGAACCGGCACCCGTGTTCCTGCCATCTGGGTACCCATACCCCCGGCGCCTATACTGTGATGGGCGCGGGTTCTTGTCAACTTGTCGGAGGTTGTACCCATATAACCCTTGACAGCGCCGGTCACTTGAAAAAGCCCGTGCGACTTGAGAACAGGCATGTTAATAACTTTGAGCTTCTCGCTGTCATATGCGTTATTGCCTGTGTTCCAAACCCCATCTTTAAAACTGACGTGTGTACCGTATTGTGTTGTGAACTTAGGGTATGATATCTCAAGGCCGGTATTTTGTATAACGTCTTCCACCACAAAGCCGTCCGTATAATCCCCGCTGCTGAACTCCGACACGCGCACAGTCGTAAACTCGTCCCACAATACACCAGTCACGCGGTGCCCTTGTGTTTGAAAAGAGCGTATAACGTCCATGGTTGATTGCGTCCGGTCGGCGGAGTTTGAGTTGCGCCAATGAAGATTCCCACCGCGCCTCTCGCTCCCATACTGAGCCTGTCCATTGTCCGCTACTATGATTTCGCCTGTAAACCCTTCAGGATGTGCAAGCGTCGCTTCAATAACAGCGCGGATCAGATCCGTGTTCGTGCCGCCGCGCTCGGCCCACTGACAGTTTATTTGCAAAAGAACGACATCGTCGCCGGCGATAATACCGTCAGGGGTTTGAGCGGTCTGATAGTAATGAATGCCTTGATTCTGCATTGCATCTATCAAGCGGAACATCCCGTCGTCCGTTCCATCGGTATCTTCGACAAAAATCAGTGTTTTTCCGGGTTCCGGCACAGCATGGCCGACGGTATCGCTAACAAGCGGCGAGTCGGGAACAGCATTATTGCCGCCGGACGGCGTCGCTGCCGGTTCATTGCCGCCGGAAGTAGGCGTACCCGAGGACTCTGCTGCGGAAGTGCCCGGCTCGCTTATTGAAGGCGGCGCGCCGGTTTCAACCGTGCCGCAGCCTGCCGCAAATAAAGTCAAAACTAAAAGTAAAACTCCAAATTTCTTTCCAGGCATATCAACAGCTCCTAATCAAAATAACGATGTAATACACAAACCGGTCCCACTTTCTACTTTGCAAGGTACAACCGGATTCGGCTACCCTGTGGTAAGCGCCATAATATATCCCGTCATCCAGCCCGCTAAAACGGCAAAACCGAGGCAGAACGCGAGGTAGATACAAAAGTTCTTCATGCCGAATATCGTTTTTACTGCGCTCAGATTATTGATTTTCGTCGCAGGACCGGCAAGCATAAATGCGAGAGCATCGCCCGCGCCCATCCCTGCGCGCATCCACGCGTTTATCAGCGGTATGACTCCTCCGCCGCAAGCGTAAAGCGGTACGGATAGAGTCGTGGCAAATAATACCCCGAGTCCGCGTTTTTGGCCAAACATGCCGGAAATCCACTCAGCAGGTACGTATCTGTCGCACAATGCCGTTATAGCAACGCCGATCAGCAGATATGGCAACGTGACACGAAAGGCTTTTATAATGTCGCTATAAAATCTTTTTTTCTTTTTTTCGTCCGGCATTGCGAATCGATGAAATGAAAAAAGTTCTTTTTTGCGGAAGAAGAGGTGGACTAACGTACCCGCGAGTATGCCGCACAGTAAGCAGCATACAAGCCGGATGATCGCCAAATCCGTGCCGAGGGCAAAGCTGACGATAAAGAGATTAGGGTTGAGCAGAACCGAGCTGACCATAAAAGCAGCCAGCAAATGCTGCTGTACACCTTTTTTTCCTAAAGCTGCTATGACCGGCACAGTTCCAAACATGCACAGCGGCGACGCAATCCCGAGAGCCGAAGCGGCGCAGACCGGAAATATCCACAGCCTGCCGGAAGTCAGCCCGGACATTTTCCTTGCGATATTATCGGAAAGGTAGACAGACACCAATGACCCGGCAGCCAGCCCAACCGCCCAGTAAGGTGCTATCTGCCGGAGCTGAATCAAAGCGCTTTCTAACAACATAATGAGCTCGTATAACAATAAATTCCCCTCCTATCCAATAATACAGGAAAAAATGGCTGTGTCAATTGAAAGTATGTATTGATATTGTTGGGATGCATGGTTATAATATCAAGTGGGAATGCTGAAATGAAAATAGAAACGGGTGTTGCGCTATTAGCGAGGTAAAAAGAAACAGTATCTTGATCGTTGACGACTCCGAAACGAGTATTACTGCATTAACCGGCATATTAAGCCCGGAATACACCATTTATGCGGCTAGAGACGGCGCCGAGGGCATTGAAGTGGCGAAGACGTATTTGCCTGACGTTATCCTGTTGGACGTCATAATGCCTGAAATGGATGGATACGAGACGATTACCGTGTTGAAGAACCTGGACAGCACGCGAGAGATTCCCGTGATTCTCGTATCCGGCCCCAGTAGTCCTGAGCATGAGGAAAAAGGTTTGGCCTTAGGCGCTGTTGATTATATTTCAAAACCGCTCAGCCCGGCTATTGTCAAGCTTAGAGTTCGTCACCAAATTCAGATACAAAACTACATCAGAACCATTGAGCATCTCAGCAGGCTTGACCAATTAACTGAGATGCCGAACAGGCGCAGCTTTGATGAACGCTTTTTTTCAGAATGGAAGAAATCAAAGAGAGATAAAACACCAACCAGCGTTTTGATGATTGATATTGACGATTTCAAAAAATGCAATGATACTTACGGGCATCTTCAGGGCGACGTTGTGCTCAAGACAATTGCGCAGGTCATCACGAAGACGCTCCATCGTCCCGGCGATTTTGCAGCCAGATGGGGCGGTGAGGAATTTATCGTATTGCTGCCCGACACAGACGCAAGCGGCGCCATGACAGTCGCCGAACAGCTTAGAGTCAACATCGAAAATGCGGTGGTTCCCCTGTCTGACGGACAGAAGGCAAAGGTAAGCGTGAGCGTTGGCGTAAACACTCAAGAATCTTCAGCCGACAGTTCGATTGACGATTTCATAAACTTTGCCGACGACGCGCTTTATACCGCTAAAAAGGATGGCAAAAACAGAGTATGCCGGTATAACGACCGGACATGCAAAGATGCGCGCTCTTAAAGGCCATACCCCCCGTTTTCGCAAGGCTTGCAGGGGTTATCATACTGCTTCCAAGTTTCGTCCGGAGTAATAGGCCTATCCATTTCCGCTGAAAGGACACATGCAAGATGAAACTGATAGCTTTGCGATTAGCCGCCATTGCGCTTGCCACGCTATTTGTTTTTATTAGCGCGGTGGGCTGTTTTGAGGAAACAGCGCAGCGTACAGACGCTGGTGTCATCACCTCTTACCTTGAGATTCCCGATATAACGGACGATGAAATTGCGGCTGTAGCGTCGATAAGAGCCGGAGGCAAACCTCTGATTTACGCTTCGTCGCGAAGCACCGAGTTGTTTGAGAGGCAAGACGGTACATTGGGCGGATATACGGTTTTACTGTGTGATTGGCTCAGTGAGTTCTTTGACATACAATTTCAGCCGGCGATCCAGGGCTTGGGCGCCATGATAGAGAATCTAAACAGCGGCGAAATCAGCTTCGCCACACTATCCGCCACACCGGAACGCCGGGAGGCCTTTTTTATGGCGGACATTGCCCAACGCTCAATAATAATGCTGCGTATAGAAGGGAGCCGATCTCTCGCCGAGATTAAGCAGGATAGGCTGCCTCGCTATGCGTTCACTGAAGGCTCGGTTATGGCGGATTTAGCAAGAGCTGCATTGGAACCCGGTTCTTACGAATCGGTTATTGTCACGGACGAAGACGGTGCATATGTGGCGTTGATGAACGGAGAGGCTGACGCATTTATCGCAACAAATACAATGGAAGCAGCATTCGACCATTACAGCGGCGTATACGGCGTATACAGTGTATACAGCGCACGCAATGTGTACGCTGAAGATTTTCTCCCGCTTATTTTCCTCCCTGCGGCAATGACGGCAGCAAACCCAATATATGAACCGATAATTTCCCTTGTGCTACGGGCGCTTGAAAACGGCGCTCTCGAACACCTGACTGAACTGTACAGGGTAGGTTATCAAGACTACAGAGGACACAGATTTCAAATGCTGCTCAACGAAGAGGAGCGTGACTATCTGCGAGAAGGCCCTGAAGTACCATTTGTCACCATGCATATGGCTTACCCGAACAGTTTTTACAATACGAACAGCGGGCAGTGGGAAGGCATTGTATTTGATGTTATGGACGAAATTGCGCAGCTTTCGGGAATCACTTTTGTGCAGATCCATGACAATGCGGTGGAGTTGCCCGAGCTTTTGCGGTTAGTTGAAAGCGGCGCCGCCCATTTCATGCCGAGTATGATCGTGACCAATGAACGCAGGGAGAATTTTATTTTTCCGTCAACAATGTACCTGCCGGATCAGTATGTCCTGATCTCCAAGCTGAGTTACCCCAATATCGACCTTAATGACATACCGTCCCAAAGGGTGGGCGTCCCGCGCGGGTCTGCTTTTTCCGACGAGTTTAGGCGTTGGTTCCCCGATGCGTCATACACCGGCGAATATCCTACTACTGACGATGCTTTCGCCGCGCTTGACAGCGGGGAGGTCGATCTTGTCATGTCCAGCTTGAGCCGTCTCGCGGCGCTAACAAATTATTATGAGTTTTCCGACTACAAAGCCAATTACCTGTTCACTGCCGCCTATGAATCAACCTTTGGGTTCAACAACGAGCAAGCTATTCTGTGTTCCATTATCGACAAAGCGCTGCCGATGGTAGACACTGTAAGAATCGTGCAGCAATGGAACAGCAGAACCTACAACATTGAAACCATGCGGCTGCAAGCTCAGCGTCCCTGGTTATTAAGCGCGACCGCTCTGTCTTTGGCTGTGCTTGTACTCGTCCTGGTCATGTTCAACAGAACGAGGGAAATGACATCGCGGTTAATTACTGCTAAGGAACAGGCTGAACAGGCCAATCACGCGAAAAGTGAGTTCCTTGCGAAAATGAGCCATGAAATACGCACGCCGATGAATGCGGTAATTGGATTGGCAGAACTCGCTTTGCGGGAGAACACACTGGACGCGGTTCATGAACACACCATCGCCGTCAAGCAGGCGGGTATAGCCCTTTCGTCTATAATCGACGACATACTTGACTTTTCAAAAATAGAAGCCGGAAACCTTGAAATCGCACTTGCGGAATACTCGGTTTTGGCGCTTATTAACGATGCCGTCAGCATTACGAGGATGAAAAATAAAGAATCGCAAATACGCTTTGTGGTAAATATCGACCGTTTAGTACCTTCGGTATTGCTTGGCGATGAAATAAAAATTCGCCAGGCGTTACTCAACATCTTAAACAATGCCTTCAAATACACAAAAAAAGGTTTTGTGTCCTTAAATGTCAGCGGAGAGTACGTAAACGACGACACAATAAAGATGAATTTTGAAGTTACGGATAGCGGCAGGGGTATTAAAGAAAAAGACATTGCACACTTGTTTAGAGATTTTACTCAATTTGATACTGAAAAGAATAAGGGCATCGAAGGCGTCGGGCTTGGTCTGGCCATTACTCAAAGTATTGTTAATGCGATGGACGGTTCTATAAGCGTTACCTCGGTATATGGCCAGGGAAGCACGTTCACGATCACGTTTCCTCAGAAATACTATAAGTGCGATCCGTTGGCGGCATTGCATAATCCCGAGGAGAAAAAAGTTCTGCTCTATGAACAGCAGGAAGTATATACCAAATCCATTGCAAAAACGCTGGATAACTTGGGCGTCAAATGGGAGACCGTTTCAAATGATTCTGGACTAAAAAAAGAACTGAATAGCTTTGTATTTGACTTTCTTTTCATTTCACTCGCCTTGTACACAAAAAACAAAGACATGCTGTCGGAGTTTAAAGATAAAATTAAAATCGTCGCAATAACAGAATTTGGAGAAAGCGTTAATGAAAAAAGCCTACCGGTCATATTCATGCCGGCGCACTGCGTACAGATAGCGGATATACTTGTAGGTGTAAACAGCGTAACATCCGGCATGGACCGCAGTGCGTCTGCTGTGAAGTTTATCGCACCTGACGCAAAAATACTCATAGTGGACGATATAAACATAAACCTGAGAGTGGCAGAGGGATTGCTGCAGCCCTACAATGTGCAAGTGGTTATGTGCGATAGCGGAAAGGAAGCGCTGGGAGCGATTGAGTCAAAGGATTTCGATTTGATATTTATGGATCACAAAATGCCTGAGATGGACGGAGTTGAGGTCACGGGTCGAATCAGGGACATGGGTATCAATGAGCGTTACTATAAGAATGTCCCGATTGTAGCGCTCACTGCAAACGCCATATCCGGCATTAGGGAAATGCTTCTGGAAAGCGGTTTTAACGATTTCCTGTCCAAGCCCATTGATACGGAAAAGCTGAATGACACGCTTGAAAAATGGCTTCCTGAAGATAAAATTGTAAAATGTGAACCTGAGCTTTCCAAGTCAGATGCAAAAAAAGATTCGCTTTATGAAATTGAAGGTTTGAACGTACAAAAGGCTATTTCAGTGTTGGGGTCAATGGAGCTTTACATGGAAGCTATAACTGAGTTTTACCAAGACGGAATTAATTGCATCGAGAAAATGGAAATATGCCTCGAGGCAGGCAATCTCGAACTGTATGCAACCTACGTCCACGGAATAAAAACCGCACTGGCACTGATAGGGGCACACGAACTGTCAAAAAGTGCACTTGACTTGGAAATGGCAGTAAATAATAAAGACCAAAATTTTATTAATATGCACAACAGCGAGTTCATGCAAAATCTGAAAACTCTTCTCGAACGCATAGATAGCATTAGCGGTGAAATGCCCACTAATCCGAACTGCATCATTCTTGAGTGAAACACTCTAAAAAGACTCGGTAACAAACTTTGCCCCCCACAAAAGTGTGACGCAGAGCGAAAATATGGAGATACTTACATAACTTAATCGGGCGTAAGAACAAAAATGAAAAGCCCTGAAACCATTGCAATTCCAAGGCTTATCATAGTTAGTGCGCGAGGGAGGACTCGAACCCCCACCCACGTATTGTGGACTAGAACCTGAATCCCAATTAAAAACAGTCCCGCTCTAGTCAATGCCTGTGTAGATTTCAAGTTCAGATTATCAGAACTTGATTTTCTATTTCCTGTCGGGAAATGATTCATTATAAAACTCGCTCTAGGCTTTTTTGTTCTTTTCAATCAGCGCCTGCAGCTCATCGGCAGTCATGCCGGAATCTGCAATGATAGCAGCCAGTTTATCCTTTGATTCGCGCTCCTTGCTTTCAACAAGCGCCTTTCTCTCTGCCTTTAGCTTAGCAAGCTTTTCTTTATAGCTATTTTCAAGCGTTGCTATGGCGGCGTCTTTTTCGCCGATAAGTACATCATATGAGCGCTTTTTCCCTTTTGCCATGTTATCAGTCCTTTCAAGTTTGATGGCGGCAGTATATAGCAGATATTTGGTTTAGTCAATATCAATATTTGCGTTTAGTCCCGCTCATACAGCTTTGTATGGGTGCTTTTCTGATGCATAATAACGATGAACTAATGGACGGCATTATTTCAACGCTAAAACAGGAAACTGAAAAGCGCAAGCACTTACAAGGAATCCTGAAAAGGCTGAAAAAAGAGTATAAGCAAATAAGCTTAATTGTGAAAGGCTGATGCTATGACAGAACAGCAAGCAGCATTCTGGGACACAATAAGCGTATTTCACGATGAAGGATTATCACATCTGGTGCGCCGCGCGAGGGGGGACTCGAACCCCCACCCACGTATTGTGGACTAGAACCTGAAACAAACCTACCATTGATTATCAATCCTTTTTTGGTGTTGCCTGATACCGTAGAATCCCTTGTATTCCAATGTGTTAAGAACAGTTTTGGTGTTATCGCCCGCAAGCCCTTGCGGCTCTAGAAATACATTCTTTTGCGATTTTGTTAGAGGATTGTTAGAAAACGCCCCTCATTTTTGTCGACAGTATAAAACCTAGTTCTATCGACTGTTTCAATCGATTGGCAATCGATTAGTGATGACAACTACACATTCTGACTGGTTCTCGAACCGGCATCCAGATAGCTAAACCCCTTGGCGATAAAATTATTTCCTGGTATTTTCAGTTGACACCGGTGAATTGCACTAATTCCAAAAACAATTCATTAAGCTTATGCCAATCCGCTTTTCTCTCTTTTGGCATAGCGTCAACCGTAGCTTTCAGCGACGCAAGGTTTATCTCGATATAGTCGTTAAGTATGTCTATCCGCGCACCCTCGCCCATTTCAGATGCATTGGCTTTTTGCTCGAGCAAGTCTGATATGATAGGGCGCATTTCATCTTCCAATTCCGCTTCGACCAATTCCGAAAATAGCATTGGCGGCGTGCATTTCTTATCAAGGATCCACTTGCAGGCAAGCAACGGGCGGACAACATAGAAATACTTCTTCAGCTTCACAGAATCTCCTCTCAGGTACTCCCTATAGTTTCCCGTCGCAGTGCCGAGATAGTGGTAAAGCCCCGACTTGGCAAGGAAATAATTGTCAATTTCCTTCCGCACAATCGCCCATTCTTTGGTCGTCCTATATACAATCGGCGAGTTGTTCCACTCGAACAGCGTCGGGTTTGAGCTGTGCAGCAGGCGGAGAGTTTTGTTGATATCCCATCCATTTATGTCGAGCATTCCATCAAGCGGATACTCTATCACGTCCCTGGCCCTGTCTAGCCGTAAATAGTGCTCTATCGGGCGTATATAGATAAACCTCACGTCATAATCGGAATCAGGTGAGGCAAACCCCCATGCCCGGCTGCCGGATTCCACAGCATGAATAATGCGTATGTTTTCATTTTTCTCTATTTCAGCCAGTTTCGCAGTTATTATGT
>Ga0099364_10013702_pt1 | contig 10855 bp, 9 predicted proteins | sample TergutTh196P3_FD_73070 | JGI IMG/M metagenome (GOLD analysis project Ga0099364, IMG submission 73070) | Microcerotermes parvus P3 segment gut microbial communities from Pointe-Noire, Republic of the Congo - Th196 P3 | ecosystem: Host-associated > Arthropoda: Insects > Digestive system > Gut ... | reverse complement strand
TATTTTTCTCTGATGCTACGAATGATTGCGTCCTTGCTCATGCCACATCATAACATGTCCCCGAGAAAAATCCAATAGAAATCTGTAAATGTTATTTATGCGCAAACCCTTCGTATTGTGCGTCTGGATTGTTCATGACGGACGATAACGATTTCCAAAAAACAAGTCAAGAGTAGTGTAAACACGCCCTATGATTCTCACGTCTCTCGATACGGCATGTATTCTGGTCTGGGAATCAAGTTTTTTGCTTGATGATACGTTACTGCCCGGCGTACCACTTCGTCCAACGATTCACGTACCATCAACGTATCCCCGTTGATAAGAGTGATGAGCGTGTCAGGACAACGTTCAATGTGCCGGATCAATTCGGCATTGAGAACGATTTCATCCTTGTTGAGTTTGGTTAAACGAATCATAATTTCCGGTACCCTACTTTTCTCCGCACTTGGCAAAGATTCTTTTGACGAGTGCCTTGTTTTTAATGGGCGAACCGATTTTGATATGCAGTTTATTCCGCATTAGCATCGGCAATCCAAGGTCCGCATCCTTCATCGCCAATATTGGATTAGCATCACCGAGGAAGCCGCGAATTTTATATTCGGCAACCATTTCAATTTCGTTGATTCGTCCATTGCGTTTAACCGCATTTAAGAATGCTCGTTGGAACGCAACGACCCGTTTTTGCTTTGGATGCACACACTTTTCGTTTAGGGAGATTTCTTTAAGTGCATCCATCACACCGGCAATGTTGACCGACTTGGGGCACCGCGTCGAGCAAGTCAAACAGGCAACGCATTGCCAAACGGATTGAGTGCTTGCTGCCTTTTTAATGCGGTTGTACTGTACCAGTCGAATGATCGTGCTTGGCAAAATATCCATCTGGTCTGCTCTTGGGCAACCGGCGGAACATTTTCCACATTGATAACAATCGGCAACTTTTGTTTGGGCTAGTGTTTCGAGGCCGGGCAAACTGGTTTTGGACTGTGTTGTTTGTTGCTGTGCTTTTTGTTGCAAGGGATACCTCCTCAACTTGGCGGGGCGGACTCCGAATGATGAGCGGAGTCTAGCATAATGAGTGCTAAAATCAAGTCGCAATTCTACTGGTCAAACTTACCGGGCAAAACTTACCGGGCAAACTCGACTGTCCAAAGACAAATTCGGTCGGCCAATTCGTCTGTCAATAAAGTTTCATCGAGTCGCCATACCCAGTTGCCGTTTGCGTGTCCTGGGAAGTTCATTCGGGCCGACGTTGGCAAACCCAGTAAATCCTGCATCGGAAATATCGCGACATTCCCCGGCGAATTCAATACCTTTCGGATGATTCCCCAAAGCAATGTTTCCCGATTCACTGGACAACCTTCGGGGATTGATTCTTTAATTAAGTCCAATAGATACGCACAATCCCAAAACGGTTCCGTTTTTTTTCGGTCTGCCAATACTTCGTCAAGCCATGCGGATAATGTATCGGTATCGTGCGTTCCTGTACATACGAGGGAGTTTTCCCGCCATTCTTTTGTTGCATCCGCATTTTTGCGAAAGTCAAACTGGAATTGGAACACGTTGATACCGGGGAAATCGTATTTATCCCGAAGTGTATGCACGCCCGGATTCATCACGCCGAGGTCTTCTGCAATCAGCACGGCGTCGGGGCCGATGGTTGTTTCGACGTACCGCAGGACGGTGTCAAAGAAATCTTCGGCGGGTCCCGGCAACCATTCTCCTGGGTCATTTGGGTCTGGCTCGTTGGGCATACTGAAGTAGTTATAAAATCCGATGAAGTGGTCAAGCCGAACCATATCAAATCGTCGAAGCACTGCTCCGATTCGTTGAAGCCACCAGGCATACCCGTCGGCTTTATGGACTTCCCAATCATAGAGCGGGGCGTTCCAGCGTTGCCCTTCGGGATTGAACGCGTCGGCGGGTACTCCGGCGACTCGGGTCATATTACCGGCGTCGTCGAGTTGGAAAAGTTCTCGATTTGCCCAGGTATCGACGCTTTTTTTAGAAACATAAATCGGAATATCGCCGACCAGGGCGATATCGAGTTTCCGGCAATAATCGTGCAGTTTGTTCCATTGTACATCGAAGACGACTTGCAGGAATGTATGAAACGTTGCCGACGCCGCAACCTCGGGTTCGTCGAAAACGCGTTTGAGTGCTTCTTGGTCGGCATTTTTAACATCTTTGTCTGGCCAGTGCGTCCAATCGACTGTTCCGTACTTTTCGCTTAATGCACAGAATGCTGCGTGGGGACCGACCCAGGGCGCCTCATCGACAAATCGGTCGAAGGCGTCATGATACTTGGTGCTTCGAGTCTGTTGAAAAGCGTCAAAAGCCTTATGCAGGCGTTGCATTTTCACGTTTCTGGCGGCGTGAAAGGCGGATTGCGTTCGGGGGCCTTGCGGGATACCGACGAGGTCTTCGGGTTGTAACAAACCTGCGAGGACGAGGTCTTCGAGGTCGATATAGACGGGGTCGGCGGCGAAGGTTGAGATGCTGGCGTATGGTGAATAGCAATCGTCGATGGGATTGACGGGCAGGACTTGCCAGGCTCTTTGGCCTGCTTTGTTCAGATAATCGGCAAAGTGTCGGGCTCCTTTTCCGAGGCTTCCGCAGAGCGGACTGCCCGGCAAAGAGGAAATCGGCATAAGCACGCCGCTGATGCGTTGTTTGAATCCCATTGCGTAATGATAATCGTATGCGGTGTAACGATTTTCCCGGATTTACCGGCAGTTGTCAAGGGTTGCGATGCGTCGGGGCGTTTTTAGCCCGACGCCGAAAAAGCAGAACCGCAAATGTAGTCGGTACTATCCTTGCGTTTTAACGCCGTTTTCGTTATACTACCGCTCACGCTTCCGGCTTCGCCCCCAGAATGAGTACAACGGATCACTCCCCAACCCCGCCGTCCCCCTTCGCCGTCTGCGATGACGTTCCCGAATCCTTCGCCCTAAAAAAATTAGTTAAAAAAACAACAACCAATGAAACCTGGGAAGCATTCGACCGAACAAAAAAACGAAAATGCTTTTTCAAACGATTTCATTCTTTCGATAGTCCCGAAACGTTTGAACAACTCAAAACGAACGCTGTCCGCTGGGAACAACTCCGCGAGTCCATCGCCAACCTTCCCGGAATCGTCGCCGTCGGGCTCGATAATAAAGGCATCTGGTATATCCGCGATTCTGCGGAGGGGAAATCGTTTTCCGAACTTGTCCATCCCGACAAGCCGATGCGGGAGCACGAAGTTACCCGGCGAATGCTCGCACTGACAAACGCCGTTGTTAAACTGCATCAGGCTGGTTTTGACCATCGCAATCTCAAACCGAGCAACGTATTTTCTTCGGGCTTGGATAATGCCGTCGTTGTTGACCCCGATTATTTTAGCGGGGTCAGCACCGGCAAAGTTGACGACTCGGAGGATGTTGAAAGCCTTTCTTCGTTGTTGGCCTACTGTTCGACGGGCGGCACTTCGGAATCGTTTGAAGACGTTCCCGAAGTGTTTAAGTCTTTGTTCGTATCCGAATCGCAGTCGAAGTCTCTTGATGCTTTCCAGTCGGAATTGGAGCGTCTCGTTAAAACAACCAGACCGAGTGCTTTCGCTGCCGAGGCGGAGCCGGTTTCTGCACCGCGCAGCGATTCTTCCGTTGGTGTTGTTCCGACCGGCGATGTTCCGCCGCCCGATACCGTCTGTCCGCAGTGTCGAGCCGCCGTCAAAACGGTCGCGGACAGAATGTGTCCCCAATGCGGCCGCCCCTTTTATGAACCCTGTTTGAATTGTCAATCGTTGAATCCGTTTTGGTTACGAAGTTGCCGAAGTTGCAATTCCGATTTGCTGACACTGAAACAACACATGTTTGCCAATCTCAATTCACATAAACAGCAGATTTTACGTGATAGGGAATCTTACGGACATGATCGGACTCTTCCTCTCTTGAAATATATGTCCACGGTGAATCATCCCGACTTTGTTGCTTTCAAGGAATGGGCGAAGAGTATGACGCTTTTGATACATAAAGAGCGTAAAGACATCAAGACTTACGTTGAAGGGATTCGTTCTCAAGCCGATGCGGCGATGGAATCGCAGAAGTATGAACGAGTCCGTCAGATTCTCGAGCAGGTCCCGCGCCCGCTCTTGGATGAACCGTTGCGTCAACAATACGTTGCGGCCGGTGAGGCGCTCACCGAAGTCGATTCGCTTATCAAGGAAATCCGCAATGCTATTTCGACGAAGCAGTATAGTCAACTTTTATCCTGCGTTCAGCGTTATTTGGAGCTCAAGGCGAACGATCCCGAAGCACAAAACTTGCAGCGTAAAATTGAAAAACTGACGACGATCACCGCTTCGAATGGTATGAAGCTTCGCCGGTTACCCGGCGGCCGATTTTATATGGGTTCTCATGATTCGGATGAGTTTCTCCGTAACAATGAGCATCCCCAGCATCGGGTTGCAATAACGCAAAATTTGTTTATGGGAGTTTATCCTGTAACCCAGAAACAGTTTAAGGACTTGATGGAGTACAATCCCAGTATGGCCGTAACGAACGAAGACTGCCCTGTGGACAGCGTGCCTTGGTACACTGCATTGGAGTTTTGCAACAAGATGAGCGAGGCGGAGTCGTTGCCGCCCTATTATGAAATGAAGGCGGTGCGTCGTCGGCCTAACAGCGAACTGATTGAGTCGGCACGCGTTTCGATCCTTGGCGGCGATGGTTTCCGATTGCCGACCGAAGCCGAATGGGAATATGCGTGCAGGGCGGGGAGCGTGTCGCCATGGTGCTTTGGTGATTTGGTTTTGGACGTCGGGATTTATGCTTGGTTTTATGACAATTCGTCAATGGAAACGCATCCGGTCGGGCACCGCAAACCGAATGCCTGGGGGTTGTACGATATGCACGGCAATGTGATGGAATGGTGTTTTGATTGGTACGGAGAATCGTACTATCAACAATGTTCGGAGGAGGTCGAGAATCCGACGGGTCCGGCGGATGGAACCGGCAAAGTGCTTCGTGGGGGTGCTTGGCAATTTGGGGCGGAGGCGACGCGTTGTGCGTATCGTAATAACAGTTCTCCAGATTCGATTGCCGGCGTGATTGGTTTCCGGGTTTGCCGAAATGCGAGCGATGAGGCGATGTAGAGCAAACGTCCGAGAGTCGCCGGCTCGGTTGCAATGCCGACGCAACATGATAAAATGCTCGTCAAGAACATTTATTTCAACTAATAACACAATGCGAATTGTATTCATCGGCCCTCCGGGCGCTGGCAAAGGAACCCAAGCAGAAAACATTATTGCCCAATACAAACCGGCACACCTTTCAACCGGCGATATGCTTCGGGCAGCCCGAGATGCCAAAACGGAAATCGGACTCGAAGCCGATAAATATATGTCCAGCGGCCAACTTGTCCCCGACGGGGTTGTCATCGGCGTCATCGCGGAACGGCTCAAACAAGATGATTGCAAGACGGGATACCTGCTCGATGGTTTTCCCCGAACCATCGCGCAGGCCGAAGCACTCGATAAAATGCTGGCCGAATCGATGACGCCGCTCGATGTCGTACTCGAACTGAAGGTTCCCGACGAAGAACTGTACACTCGGCTTTCTAAACGAGGCCGAGCCGACGACACGCCGGAAACAATCAAAGAGCGTATTGCCGTGTATAATAATCAAACGAGTCCGCTCCTCGATTACTACGGCAAAAAGGGATTGCTCAAAACCATCGAAGGACTCGGTACGGTCGAAGAAATCTTTGCCCGAATAAAAGCAGTGCTCGATGCACCTTGCGATAAACCCCGGAGTGCCTGCGGATGTTCTTGCCGGTAAGGGGAACAAAATCCAACGAATCTATGGAACGTACATTGATATTACTAAAACCGGATACAGTCGAACGGCAACTGGTCGGTACGGTGTTGAACCGATTTGAGCAGAAGGGCTTGCGGATTGTTGCGATGCGTCTTTTGCAATTTACCCGGGAACTTGCGCAGAAGCATTATGCCGCCCATATAGGGAAACCGTTTTATCCTAAATTGGAGTCGTACATAACGGGCGGGCCGGTTGTTGCGGTTGTTTTGGAGGGGCCGGAGGCCATCGGGGTCGTTCGTCGGATGATAGGCCCGACGAACGGCATTGAGGCTCCGCCGGGGACAATTCGCGGCGATTTTTCTTTAAGCGGTTCCAGTAATCTTGTCCATGCTTCGGACAGTCCCGACGCTGCTGCAAGGGAAATACCGCTCTTTTTTGGGGAGTGACAAACAGCAACAAGGAGCCGGGAACTGCGCTCCATTCCGGCTTTTGTTAACACTCCATTTCGGGAGCGCAGCGCAGACCGACACGATGCCGGTCAAATTATTTCCTACGGAGGGGTAACGGAGTTTCCGTCGCTGACATCGGCAAGGCATGCAAGAGCAGGGCGATGAGCATACCGATAATCGCGATGACGACGAGGAGTTCGACGAGCGTGAAGGCGCTGCGTCCGCTCGCTGTCTTTTCGTAATGGATTTGCTACAATCCAGTGCATGACAAAAATACGCATCGGAATCAACGGCGCCGCCGGGAGAATGGGACAACGACTCATCGCCTTGACAACTGCCGACCCCAGTCTAGAGCTTGGGGCGGCAATCGAAGCAGCAGAACATCCCCAACTCGGAAACACCATATTCAAAGAAGTTCGATTGACCGACACGCTCGAAAAAAATGTCGATGTTCTTATCGACTTTTCTTCTCCGAAAGGAACCGATGCTCTTCTCAAACATTGTACTCAGTTGCAAATTCCTTTGGTTTTTGCAACGACCGGGCTGTCGCAAGAACAGTTGACGTTGCTTCAATCGTCTGCCGAAAAAATCCCTATACTTTGGTCACCCAGTATGAGTATGACCGTCAATCTGGCGATGAAACTTTGCCGACTGGCGGCGGGAACGTTGGCCGATAAGGATGCCGACGTCGAAATTATCGAAAAGCATCATCGGTTCAAAGTGGATTCCCCGAGCGGGACGGCACTCAAGTTCGGTGCGCTCATTGCCGACAAAATGGATCTTGTGCAATTTCGGCATGGCCGGCATGGTGAGATGGGCGAGCGTTGCCGGAACGAAATTGGTTATCATGCGGTTCGTCTTGGCGACAATCCGGGCGAGCACACGATTCTTTTTGGCTTGCTTGGCGAGACGCTCGAGATAACGGTTAAGGCGTCGAATCGGGACTGTTACGCTTTGGGGGCGATTGCCGCCGCGAAGTTTTTGGTTGGCAAGCCCTCCGGAATGTACGGAATGAACGATGTCTTGGAGTTAGAGGAATGATTAGGAGTCGGCGCCGACAAAGTTCGGCACCTCTCTCGGGGGGCTGACGCCCCCCGCTCGCTGTGTGTTACGGACTCTGCGACAGACCGATGCACCAAAGTTCATTGTTCTCCGTCCGAATGAAAATTTGTTTACCCGATAAAGCGGGGCCCGACTGCACCATCACTCCGATTTCATTCACTGCGACAACTTCCGGCGGCTGTCTGGGGTCTTCATTCAGACGGAGTATCGTCGTAACCCCTTCGTGAGTCGTAATGTAAATTTTTCCGTCGGCATAGATTGGCGAGGAATCCGGTCTTCCGCCTCGAAGGCGTATGTCCCACAGAATTTCTCCCGTCGCTTCATCGAGTGCTGCCAAGGTACCGTCATTGTTCGCTGCCAGGAGCAACGGCTTTATGTACAAAAACGAGGCGGTCATCGGCGTGTTTCGAGGCTGTTGCCAAAGGACATGCGTTTCGGTAACGTCCCCTTGCCCGTCCGTTTTGATTGCGATAATCGGCGACCCCGGGGAAGTGCAGGCGAAGACGACTCCGTCGCCGATTGCCGGTACCGGCACGGCGGGTTCTCCGGAACTTTTCACTGTCCAAATCATTTCTCCGGTTGTCGGCACAAAACCCTGGATAACATCGCCGGCCATACTGACAATTTGGTCTTTGCCCTCTACTTGGATAATGATCGGCACCGAATGACTGATTCGGCTCATTCCCCGTAAAGTGCGCCACTTTTCTTGGCCTGTGTTTTTATCGAGTGCTAAAAGGTACGACTTATCCCAGGGGAGTTGCCAGCCGGCCCTGACCGGCTCGACCGTACTGCTTGGATTGATTGCAGTGATTAACAAATCGCCGTAGAGCATCGGCGAAGCGCCGAGTCCGTGATGAGAATAATAGGAGTGATCGTTTGTCCAAACGATGTTTCCCTCAAAGTCGAGTGCGGCGAATCTGCCGTTGGCGAAGAGCCCATAGACTCTTTTTCCGTCTGTAACGGGCGTCGGTGTTGCGTGGGAATTTCGTCCATGCTTTTGTTGGAGTTCCTGCGTGAAAACCATCGTATTCCAGAGGAGTTTTCCGTTTTTTCGATCGACGGCTACGATCCGGCATTCTTTCCCTTCGTCGGTTGTTGTTGTCAGAAAGATATGGTCGTTCCAAATGACGGGCGATGACCAACTATGTCCTCCGGGGATAGGCGTTTTCCAAGCGATGTTTTCGGTATCAGACCATTGTGTCGGCAGTCCGGTTGCGGAGAAAATGCCTTGCCCGTTGGGGCCTCGGAATTGTGTCCATTGTTCTGCTGACTGGGCGAAGACGCTTACGGAAAATAACAAAGTGAAGGCAAGAATCAAAGTTCGTTTCATGATCGAATAGGAGTAGAGTCGAATTGGGGTGGAGCAGTCGGTATCATTCTATCGTAATGACCGCATTGTGCAAGTGTACCGTTACACACCGGGTTCCTAACGCACTGAGCCGGAGGCGCGCATCATCTTCAAGATCAACTCGTCGAATGGGACAACCGTCGGCGACAGGGTGCATCCGTATCCGTTTTCAATACAATAACGGTTAATCGATGCGAAAAAATTATTCATCTTTTGTTTATACCGCCGAAGCACATTTTCGCTAATCGTTACATTTTGGGTAAGACCGGACTCGACGTCACATAATTGGATGTCGCCCAAAAGTTGAGGAGAAACTTCCGCTATATCATGAACTTGTATCAGGTTCGGTTCAAACTGACTGTACCGAAGCGTATCAACTGCCGTTTGAAATCCTTCGGGGGCGTAGAAGTCGCTGATGATGACTGCGAGGCCTGTGCGGTGTTTTCTGTGTAGGAATTCGCTGACCGAGGCTTTGAGACTCGTTGTTTCGCCGGTTGTCGGTAGTGCTTCGAGAAATCGGAGTAAACTCAATATATGTTGTTTTCCTCGGATAAGAGGGAATGTACCATAGACTTTGTCTGCGAATGCGACGACGCTGACTCTGTCGAGGTCGGATAGTGCGATGTAGGCGAGTGCGGCGGCGATTTGCCGGGCGTAATCGAACTTGCTGTATCCGCCGTTTTTGTTTCGGTATTCGATTGCCATGCTTCGTGAGCAATCGAGTAGAAAATAGACGTGCAGGTCTTCCTCCTCTTCGAATCGTTTGATGAGTTGGTTCCCGAGCCGAGCGTATAGATTCCAATCAAGGTATCGCATATCGTCTCCTTTTACATAATTTCGGTGGTCTGCGAATTCGACTCCCCCTCCGAGTTGCTTGGTGCGTTTTTGTGCAAGTAATTGTCCGCGAAAGATGCGTCGTGAGATAAGGGACAGGTATTCCAATTTTTTTAGGAATTCGGAGTCGAACATGAGGGGGGTTCCGGCTTTCGTGTTTGGGTTGTATTTCAGTATTTTAGCACAATGAGGCCGTACAAACAGAGTCCGTCGGAGGTTTCTGTTCGGGTTCTGGGTTTGACAAGAGTCCTACACTGCATTCCGCAGCGAGTCGAGCAACTCTTCAAGCATCTGCGGTGTATGCGTCGCAAAGACCGCTATCCGAAGAGCCCCATGAGAACCCAAACCTGAATTGCGAGGTAAATACGAAACCAAAATCCCCGACTCCGAAAGCGCTCTTTGTATCCGCTTCATATTGTCTGCCGACCCCAGCGTCAAGATAACCATCGGCAACGGCGAGTCATCGACGTCTAATCCCATCCGGCGTAATCCTTGCCGGAGCATTTTAACGTTTTCCTGTAACCGTTGCCGCAACGTTGGTTCGGTCAACATAGAGAGGGACTTTGCCGTCGCCGCTGCGATGGGGCTGGCCGGTGCACTCGCTCCAAAATAGACCGCCGACCAATCCTTGAGACGCTGTATGAAGGACTCACTGCCCGGTATCGTTCCCCCGCTGCCGCCGACCGCCTTGCTTAATGAAAAGGTTAAGTATGTCCGAACCGAGGCGTTCACCGAAGCATCGAAGCCGAAATCATCGAGCGAGTCGGCAACCGTTTGATTGACTGCCGCTGTCTCCAACCCAAAGTGTTCCAATGTTCCGCGTCCTTGTTCACCGAGAACGCCAAAGCCGTGTGCATCGTCCACTAAGAGGGACGCCCCGTCGTAGTGTGCTAACAGTTCGGTATATTCGGCGAGCGGGGCTATCGTTCCTAGAAGCGAAAAGACGCCGTCGGTTAGCACGATGGGGCGTTCATGCAACTGCAAGTTGGTATCGAGCTGGTTTCGTAAATCTTCGGTATCACGGTGTTTGAACGTTATCGGTTTGCGTTTGGCTCCGCGTAGTTTTCGGATGGCGTCGAAGAGCGAATAGTGTGCGGCTTCGTCGATGAAGATTTTATCGAATGTTTTTTCGAGTGCTTCGAGCAGAATTTGGTTGGCGACGTATCCGGAGGCGGTGTAGAGGGCGTGTTCGGTACCGAGCATTTCGGCGATGCGGCGTTCGACTTCAAAGACAGGGGGCGATGTGAAAGCGGTTCGGGTTGTTGCGGTGCCGACGCCGTAACGCAATACGGCTTCGCAGGTTGCCGCAAGGACTTCGGGGGCGGCTTTGATTCCGAAGTACCCCTTTCCCCCCATATTAAAATGCA
>Ga0099364_10013701_pt1 | contig 10856 bp, 11 predicted proteins | sample TergutTh196P3_FD_73070 | JGI IMG/M metagenome (GOLD analysis project Ga0099364, IMG submission 73070) | Microcerotermes parvus P3 segment gut microbial communities from Pointe-Noire, Republic of the Congo - Th196 P3 | ecosystem: Host-associated > Arthropoda: Insects > Digestive system > Gut ... | reverse complement strand
CAATCATAATGTTATCCGGCAAGTTGAAAGATACGCCAGCACCGGCAAGAATCGGATTCGACGACGGTGCAACAACGAGCGCAGTGCCGGGAGAAAGCACAACGTCCCCTTCTACATTGATGAACGAACGTTGTTGCATGTCGCTTGCATTCATTGAAGCATGCGTCGGGACATCGTTTCCGAACCATATAAACCGCTCCGGTGCACCCAAGTCGGGATGGTATTGTTCAGAATCTTCACTCAACCATTGGTAAAATTGCGGATACTTTACCGCTCCGCCATCGGGTTCCAATAATTGCCGGAGTGCATTCTTTTCGGGGGCATTATCGTCATTCCATTTAAATTTCCCTGCGGATGTTTTCGCCGCTTCTCCGATAGCAATGCGCCAAATGTAATCCCCGGTAGTGTCGCCTGTCTTTTTAGAAAGGTCTAACTTTCCTGCCGAATCAACGAGACCGCTTGCAGAATAGTCGTTGCGTTGCTCGTTCCCCTGCCGATAGAGTTCCACGAAGAGCGAACCCTGCGGACGGGTTGTTTGGTAGAAATCAATGCCGTCACGTTCTACATTCCGATTATGCACCGCAAACGTTTCCGTCAAAACAACTTCCGATTTTTCCATACCCCAGATTAACTCCCAGCCGGAGGGCAATGCAAAACTACCGCCGTCAAGCAGTGCATTGATATAATCGGCATTGTCAAAAACGGTTATCTCGTTGAGTGCCAGCGTTGTGTTGAAAATAAAAGGAGTCATCACGTCATCGGGATCGATGAAGTCCACAAGGTTGACCGACCACTGCGCTAACCGCTCCAACGTTTTTTGGTCTGTTATCTTTTCGTGGAACACAACTCGAAGGAGATAAAATATCTCTTGAGCGAATTGAACTTTTTCTTTGAGAAGCGTGTTCTTTTGAGTAACCGTTGCTGACTCCCAGTGGTATTTCCAGTTCTCCGACAGTGTCAACCGATTTAAGTCCACTTTGCCGCCGTGTTGGAATCCTTCGTCTGTTTCACGTTGGATTTCTATTGGCAATCGTTCCCATAGGAGATTCGCTTTGGAGTCGTCACCGACGATTTCACGAACACGTTCATAGAGCGGAGCGGCAACGGGAATGTCGTTGCTGCGCGTCGTGAGACTGTAACGCAACTCCGGCGGAGTCAGGGAGGGTGCTTCGGCATCAGGATCAAGCAGTTCCCGCAAACGTCCCGACGATCTGTAATTCACTTCAAGGATCGACTGCAAGAACGGTTCCAAATGTTCTCCCATTTCAAACGGCGTGCTTGGATTTTCCGCACCCTGATAGGGATTCATCAAATAGGGAATGTTCTCTCGCAAATAGGGAACGGTGTAGGGCTCACCCTCACTGTCTAGCGGCTTCTTGCGGTTGCCGAGATTATCAAAACCTTCAATATCATCCACAGGCACAGTGCCGAACCAGTCCGCAACAATCCCCCCTTTGGTGTAGGCATCGAGGTTTATGCCGTGGTTGGTCAACAGTTTTTGCGGATCAATACTGCCTCCGCCCGGCTTTTTATCGTTGCCGTATCGTTCCTCGAAAACTTCCTTTTTGAGCAATTCCGAAGACAGTTCGGCAGTTCCCAACCCCATGCCGCTGGCTTTATCAGGAGTGCCGGTCTGTTCCAGATTGCCGAATGTGTTGACATTGATTCGACCATCCAAATCGATCACATAGTATGAAACGAGCGGTTTGTACCATGTTCCTCTCGCATCTTGTTTTGCGGGCAACCCAATGTCGAGCCAAATACCGTCGCCGACTCCGTCTCCGTCATTGTCCACATCCCAGGGACCCTCTTTCAGAAAGCGTCCCAATGCGTTCATATCCGTCCACTTCGCCGCTGGATTGCTTCCCGTGAAATCAGGATGATCTGTCGGCAACGGACGCAAAACGTACTTGCGTATTTCATTGGGGTCGTTTTCGTCGGGATCGTCAGTATTCCACAATTTATCCACGAGTTGCGGGCGGTGATACGATGGGATAATCCTTTCCAATTTCCCGCTTTTGACATCGTTCCATGCCAGAAACATGGTGGCGTGATCCGGGGCGGTGTAACCGGGATTCATTCGGACTTTGTCTTCAGTTTTTTGGAGGTATTCCCCATAACTCTTAAAAGGCTCTGGTTGAATTTCCTGAACCGAGAACTCGTGTGGAGCAAGGATGTTCGGACGTAGAGTAAGCGGGTTGTCCTCATCATCCGCCGCCGCAGTAATCGGTATACGGGTCCCGCCAAAAGGGACTCCTTCTTCCGACGACCCCAGTAGATTTTCGATAATGCTATACGGAGCGGTCACGTTATCTAAATTTTCGCTGCCTGTCAGTAATTGTTGAAAGGCGATGTCGAGCGTATTTCCTCGCCGTATGCTGTTTCTTGCCATTGTTTCGGTTCCTCTACCCAGCCCCTCTGGCGGAGCCCCAGTGAGTATCTTGGCGTAGAGTTCGGCATTCTTGCGATGCTGCGTTACAATGACCATAAAGGTTGTGACCAACATGGCAAACAGCACCATCATGGCGAGTACGACGAGGAGCGTGACTCCGTTTCGGTTGTTGTTTTTATACATAATCCTATCTCCGTTGGGGGTTAGCCCCCTCGCCTGCGAGGGGAGGGAGGTCTCACCCGCTTTTCGCCCCGCAGGCGGGGCGGCTAACTATCTAATCGGTACGTATTGTATCTGCTTGTGATACAACACACCGCTGGGAATGTACACATGCTTATTATCGCAAGCCGAGTCCAAGTCGCCAGTTACTATAATTTTGGGACTCGATGGATTCGATCTGTCCACAAACATAATTCTGCACCAAGCCCCACCCTCGGCATGATCTGTTCCCCAAGTTACGAACACATACTTCGCTTGCGACAGCAATTCCGAAAGACTTGCTTCAGCGTTCGTAAACGTGAAAGTTCCGCCTCGCCAGGACGGTACAAATTCACCGCCCGATACCGCTACCTGCCGATCATCGCTCGGCACCCGGTTATAACAAGCGAGAACATCGATGTCAACGTCGTCTTCATCTACTTTTGGCAGATAAGTGAAAAACCAGGTATATTTTCCTGAACTCTGTATCTTGTTGCCCTGTCCCGAAAAATCGGGACGCTTGTCGTCGTAAGTGTTATACACGAGGTCGTCCTGTCCCCGCATAATTTCTTTCCACTCTTCCACAGGGACATGCCTAATGTGCGTCAGCGGATCGAAAATAGAGTATGGTTCACACCAGACAAATTTCGTGTAATCCGGCGGTAATACCGTGTCCCACGATTCTTTGCCCAGGTTTCTGATCACCACTTCTTCGGTGGCGTTGGCGAGCATGTTCGAAGCGTACTCTGCGTGCTGTGCCTTGGACACTTGGAACGCACCGAAAGGGATCACGGCAAGCACACCGAGCAAGCCGATACCGACGACGAATATCGCCGCTAATACTTCGAGTAATGAAATCCCGCGTTGTTGCAACATGTTACACCTCTTATACAATCTTTGCGCCCTTTGTGCTCTTTGTGGTTAAAAATAAGAATTAACCACAAAGTACACAAGGGGCACAAAGGACGTTTTATAATTGTCCGTTTATTACTCTTTTAACTCCGTCCTTAAATAGTATTGTGTTGAAGTTAATTAACAATCCTAATTTACAGCCGCTTAATTTTAGGTACGTTAACACCTGCGCTAAATGCAAATCATTCAAGGCATTTACTGCTTTAACTTCAACAATCAATTTATTCTCAACAAACAAGTCAATTCGATAACCTGCATCCAATTTTTCGCCTCTGTACACTAATGGCAACGCTTTTTGTTTTTCCACTGCTACACCGGATAGTTGCAGTTCGTAATAGAGACACTCTTCATAAGCACTCTCTAACAAACCGGGACCTAATGCTTTGTGTACTTGCAAACCGGCATCAAACGCAATTTTTGACAACTCGTTTTCTGTCATAGTTATCCTCCCCCTTTGTGCCCTTCGTGTCCCTTGTGGTTAAAAATAAGAATTAACCACAAAGTACACAAAGGATTTACAAATTGTTTTTTGTTATAGTTATTCTCTTGTGTTCTTTGTGTCCCTTGTGGTAAAAAAATAAGGATTAACCACAAAGGGCACAAGGGGCACAAAGGATTTACAAAATCTGTTCAATTTCCTCCTACATTAAAAAAGTGTTCTCTCGCAAATTTTCGGGCGTTACCGAGTTTTTCTATATCACTGCCGTTTCCTGCCGGCGCATTCTCCGCAATGCGGACTCCTCCCGTTTTCGGATGAAGCGTGACCCAATACGTCGCCGAGGCTTCGAGATTCGATTTTCCGTCTTCCGCAAGGGAAACGCCATTCATATCGACTTGCCGATCCCAGTCGCCGACGCAAAAGTAAAGCATTTCGTTGACTTTTATCGACTCTCCGTTAACCACCAGATAATCCACGTATCCGGCGGGAGAGAACATCACGATAACTTCGTCTCCCGGCGCAAAGGTTTGCGGAACATCCTCTTCGCCGCCGGAAAATGCGAGATCGACAATCGTTTCGCGCGGCATCACTATCGGAGGAAGCCAAGGAATACCAGCATCCTCTTTAATAATACAGTATTCCATTGCGTCGTTGCTCTCGTCGTCTTCGGGCAATGTCAAAGCGTCGTAAGGGGATTTCAACTGAAAACCGTCCTGCGCATCATTTATTCTGTATTCGAGAAAATCTCCGAGACGATTAAACTGAATTTTGTAGCCCTCCTCAAAATCTTTGGATATCTCTTCGAGTTCTGACCAAGTAGCCTTTTTCCACTCCTCTGTCTCAAAACGATAGGGAATGATCGCTCCATCCTCCACTTTTACTCGCACATCGGGAGGATTGATAATACGGGAGAGACCAGCCTTTCGCAGACGCAACTGCACAGAAACAAAAGTCGTCGGAACGGTCTCATCTGTCGGAACGGTTTCAAAAGAAAAAGGAATCAGTTGGATTCCGTAAATTCTCTCTTCATGCATCGCCTTTGTTCGGGCATGCTTAAATGCTCCTGCCAACACTTGGGCGGCATTGGACGTTTTTTGGGACTCCAACATCGGTCGGAGCATCGGAACGCTGACCGCCAGCAGTAACACCATAATGGAAATTACCACTAACAACTCGACTAACGTCATTCCCGAATGTGCTAACTGACGATTTCGCATTGTCTTGAGTGTGTTGATTTTTTCTTTGCGCTCTTTGCGTACCTTGCGGTTAAGAATTTTACCGCAAAGGACGCAAAGGGCGCAAAGTTTACTATGTATCTAAAAACTATCTATACCACTGATGATTATGGATATTGTCGAAATGACTTGACCCCGTCGGCATGCCGAACGGAAAACCGAACGGATCAAGGATGCCTTCCACACCCATTATCGCTGTTCCTTCATCTCCGTCTTCGATGAGTCCATCATCGAGACCGTAATTGCCGTCGGGACCCGCCGAATAAATGAGCGGATACAAAAACCAACCGCCCCGGAAAGGTTGTTCGGGATCAGCAAGCAGATCGAATATGCGTTCATCCATCGGATCAGGATGATTTATACTCGCCGTTTTCATTGCTTGCCAGAGGTCGGAACTTTTGTCGTTGCGCCCTGTAATCCACCAATCCCTGTTGTTCGCTCGATTTGTCGTTGGAGTATATCCCGCTCTTTTCAATACATTTTGTTGTAAATCGCTGTCGGAGAATGCCGGTGCCCAGCGGAGGAATCGGATGGGGCTGCCCCATGCATCGACGAATTCCAACAAGCCGTTCCCGTCCGTATCAGCAACTTCGCTTCCGTGAAAGGCTTCCAGTGCCTCTGGATTCAAATTTTGGATGATCAAAAACAACAACTCCGCTGAACTTAATTCCGCCGAACTCGCTGTTCCGTGTTGCAGGTAATATTTCCGCAACGGCGAGTCTTCAACGGCATCGTAATCCGCCATTGCGATTGGTTCCCTCAGCACTTCTGCCCAACTTTGCGGCATTTCCATTCGCATCAGGTCTCGGATACGGTGTGCAACGATTTTCCGTTGCGTCTCTTTGTCGAGGTCTTTCGTTTCGTCTTCGGCGGCGACTTGTCTTCTAATGACGGTCAACCGTTCCGCATACGTTTCGAAAATCTGCTGCATTGCCGTATCCAGTTTTTGGATAGTGGAACGCGTTTTCGTTATTTTGGCAGCCGTAGCAGCCATGTTGACCGCCACGAGAGTCAGCGTCGCCAAAAGAGCGATGACTGCTCCCACGATCAGCAACTCGACCAGCGTCAACGCTCGTCGTGTTGCCGAAATCCGTAATTGTGCTGGTTTGCGTTGCATAGGTTTGATGTGATAAACACACGATAAAATTGTATATCTTCTTTGCGCCCTTTGCGTACTTTGCGGTAAAAAAAGGATTTAACCGCAAAGTACGCAAGGAACGCACAGTATTTTTTTAGCCGTTACTCGGCGGCTTACGCCACCGGCTCTTTTGCCGCCGCTTTCTCCTGCTTGTATAACTTCAACTGCGTGTGGACGAACTTGTCGTACTCTTCTTGGGGCATTCCTTCTGTTCCGCTCATGCGAGCGATAATGTGTTCCTTGGGCAAAGCCGTCATTATACGCTTTCGCAATTCTTTTAATTCTTCTTTCGAGAGTGCGTCCAATCCTTCTTTCGACAACACTTCCAGTTCTTCTTTCAATAGTGCTTCCATGTTTCTCAAAAATGGGGGTTAAAGTCGGGGTTATTGTTCCATCGCAAGGTTACTGTGGTACAGGTCTGAGTATTGACCGAGGGCTGGGTTAGGGTTTTATGTTTTTCAAACACCATATAACCTCTATCGTAATAATCAAGAGCCTCTACACGGCTATCCGTTGCAAAACTCTTGTCTGTTACCAGTGCAACTACCTCATACAGTACGGTGGTTTGTGTCTCCATGTTTTTCCTTTTTATTATGCTCCAAACGGGAACAAATTGTATTTCTTTGCGCTCTTTGCGTCCTTTGCGGTTAAAAAGGAGGATTTAACCGCAAAGTACGCAAGGGGCGCAAAGTATATTTTCATCCTACGGTAAAATACTCTTCAATTCCTTGTAGTCCGAAAAGTTTGTCAGGTTGTCCAAATCCTGTGCGCCGATGCCGGTGCCCGAATTGATGATGCGCAAGTCGGTTCCCTCTCCAAACTTGCCGTCCAAGCCGGGATGAATCAACTGATATTTACTAGACTCATGCCAGACAACGTCGCTCGAATCGTTTCCCCTCACGGCATAAGGAATCACAGTGCCGTATTTGTGCCAATCCGACACGTCGGGCAGTCCGGTAACATCTCCATCCTGGAGAGTGCGAAAGTCAAATTGTTTCAACTCACTCGGAGGATTCAAAGGATCATCACTGTAATAATAGGCTTCCGGTCCGCCGTCCGCCCGTCCACGAAAATAGACAAAGGGAACAACGGTATCCGAACTGCTCCTGCTGACAATACAGGGAACCATAAAATTGCCTTCGCCTACCCCCGTAAAGTAAACGTTTTTGTGGACAGTTAATTCCAAGAAACATTTTTTGTCAGGGGATAGGAGAACGTCAGTTACTAGACCTGCCGAGAAATCACCACAGTTGATATCACCTGTACTTTCGCTTCGTCCAAATGGTGCTTCGGGATCGGCATCGAATCCAACGAATTTTCCTTCTTTGTCAGGAAACCCTCCGAGCCAAAAGCAAAGGGAAATGAGAACGGCTTGTTCACCTGTGGTAAATCCGACCAGACACTCGTCTTTGCCCATCCATTCAGTGCGTAAAGCCGGGGTATAGACGTTTGGATTCTGATAAACCATCATTATTGCCAAACGGATACCGAATGCCTGTTCTGTCACGGAACCTTCGGGCAGTTCAAACCGAGGCCATCGCTTTTTGACGTGTCTCACGAGGGCGGCATCATCAAACATATCGGGCGGGTATTCCCCGAATTCGGCTTTGTAGCGTTCGAGTGCCATCGCAATTTGCGACATTTCCATGTCGATTCTGCCGATTTTAGCCGCACGCATTGCCCCCGCCACTGCCACTGCCACTAACGTTACCAATATGCCGACGATGACAAGCACCACCAAAATTTCGACCAACGTAAAAGCCCGATTCGTTTTCATCGTTTACCTCGCTTTGCGTACCGTTCCGGCATTTCTTCTATTCTACCATGAAAAGGGAAATTTGTAACCCCAAAACTTGCCGAAATTCGGATATTTTTAGTTTTCCGGCTAAAAAATTGTTGACAAAAACGCCTCAAGACGATATAATAAACGTAGATGAAGTTGATTTCTTTTCGCCAGTGGGTTGCCTGTGTAATCGTCGTTGCCCTGTTATTCAACGTGGCGGCACCGCTGGGGCTTTGTCTGTGTGAAGGATGCTATTGCGAAATAAGTATTAAGCGGTTTCTGCCCCTTTCGGCATTTACAGACGAAAAATACTGTTGTGCTCCGCCGGAATCGGTGTCGGAATACGGTTGTTGCGGATCGGCGAAGAATCCCTGTCCGTGCCGTTGCGGCGACATTCAAACCGACAATACGACCGCCCCGGCAGCAGTTCTGTCAGGCAAAATGCCCCATCTGAGTCCCGCAGGGAACCTCGTTGCGGCTCTTCCCGGCAGTTTTATCTATACTCCGAAGGGTTTTCTTCCTACTGGCGACCCACGGACATTGTTGCCCCCGCATGTTCCTCTTCACGTCTTGCTGTGCGTCTTTCTGAATTGATGGATTGCCCGATTCGGTCCCAACACCGTCAAACATGGTGTTTGACGGCACATTCAACACTTTTACAGAAAGGAATTTCATCATGACGAAGACACATAAAATCATTCTCGGAGTGGTCGCTTTGACCCTCATTTCGTTGACCGCCGCTTTTGCGCTCAACAGTGTTAGTAACGGCAAGGCTCCTGTTGCCAAGACAGCAACCGGTTCTTCCTGCTGTTGCCCTCACCATACGGCAAAGGTTGAAACCTGTCCGGTAGCGGACACTTGTTCCAAGGCAGATGCCTGTCCGGTGGCTGCTTGCAAAGAGACTTGCGAAAACGGTTGTGGCTGTTGCGACGGTTGCAAGACCGGCGAATGCGCCTGCGAAGACTGCAAATGCAATGATTGCTGTAAAAAGGCAGATTGCTGTTGCGGAGACGACTGCAAATGCTGTGATGGCTGCAAGACAGGTAACTGCACTTGCGAAGATTGTCAGTGTTGCGATTGTTGCAAAAAAGCGGCTTGTTGTTGCGGAGATGACTGCAAATGTTGCGACGGTTGCAAGACCGGCGAATGTACTTGCGAAGACTGCAAATGCTGCGATTGCTGCAAGAAATAGAGCGTACCGCGAATGGGTGGTGTTCACCGCCACCCTCCGCACTTGAACTGTGGTCAAGACCGCACGCTGACCATCACCAATTTTCGGCGAGGATTTCGAACCAAGCCTGCGGTAGTTTACAGGCGGCACACACGCCGGGAGCAGAAGAACCCGACGTGACATAGCCGCAGTTTCGGCAACGCCAAACGACGTTGTCCCGCTTGAAAAGGTTGCCTACCTTTAACTGTTCGAGAAAACCGCGATACCGTTTTTCGTGCTGCTTCTCCGAAACGGCAATCGCCGTAAATGTTCGGGAAATTTCGACGAAACCTTCTTCTCTTGCAATGGCGGCGAATTCGGGATAGAGTTTTTCCCACTCTTCCTGTTCACCGTTAGCGGCAGCCAACAGGTTCTCGGCAGTCGTACCGATTTTACCGGCAGGAAAAGTTGCCGTGATTTCCAATCCCTCGCCCGTTTCGAGATATTGGAAAAACTGTTGAGCATGCACTTTTTCCTGGTCGCCTGTCTCGAGGAAGGCGGCGGCGATGTGTTCGTATCCCTCTTCCGAGGCTTTGAGAGCGAACATAATGTAACGATTACGTGCCTGCGACTCGCCAGCAAAGGCTTTGAGCAAGTTCTGTTCCGTTTTCGTTCCTTTGATTTTTGCCATTGTGGTGTTCCTTTCATTTGTTTGGGCGACGGCACGATAGTCATCCATGCTGGAGAACCACGCCAATGCGGCGGCTCCGGCGGCGGAATGACGCAAAAAATCGCGCCGAGTCGAACCGAGTGAATCTTGTGTCATTGATTACCTCGCAAGTTTATTGAATGTCATTGCGACCTGTTCATTGTAGCGGAGCGAAAAACGGTTGTCAAGTGCCGGACACTTTTTACCCGTCCAAGTCGAGCGTCAAGCCCGTTTTTCCAGATATGTCCTGTACCTTTTGCCCAGACTCGGATTGTTGTTTCCGTTGTTGCTGATTCCATTGCCACGCTTGCCTGCCGTCGGCATCTCGGTCACTGGAAGAGGCTTCGCTCTCTTTTTTTTCGCTGGCTTGAGCAGTCCGTTGATTGGAATCGACCGCCCGCTCATGAACTTTTGCATCTTGCGCCGCACTCGGCATCACAGGAGTAAAACCGCCGATACTCATTACGTTGTCCTCCGTCCAAAGGGGAAAAGAAACTACGTCCGCTTACTTTACCCTTTTCTGAACGGATAAACAAGTCCCGACTTCCGACTGTCTGTTATACCGAACGCCATTGAGTTTTGCGCTTTTTATGTCGAATACTCCTTTTGTTTTCAGGGATTCATTGGTCAAAAAACAGCAAAATTCAACAGTTTACGGTATAGCTCTGTTCTCTAACCTCTCTTTTTGTCATTCCCGCGCAGGCGGGAATCTAGAGAAGAGACGTGAACCCTTTACGTCTAGATTCCCGCTTGCGCGGGAATGACGGGGTAGCATTGTTGGTCGGCGGCTTCAAGGGCGGTGCTGTCGATTTTTGTTCTTGAAAAAACTATCCTTTGCCGATATAATCAGGGCAAACAACAGTACAGACGCTATGACGCACTCCTTCGTTTACCTTTTCG
>Ga0099364_10013700_pt1 | contig 10857 bp, 10 predicted proteins | sample TergutTh196P3_FD_73070 | JGI IMG/M metagenome (GOLD analysis project Ga0099364, IMG submission 73070) | Microcerotermes parvus P3 segment gut microbial communities from Pointe-Noire, Republic of the Congo - Th196 P3 | ecosystem: Host-associated > Arthropoda: Insects > Digestive system > Gut ... | reverse complement strand
CTACATTTACATTGCGAATCAATTTTACATAATTTATTTTTAATGCAGCCCGTAGACCTCGTCGACGTCGAGGACGAATAACAGACCGTTGCCGGGTTCGTCGATTTTCAGATTATCCCTGATTGACCGGACGATTTGTTCTTTCTGCTCCTCTTTCGCGATAATAAACGTCTCCTCTCTTTCGGGTTCGATTTCGACGGAGAAAAACTTGCGGACTTCGTGAGCTCCCGCGCCCCTCGCGTTTATGATTGTTCCCCCTCTCGACCCGGCCTTGTTCGCCGCGTCTATAACGTCCTCTCCCCTGCCTTTATCGACGACGGCGTATATTAACTTATACATAACTTTATCTCTCCCCTTTAATTCTCCGGATTCTCCGGACTTGTTTTCTGAATCTGAATCTGAATCCGGATTTATAAACCCGGTATTATTTTTACCCCCGAACAATTCGGAGATTCTGTGCGAGAACGCTATGCCGTGGTTAGCCTTTTCAAAACTCATCTCCCTGCTTACTTCCCCGAGAGTTTTAAGCGCGGCTTCGTTTTCGGCAATCATCGTTATAATTTCCTTACGGGTATCGTTCAGCCCGAGAAACTCGAGAATCTTGCTGCTGACCGTTCCCCTGCCGATTGAAACCGTGCAGTTTTCAATCCCGTACTTTTTCGCCGACTTCATGACTTTTGCCGAATCTCCCATATTTACGACGAAATATATTAAACTATGCGACATTTTTAATCGACGCCTCCGATTTCTTTACTTTTATTTCTTTCTAATTTAAATTTATATACTATTCCCAGAATCTGCAAAGCGATTACCGGGGTCATCGTCACCATCGCTATAACCCCGAAAGAATCGATAAGAACGTCCGAGTATTCGACCGCTTCCGAAACTCCCTGGGTAAACGCGAGAACGAACGTCGCGGTCATCGGCCCCGCCGCGACCGCTCCCGAATCGAAACCGATTCCCGCGAAAAGCTTCGGCGTGATAAACATCAGAACTGCGGCGGAGCCGAACCCGGGAAGTAAATAATGCCACAGCATAATCCCCGGAACGATAATTCTCAGCATCGACAGCCCTACCGAAAAGGCGACGCCGACCGCGAGAAAAATTAACACAGTCTTTCTTTTAATATGCCCGTTCGTTATGTCTTCGATTTGATGCGTAAAGACATAGACCGCGGGTTCCGTGAGGACAATCAGCATACCCAGAACGAATCCAGTGCCGACGAGCAGAGGATTATTGCCGAAATCCGCGAGACCTCCGCCGATTAGTTTGCCCACTTCGAGAAATCCCGCCTTTACTCCCACGAAAAACAAAAACAGTCCTGCATAGGAGTATAAAAACCCCGCGAGTATTTTTCTGAACGCCCTTTTCTGCAGCTTAAAACTAAACTTCTGAAATATTATCAATATTATAATAACCGGAAGTAAACTGAAAAACGCTTCGGCTGCGACTCCCGGCATTTCCGCCGTAAACGAACTTAAAAGAGATTTTTCCGTTATGTTTATTGTTTCTGTTAATTCTGCTATCTCCGTTAATTCTCCCGGAGAACTTACAGAATTTGAAAACAGTCCGAGTATCAAGACTCCGAAGACCGCTCCGAGAGCCGTCGTTCCCACAAGCCCGAAACTGTCTTCCCCGGCCGTTTTGCTGTTTCTTTTCATCGCGGACGCTCCGAGAGCGAGAGCGAGTATAAACGGCACGGTTACCGCTCCGGTCGCCGCGCCGACCGCGTCGAACGCGACGGCGAACATATCCGGGGAAGCGAAAAAACTCAAAACCAGCGCCGAGAATAAAATCGCGCTCATTATTATCCTCAAAGAAAAGCTTTCGACTATTCTGACCATGCCGAGAGAGAGAAGGGCTCCCGCTCCCGAAGCGATTAAAATCCGGGTTAGAAGCGCGGGGACTGCGTCCGACGTGACATAGGCGACCTGGTCCGCGAGGACTTTAACGCTGGGTTCTGCGAGAGTGATAAAAAATCCGAGAACGAGAGAAATAATAATAACGAACCATAGTTTATTCGAAGTAAGCAGGGTTTTACCCATGTTATTGCCGAGAGGAAGAAAAGCCAAATCAACGCCGAGAAGAAGCAGGGAGAGACCGGCGATAATCAGCGCCGCGCCTATAATAAATCCCGCGAGCATAACCCCCGGAACGGGGGAAACCGTAAAAGTGAGTATAAGCACAAAGACGACTATCGGCGTGACCGCGATTAAAACTTCTTTAAATTTATTCAGTAACCCGTTCAAAATTACCCCCCTTTAGAAAATAAATATATATATTTTTTATATATTATATCAATCAGCTGTTTTTATCCCGATAATAACAGCCGTATTTCTGATTCTGTTTTTTCAATTTTTTCCTTATATTCGTTCCTCAGTTTTTCTAACGGACGAATATAAGACGACACAAACCGTTCTTGTTTTGAATAATCTATATATTCAATATAATAATCTTTTAAATCCTGACTCCGAATAACGAGTTTTGAAGTTCCGTCGGCGAGGTCGGAAACTAATTGCTTGCGGATAGCCGCGAAATAACTGTTATAGAATTCTAAATTTATTTTATATCCGGATTTTTTTTTAGGAGTTAAAATTAAACACAGATTACTTGCCGAGAATTTGCCGTTGACATAATGCGTCCGTCCAAGCGAACCGGAAGCTCCCGCCGCAAATATAATCGCTTCTTTATCATGGTCGGCCGTTGAGTGTTTCTTCCGTTCTTCTGAAGCCGTTATAAAATCATAACTGTCCGATATCGTCCCTCCGTCGCTGTCTTCGCTGCTTATCGAGCCTTTTTCATCGCAGTTGAACAGGTCCGAAACTTTTATAATATTTCCGCTTTGCATCCGCTTTGAAAATCCGTAGCAATTTAAAATTCCGTTTCTGTATATTTTTCTCTTTTCGCATATATTATCTTCTTCATAAGACCCAAGTACCGTTCTCAATATATTTTCTTCAATTTCAGACCAGCGCTTATATTTGTCAATTCTGCCTTTGTGCTGGATACTTACAAGACCGTCGTCCTCCAAATTGTAAAAAACCGCTTCGTCGCCGGGTTGATGTTTACCGGATTTGGTAAATCCGAAAATCGACGTATTAACGGTCCTCTTCTGTTCCGAAAAAAGTCCGTTGGGCATCTTTATAACAAAATCCAGTCTCGCCTTCCCGAGAATTTTTTCCGTCAAGCCGTTTTGGTTCTGTTTAAGCGTCGGCGTCGGCATAATAATCACAAGACGTCCGTTAGGCATTAAATAGTCAAGGGCTTGTTTTGCAAATTTGATAGATTTATTATTTTCATACGGAGGATTAATTATTACTTTTGTGGGTTTTTTCGCTTTTATTGATTTTAACAAATCTTTGTCCGAGCTGTTTATGATTTTGTCCCCGCCGTCGTTGAGCAAACTGCTTCTGAATATTAAGTTAGTCCTGCCGTCTCCGTGTAAAAACATATTTGAGCAGGCTAGCGCAAACAAAGTGGGCTCTATTTCAAATCCTATCAGCTGTTTATCCTGTATATTTTTAATTTTTTTAGGGTTTCCTTCAGCTTGTGAAATCATCGTTTCCATTGCTTCCATCAAAAAACCTCCCGTACCGGCGCAAGTGTCTAATATTATATCGTCTTTATCAATACGCGCAAGTTTAACCATCAGCCCTTTTATGTGGTCCGGGGTTATTATAATATTTCTGTCTTCAACGGACGTTCCCGTACGCGATAAAAATATACGGTAAGCGCGTCCGAGAATATCTTGTTTTTCTTCGCTTTGAAAAGGAGCAAATACGTCTTTTTCGATAATTTCTATTATTTCCTTGTATTCAATAAGCGAATAATCGATATATTTTATAAAAGCGAACCTGTCCGCCCAATTATACGCTTTTGAAAGATTATTGATTTTACCGGATATTTGGCTTGTGATAGCGTCTAAAATAGATTTATTAAGTTTTTCGGATTCTATAATTACAGAACCCTTGGACTTAACCTCGTCTTTCGACGGGGCTTCGATAAGTTTATATGTTTTTCTGAAATTATTATCCTTCAGCGCTATCATCAATCCGGAAAAAAACATACTTCTGTCGGCAACGCTCAGCGTGTCTTTATTTTGAAAACGCTTGTTTAATTTACGTAACGTAGTAATTAAATTTTCCGCGCTGATTTTATCTTTATACTTAAATTTGCGGACCATTTTTTGTATATCGGCAAGAGATAATAATTCGTCTGTAAGCGGTAACCGGAAAATTTCTTTACCGTTTAAAAGTTTAACCCAGTACGATACGCATATTTCCGACTCGGTCTGACCTGAAAGGGCGATACCCAAAATATCCTTTTTTATTTTATTTTCCCGCATATAAAACTGAACTTCGGCTTCGGCGGCTTTAATATCATTTGCTTTCGTTTCGACTATAACTGCATATTCTTCACTATCGCGGAAAAAATCAGGATAACCCGAGTATCCCGTTCCCCGCTTCGACCTAAAGCCGTACCCGTTAGGTATGGCCGATTTTTCTATAAATTGTTTTACGCCGTAAAAATTACGAAAAATGTTTTCGGTCTTAGTTTCACTTTTCTTATCCATTTATATGTCCTCAGAAAAAATAAATATATATATTTTTTATATATTATATCACAAAATAAATACAAAAACAACTTATTTTATATAAAAAAATAAAAAAAATAAAAGGGTAAACCTGAAGTTTACCCTGAATTTTATAATTTTTATGTCCTATCTTATTTTTCTGTCGAACGCGGGGTTATACGCGTAATAATTTTTACCGTTCAATTCTTCCTTTACTTTTTCGAGAGCTTCGCCGAATCTCTGGAAATGGACGATTTCACGCTGGCGTAAGAATTTTATAGGCTGCCTTACGTCGTCGTCGTCGATTAGCCTTAATATATTGTCGTAAGTAGTGCGGGCTTTTTGCTCAGCGGCGAGGTCCTCTACCAAATCGGTAATCGGGTCGCCTTTCGAGGCGAAACCTCCGGCGTTAAACGGGATTCCCGAGGCTGAAACGGGATATATGCCGGTCGTATGGTCGACGTAATAGTCTTCGAAGCCCTGTTTTTTTATTTCGCCGACGGTCAGATTTTTTGTGAGCTGGTAGACAATCGCGCATATCATCTCGAGGTGTCCGAGCTCTTCCGTGCCCACATACTGTACGGAAATGCACCGGACACACGAAAACCCTGATAATACCGAGAGTTTGAGGTTTCTGTTACACACTATAAAAACAAAAAACAAGCCAAAAAAGTACAAAGGCGACATAAATATTACAGAAAATTTAGCGGATAAAAAGACAGAACAGACGATAAATTTATTTATTTCTTAACTGTACCGCGCTGATTTTCCAGTTCAGCCATAACGCAGTCCATTTGAAATTGCGTTAAAAGATTACGCTTAACAAGAGATAACAGCATGGACTTTTGAAAGTGCATGATAAAATTCTCGTGTTCGGGCGTTTTAATTTTGGGCGGAGGAGTGCCGGTATAATTAAAATCATTAGACTTCACGTTCACACATTCCAATCAGAGAATATATATTAAAGCCTATGAATTATGGATTGTATGTATGTTATCAAAATTTATTCAGGGGGGCAAAGAGGACATCGTAAAATCCCGGCGGACACATTCGTTCAGCCGTCAGAAAAAAACAATTCGTCCGCTAAAGCGCCGAATTATTATTTTCGCCGACTTCTCTCATGCGTGTGATTTTGTTGAGCGACCGACCAAATTCAACGCCGATAAACGGCTTATGAATTTGCCCGACCGCTCCCCAAAATCACGAAGGGCGCACTTATACAATGCTCCGCATTGCGCGCGCTAAAATCCCAAATCCTGCATATACTGTAACAAGTATATTGAGAGGTGAGGGCATGGCGATTTATCATCTTCACGTTAAAATAATCGGGCGAAGTGACCGCTGTTCAGTCATAGCCGCAGCCGCTTATAGAGCAGGTGAAAAATTACATAATATGTTAGAATCTTCTGCCTATCGTTCGGGCGAAACGCACGAGAGTAAGGGCATTATATTCGATTATTCCAGGAAAAAAGGCGTTGTACATACTGAAATTATTCTGCCGTCAAATGCTCCGTTAGATTATTTATCCAGGGTAAATTTATGGAACGCTGTGGAAATTTCAGAAAAACGCAAGAACTCGCAGACAGCGAGAGAAGTGGAAATCGTATTGCCGAAAGAGTTAAATTTACAGGAACAAATCGGGCTTATTAAAGAATATATCCAGGATAATTTTGTAAATCAAGGCATGATTGCAGATTTTGCCATACATGATAAAAATGACGGCAACCCCCACGTACATATTTTACTGACTACACGCCATGTAGATAAATCGGGATTCGGCAAGAAAAACCGCGACTGGAATAATTTTGATAACGTGAAAATATGGCGTAAAAATTGGGAAAAAATATGTAATAATGCCCTTGAACAAAAGGGCATAGCCGAACGTATCGACCACAGAACGCTTGAAGCGCAGGGTTTAGACCGCGCGCCGACGATTCATGTCGGGTACTGCCCTAAAAAAAAGGCAAAAAACGACGAAATCATCAGGCAGAACGAGAGATTTAAGCCTGTTAATATTGCCCGTCGCATGAACGATTTAAGTGTTGAGCATAACAATTTAAGCATACAAATTGACAAAATCAGGGAAGCAAATGACAAGTATAACCATGAAATTTTAAGAATCGAATACACGATAAAAGAAATGCAGAGAAGAGTCGAACAAGTTCTAAAATCACAGGACGAGTACGCCAAAAATTATTTTAAAAGTCAATTTAATATCGACCCAAAAGACGCAGATTTAGAAGTCAAGCGTTTAAAAATCAAGCATATTCAGTTATCGCATGAGGTAAAAAACGCCGATTTATCGCCATATTTAGAGAGAGCAAGAGCGATTGAGGTTGAGTATCAGAAACAGCGTTTGCTTGCGGAAATACGTCAGGACGGCGCGGAGATTTTAAAGCTGTTAGGGCATAGCGATTCACGGCTGAACAGAATCAGCGAGGGTAATTTTTACAAGATTTTGGCAGAAGTGCGGGAAAGTCAGGCAAGGCTGATATGGGATAGGTGGAGAGAAAGGCAACGGGTGAGGGAAAGGGTACGGGAGAGGTGAAAATCGAAGAAAAACCGAGGAATTTGGAGAATTTTCCGTATATATATATATATACGGAATCGCCTTAAATCTCCCAAAATAGGCTCTAATTCAAACTTGTGTTTTCCGAGAATTTATGCTATTATAGTGGCAAATATAGACTTTGAAGGTGATTAAATGACTAAAAAAAGGAATTTGCTAATTATTTTAGCTGTATCAGTTTCCATTGTCATCGGTGGTTTTGTGTTTATGAAAAATTTTAATAATGATACAATAAACGCAGAAAATTCTTCTCCTGAAGGTATTGCACAAAATGTAATTGACGCAGAAAATTCTTCTCCCGAAGGTACTGCACTAAAAGTAATTGACGAAGCAACTACTGTTCCAGAGGTCGTATTGCCCACAAAATCGCCTGATTATTTAAAATCAAGCGAATTAATACTAAATGGTATTTCAGGCGGAATGACCCGCGAACAACTCGTAGAAAAATTAGGGCAACCAAAGAGCATAGAAGATTTTTACAAAGGTTTATCAGCTATGCCTTTATTTATATACGAATATGACAATATTATCTGTGATTTTGAACAACGAGTAGAACAAGGCGAATATTTTATCAATTCAATTATGATAAAAGGTAATGTTTCGCAGACTCCGCGTAATATCCAAGTCGGCGATAATTTTAAAGATGTTTTAAATAAATTTCCGCAAGAAAAAGATTATAGAACAAATGAAAATGGAATCTTTTATGGAACGATGGAGTATCATGGAGTCAACTACGGATACATCTATTATGAGGATAAAAATCCAGCAATTTCCGTTAGTAGTGAAAAATCAAGTGAATTCATTAAAATATATTTCAATAACGGAATAGTTCGTGAAATTTTGATTTGTTTTGCACCGAAATAATGCCCAATAATCTACATTATTGGGCATTATTTGTAGTATGTCTTTAGTTTTAAGATATTTATCCACTTGAAGGAATATAGTCAAACGGATTAATATATGGTCCCCATAGACCAAATCCTATTTCAAAATGCAGGTGTGGACCGGTTGAATTTCCAGTGCTACCGCATTTTCCTATTTCATCTCCGGCAAGGACTATATCCCCTTTTTTTACAGAGATACTGTCTAAATGGCTATATGTTGAATAAATATTCCTGCCATTACTATCTGTTATATTATGCTTAATAACAACTCTCCTGCCATATCCTCCCGATTGAGATGATTCGTATGTTTCTTCAACTATTCCGTCGGCACACGCCACAATGATAGCACCCTTTGGTGATTGAATATCAATGCCGTTATGTTGACGACCATGCGCAGAACACGAGCAATAACCAAATCTACAAATTATCGGATAATTGCCTTTAACAGGAAAAACAAATCCCGAAGAAACAACAGGTTCGGACGGTTTAGGTACAGTAAATGTTATCGGTTCGCTCCAACGATAATCGCCGTACTGCCCAACTGTTTTTGTGGAAATTCTGTAGGTATGCCCTGCCGTTAGCGGTATGCTTTCGGGGAGGGTAGCGCTATAATAACCGCCACCAACCATAACATGATTAAATTCGGTATGTTCGCCCAAAAGTTTACTTCCGCTTGGATTATTGGTAATATCAGAGTAAGATACAGCAACTTTGTCCGCTCCATAAGTGCCTGTTACTGTAACGCTTGTTCCGTTTAAGGTATAATCAATAATAGTCGCAGGTTTAACGTGTTCCTCCATATACGGCTCGGCTCTTCGAGCAACTTGTGTAGCCATATCAGAATTATCGCCGCCAAGATATAGGGTTGAATTATAGTATATTATTATTATACTGTATTCATTCAGAGAATACAATTTATAATATATTAACAATATTTAAATTTATATAATTTATGTAATATATACATCGCATAAAATATCCTATATAATTTTTATAGGGGTGATGTATGTGCAGAATAAATTTATACCGAAAATACCTGATAAGAGCGTAATATCCATTCGTTTAGAGGACGAACTTATTACAAAAATCGACGAATTATCGAACAATCAAAAGATGTCGCGCAATGAGTTTATAAAACAATGTATCGTGTATGCCTTGAATAATATTGATGTACCGCAGGGAAAACAAAAATAACCCCTTTTTTGTTTCAATTTACAAAAAAGAGGTTAAATATTCTTTAAGTTTTAAGCTTAATTCAATGAAATATGAATCTCTTTACCCAAACTTCTGGCAATCTTCGTGACAAAATCCAACGTCGGATTATACGCGCCGCTCTCAAAACGCGAGATATTAGATTTCTGCGTGCCTACCCTTTGAGCGAGTTCTTCCTGCGTTATGTTGAGCCGATTTCGCGTATCGATTATTTGCGCGATTAAATCATAACGCGGTTTTAACTTTTCATATTCAGCCTTAAATTCTTCGTCTTTCATAAGTCTATTGTGAATTTCTTCAAATTTTACCCCTGCTTTACTCATCTTGACACCTTCTTTCATAATCTAACTTGTAATTTAATTCCCCATTTCCAATTAACTAATTCTATGTTATCATATCTGATACCTTTTGTCAAGCGTTTTGAGAATAAATTCCCCCCAACGTCTATTTTCCTTTCCCGAAACATATACTTATGTAAATTATATTCAAAACACGAGGTATATTTTGTATGGGTTATGGTCCTGGAGTTCAAGAGGAAATAGGGTCGCGGGGGTCAAAAGGCGCGTTTTACTATATTCAGCTTGCGTTTTTGATATTTAAAATTACGTTAGCCATAACACGCAACGCTATTGAATACGGATGGATATTTTTAGCAATGAGCGGTTCGGGCATTATCTGTTTTATCACTTTAGCGGAAGAAGAAAAAATCTCAACGCCTGTAGCTGTGATATTGTCAGTAATTGCAAGCGCGCTCGGTATTTATTCAATGGTGTTAAAACTTCTGTGGAATCATAAGAAAAAGTTAAGAAAACTACAAGCCGAAAGAGAAATCACAGACCCAAGCCCGCCGTTTGAACTGTGTAATACTCACGGCTTTTTATTCGGCTCGAAGCATGGCGAAGATATAATCAAGCCCGAAAATTCGGACGGACACGTTTTAGTCGTCGGCGGTGTGGGGAGCGGTAAAAGTTCATGTATAGCTATCCCGACGTTGAAAATCTGGAAATCAAGAGTATTCGCAATCGACATCAAAGGCGAGTTATACGCAAATACAAAATCATCGCGTAATAACATAATCGTCTTTAATCCGCAGGACAAAAATTCATACGGCTATGACCCGTATATATTTTTGCGAAACAGCGTAAATCCTGCGCAGGAAGCGCGCGCAATCGCCCAAGCCGTTATACCATTACCGCCCGAAACGCAAGAACATTTTTGGCTCGAAAGCGGACAAACCTTGCTTACAGGGGCTATTTTGCACTATTTTAAGGACTTTTCGTTTATAGATACCCTTCGGCACATTCAATCCAATTCACCGCGTGATTTAGTTAATATAATCTTCCAGAACGGCAGTAAAAAAGCAAGATTATGCGTGAGTAGCTTTATCGGCATGGACGATAAAACTTTGTCGGGGATTTTCGCAGAGGTCAGCAGGGGTATTGTAACTCTCGTGACTGATGATGAAATCGTGTCGGCGTTGTCAAAAGATAGGAGTATAACACCCGAAGATTTAGAGTACGGACATGACATATATATCCATATTCCCGAACATTTATTAAGGCAATGGAAAAATCTTTTGACACTAATTGTCAATCAGTTTTTGAATTTCTTTGAACGGC
>Ga0099364_10013699_pt1 | contig 10858 bp, 6 predicted proteins | sample TergutTh196P3_FD_73070 | JGI IMG/M metagenome (GOLD analysis project Ga0099364, IMG submission 73070) | Microcerotermes parvus P3 segment gut microbial communities from Pointe-Noire, Republic of the Congo - Th196 P3 | ecosystem: Host-associated > Arthropoda: Insects > Digestive system > Gut ... | reverse complement strand
ACCATACTGTATTCGCCGGAAACATTGTACGCCGCAATCGGAACGCCCTCGAAACGGTCGCGGACCATCCGAATAATGTCCAAATACGCCAAAGCCGGTTTAATCATTACAATGTCCGCGCCCTCGTCGAGATCGAGTTGAACCTCCCGGACCGCCTGCCCCGGCGATGCGGCGGGGTCCATCTGATACGACCGCCGGTCGCCGAACTGAGGAGCACTCTCCGCCGCTTCCCTGAACGGTCCGTAAAACGCTCCGGCGTATTTTGCGGAATAACTCATAATCGGAATGCGCGTAAATCCTTCGCCGTCGAGTCCCTGGCGGATCGCACGGATCATTCCGTCCATCATTCCGCTGGGCGCGACCATATCGACACCGGCTTTCGCTTGAACGACCGTCTGCCGAACGAGGTTTTCGAGCGTTGCGTCGTTGTCAACGTCGCCGCCGTTAAGGACGCCGCAGTGTCCGTGATCGGTGTACTCACAGAAGCAAACGTCCGTCACAACGAGCAGTTTGTCGCCGACTGCATCCTTTGCGGCTCGAACGGCTTGGGCAATGATTCCGTCGTCGCTCATTGCGTCGCTTCCGACGGCGTCTTTTTTCTCCGGGATGCCGAAGAGCAAGACGCCGCCGAGTCCGAGCGCTGCCGCTTCCTTGACTTCCTTGACCAGTTCGTCAACGGAAAGTTGAAAGTTACCCGGCATTGACGCAATCGGTTGCCGAGCGCCGTTACCCGGTCTGACGAACAGCGGCAAAATCAACCGGTCGGGAGAAAGCGTTGTCTCCCGCACCAAGTTCCGAACCGCCGGTTCGTAACGCAAACGCCGCAAACGTGTCGTTGGAAAAGTCATACGGTTTAGCCGCGTCGCGCTGCGACGCGATGGGGTATTTAGCCCATACGTTTCAACTTAGGGCCTAATACGTCAGCGTTCCCGATAAAAAGAGCATAAAGAACTTCCCCAAGACAACATTGAGCCAACAAGAAACAACCTCAGTAGTTAAGAGGTCCCACAAATAATCAACCTTATTCACCTCATTTGCCTTGTTGCTCTTCAAAATGAGGTGAATGAGGTTAGTTTCTTTTGCCCTCCTTCTGCTACTGAGGTTGTTTCTTGTTGGCTCAACGTTGTCTCTCGGTATTCTCCGTGCCTTTCTTCGCTAAAATCACTGCTGCGACCTTAAGTTGAAACGCGATGGGGTATTTAGCCCCGGAGATGAAATGTCATCCCGTTGCCGTGCTCGCTATCCGACAGTTGCTTCGAGATCGGCGAAGGAGACACCATGCTCCGCTTCTAAGGCAGGTTTTGCGTCGTCGGCCCAGTTTTGGTCTTTGTCGACCGGCGACGCTGCGTAGGAGCCGCTCATTTGACTGACGGCACCGACATCGACGATGAGACTCACCGTGCCGTCGCCGAGGATCGTGCAACCGGAAAAGCCGTTCGACTTGCCGACGTAATCCGGTAAACCCTTGATCACCGTCTGTTGCTGACCGACAATTTCGTCGACGAAAAATGCAAAGGATCGGCCCGCATCCTCCGCAACGATCAGAATGCCGTCCTTCAATTTCTCCGAGCCTGGCTCTTGACCAAAGACGTCATAAAGCCGAATGATCGGGACCATCTCCTCACGGAGCCGCAGAATTTCGCGGCCTTCCGGCGTAATCGTAACCTGCTGTCTCACCGGTACGAGGCTTTCACGGATCGTGAGCGTCGGAATCATGTATTTTCCTTGACCGACGCGAACCAGCATGGCATCGACAATCGCCAGTGTCAGCGGAATACGAAGGGTGAACGTCGATCCCACCCCCGCTTTGCTCATAATGTCGATTCGTCCGTTGAGTTTTTCGATGTTCCGTTTCACGACGTCCATTCCGACGCCGCGGCCCGAAATGTCCGTTACCTTGTCGGCAGTCGAAAAGCCCGGTTCAAAAACCAGTTTGAACACCTTTTCGTCCGGCCAGTCTTTGGCCTCTGTTCCGACGAGACCTTTTTCCACCGCCTTGTTGATAATTCTTTCCCGATCCAGTCCGCGACCGTCGTCTCGGATCAAAATCCAGACTTCGCCGCCTTCGTGTCGACCTTCCAGCGTTACGGTGCCCATCTCGTTTTTGCCCGCCTTGACTCGGTCATCGGGAGACGCTTCGATTCCGTGGTCGCAACTGTTCCGAACGATGTGGACCAACGGATCGGCAATTTGTTCGATGACCGTTTTGTCGACTTCAGTCTCTTCGCCGACGAGATTCAATTTGATCTTTTTGCCGGACTTCGTTGCCAAGTCGTGAACGAGGCGGATCATTTTGCGGAAAGTCGCCGAGAGCGGAATCATTCGGACGGACATCGCGGTGTCCTTCAAGTCGTCGCAGATTCGCCGCAGTTGGTGCTTTGCCCGGTTGTAGTATTCGTCTTCGACGTGCGAGACGGCAGGACAGCGAGTAACCATCGATTCCGCGATGACAAGTTCGCCGACCAAGTTGATGAGTAGATCGAGTTTGTGCAGATCGACGCGGATGTCTTGTTTTGCCTTCGCAGCACTCGTTCCTCCGGTTGCGGTCCCGGTTTTGGCGACGGTTTTCGGGGCTTCGTCGTTGCCTTCCGGTTGAGCGTCGGCAACTTTGGACTCCGGTTTCGGCGGTTCGACCACAGTTTCCGTTGGAGCCGACGCCTCGGCGGGTTCGGGAACTTCAGCAACCGATTCCGATTCGCCGCTCAGGATTGCATTGAGGTCTTGAACGTGAACCTCGATGTCTGAAATCCTCGCAGAGCCGCCGGCCTCAAGATCGTCCGTCGCTGCGCCAAGAACGTCCAGCAATCCCAGCAACTTACTGATGTTCCTGTTCGTCGGTGTCATTTCACCGTTACGGAGTTTGTCGAGCAGCGTCTCCATCGTGTGACTGAGATGCTCCAAATCGACCAAGCCCATAAATCCGCAGTTTCCCTTGAAACTATGGATGTATCGGAAAGCATCCTTGAGCGGTTCCGTGGAATCGACGTTTTCGTCGAGAACAAGGAGCAACGACTGTTCGGCGGCATCGAGTTGCTCGCTCGCTTCCAAAACGAAACCGTGTCGCATTTCCGGCGAGAGTTGGAGGGAACTCGTCGCTTCGTGCATTTCGGTTTCCCGGACTTTCCCACATTCCGCAATGAAGGCGTCGAGTTGATGATCGCTCGCCGATTCGTGTGTTTCGGATTCGCTCCATAGCGGTTCCGGTTTCGGAGCGGCAACCGGCGTTTCGACTTTAGGCGGCGGTCCGGCGGCATCGTCCACCGGTTCCCCGGCAACGTGTTTTTTCAGTTTTTCAATGATTTCGCCGGCTGGTTCCGTAAATCCTTCGTCGTTGCCGGTGTCTGCAATGTGTTCGAGCATATCCCGAAACAGATCGAGAGCCTTGCACAGCGTCGTTGTGATTTGAACGGTCAAACTCTGTTTGCCGTTGCGTATCTTGTCGAGAAGCGTTTCGGCTTCGTGTGTAACCGACGTTACGGTCGTCAGAGCGAGGAATCCGGCGCTTCCTTTCATCGAATGGAACAGTCGAAAGACCGAGTTAATCAGTTCCATATCGACCGAGCCGGCTTCGCTGCCGTGCTGGATTTCGATGAGCGTCGGCTCGACCTCGTCGATGTATTCGCGGGCTTCCTGAACGAATTCCAAAATCAACGACATGTCGTTCATTGTTTTCAATCTCCGACGGCACGGACCGGAACGGGTCCGAAAACTTGGCAACGAAAAATAGCGGGAAAAAAGGTAAAAGAGGATAGGTTGTTTTTATTCGCAAGGCAAGCAAGATAAAACAAAAACAGCAAAAGCCCTTCCCTTCATCGCTTTATTATAGGGGAAAAAACACAATTATCGATAATACCGGTTCTTACAAAAAATGACGGAACGACCCATTATACCGGCTGTCCCGTCCTTCGCGTATCGGGGGGAACCTAAACCTGCGGAAAACAGTCGACGTCATTGCGCTGAGGACCTATTTGGCAGGATCGACCGGCGTGAACTTGAAACCGTCGCCGTCGACCTGCACGTACCCGACGGCGGGCATCGCCAGGTGGCATACGGCGAACAGCAGGTTTTCGTCGGCGGCTCGTTTGAGCGTTCGGATGCGAATGTCGGCGGCGGCCTTCGGGTCGTTGTCGAACTGAATGCTGATGTCCGGTCGCGCAAACTGTACCGCTCCGTTGTGCAACAGGTCGCCGACCATCAGAATCTTTTTGTCCCCGGAAGACAGGAGGAATCCCGTATGCCCCGGCGTGTGCCCGGAGAGATCGACGGCAACCAACTCAGGAACAATCACGGCAGTCTTTTCGTCCGGCGTCAGAAATTTTGGCTCGCCGTACAGTTTCAGGCACTGTTCATAGAATTCCTTGTTTCGTGCCGTTTTCCAGAACGCCAATTCCCTTGCGTCGAGCCAAAGTGTTGCGTTCGGGAAGAACTTTTCTCCGTCTTTGACGAGGCCGCCGACGTGATCGCGGTGCGAATGAGTCAGGAGAATGTGTTTCACGTCTCCCGATTGGATACCGATGCGTTTCAGATGCTCGGTCAACTGTCCGCCGACGCCGGTGTCGATCAGCGCGACATCCGCTCCTTTTTTAACGACGAAGACGCCGATACCGCTCGGCGTTTTGCCGGTCGGAGAGAGCCGAGCCAAGGCGTCCTTGTCGTCGGTGAGGAGGACGCCGGTGCTCATTTCATGGGCGGAGTCCTGAATGCTGTAAAAATCAACGTCGCCGACTTTCGTATGCCAAATGGGATCCGGCGTCGTATTGCCGAAGACAAACGTTGCCAAGAGAACGCCCGGTAAGAAGAGAAGCAGTGTTTTCATCGTCGCCCTGTCGGAAAAAGTTGGTTTGGAAACAGCAAATTCGGAGAACAAGGGGTCATTGTACACCAAGAGTCGCTCCAAAACGAGTCGGGCGGAATCATCTTCCGAGGATTGAAGGACCATCTGGTAAATCGAAGAAAAAAGGGGAAAATACGGTTTGTCGCCCTTCATTAAGCAATCGACCGATGAACCACGTCCCACGTTTCGCTTACACCTTGGTTGAGGTTTTGATCTCGCTCTTCCTGATGACGGTGATCCTTATGTTCATCGGTATGGCGATTGAATCGAATCTCCGACTGGTAACCGTCGAACGAACGGAAGTCGAGGAAGCCCAACTTGCCCGCGCAGTGATTGAAAAAATCGCACGAGACATCCGCTCCGTCGTCGTTGCCGTCAGAGAGGAAACGTTGGAAGTCGACACCTCGGCGATGACATCGCTGTTCGGCCTGTCTCCGTTCGATGCGGAACTTGCCGCCGTTATGGAATCAACAGCCGTTTCCGATGAAGAAGACGAAGAGTCGGACGCCGTGATCGGCACGATGCCGGGAATCTACGGCGGCTTCGAATGGTTGCAAATCGATACTGCGCTGCTTCCGCGCGGCGAAACCTTCGGCTCCAAACAGGTTCGGTCCGGTTCGTCGGTGCAACCGGACCGCCTGAGTCCATCGAAAACGGTACTCTATTATCTCGGCAAAGACACGGGAACGATCACGAACATCGACGATCCGCGTTACCAACCGGAGCGGCTGATCGGTTCGCTCGGCAGATCGCTGGACCATACGGCATTGCAATACGGTCTGTTTCGACGCCAATTGGATCGACTCGTCAGCCAATACATCGTCAACGAGGGTCTCGAACTGGAATACGAGCAGTACGACGAACCGTTGGCTCCGGAGATTGAGTCGATTGAGTTCGCTTATTTCGATCCGGAGGCCGGAATGGACGGTACACCCGGCGATTGGGTCGACAGTTGGGATATGGACGAACGGCAAACGCTGCCGCAGGCGGTTCGCATCGCGGTCAGTATCCGTCGCAAACGGTTTGGAACCGCAACGGTCAATCGGTTGATGGGTTACGGAACGGAACAACCGCTGCCAGCCGTTTATTCGTTGACCGTGGTGTTGCCGATCACTCTGGAGTTGCCGCCGGAAAACGAGGAACTCGATTAGCCGCCCCGCCCTGCGGGGCGCTTCACTAGATCAGCCAGTCGAATCCCAGTCCGACGCCGTTGAGGACATCGGTTCCGAGCGTTCCGTCTTCAACCACGAACATCGACGGATATTTTTTGTCCCAACCGACGTTCGCGGCGGGACAGTATTGGCGTCCGTTGCCCTCGATTCCCATGACGGTCGGGATCATCGCCGAGAGCGTCGCCGAATGGAGAAAGGACGCTCCGACGCAGGTTAAATCCTGTACGCAAAGGAACATATCATATTTTTGCGCCGCCGCCCCCATCAACAGCGCTTCGCTTTGCCCCTTGCAGGCTTTCAGCGCGACGCCGGAGTATCCCATCTCGCGGCTGAGGAGCAACGACTCGAAGTCGACCAGCGATTCGTCGATCACGACGGGTTTGATCGCGGCGGCCCGGTGCATCTTGTTTTCCGGAAACGCCCGGAGATTCCGATTCGTCGGCTGTTCGACGTATTGCAGTCGTCGGATGGCCGCCGGAGACTTTTCCTCGATTCGCCGCAGGAATCCCAAAACGTATTCGACGTCGGGACAACGCTCATTGAAGTCGGCGGAATACACCCAAGTCGTGCAACCGCGTTTCGCCTGCTCTTCCTCGCAAACAAGGTCGATGGCCAAAACACGATTGACATCCCAATCGAGATCGTCGCCGTTCAGTTTGATCTTGATATGCGTCAAGCCGTTGAACGGAATCCATTGTCCAAAATGCTCCGGCAAACCGTCGTTCAGCGGTTCGGCAACATCGGCGGACGTCAACGGGTCCAAAGCGCCGACCAGATGGTACAGCGGCATCCGGTCCTTCGGTTTGCGAAGCGTGTACCGGTCAAGATATTCGCCCTTGAAATCGTCGCCGAGGTAGAATCCGAGGTCGTGATTGCAGTATTCCTTTGAGAGCAGATTGTAGACGTTTTGTCCCAGCGTTCTGCCGTAAGCATCGAACACGGCGGCGTCGAAGGGACTTGCCGCAACGAGTTGCGCAAGTCTCGGAATCGGTTCCGTTTGGCAATTGGCGCCGACTTTTTCCGCAAGCGGAACGTACCACTGGGAAAACTCGTGCATCAACTCCAGTGGATGGCCGAACTCCTTGAAATTATTGCTTTCCCGAACGACTTCCTCACCGAAGCGAATCATCGTTTCGAGGGACAGGGCCGGGTCCGTCTGGCCGCCCGGCCAAGCCCAGATATTGCCCATCGTCATCGAACCGACGCCGCAGCCCGTTCGACCGTCCCGGGTTCGAACCTCGACGGTTACGTCGAACAGGACGACATCCCGAACGACACGACCGCCGAACTTCATTGGACTGCGGTAGTCGAATTGCTGAGTCGAACAACGAACGGCGGTCAATTGAATGTCGGTCGGTTTCATGGGAACGAAGGGGTTAGCGGCCTGTAATTTGGGCTGCAAGTTCCTTGACGGCGCGCAAATCGAGTTTGCCGGTTCCGAGCAGCGGAATCGTTTCGACTTGATGAAAATCCTGTGGCGCCGGAATCCAAAGGTTCGGCAACCCTTTGGCGAGCAGAGTCTTGCAAATTTCATCCGGCGTTTTGGAGAATCCGGTATGGAGGATGATCAAGCGCTCCCCTTTGCGTTCATCGGGAACGGCGGCAACCGCAACGGAGGCTCCTTCCTTTTCCGAATCGGCGGCGTCCGATTCGTGGATGATTGCGTCAATCGCTTCTTCAATCAGAATGTGAGGAACCATTTCGCCGCCGATCTTGGAAATCCGGCTCTGACGTCCGGTGATCCGAATGAATCCGTCGGTGTCGATGACCGCAATGTCCCCGGTCGTGTACCAACCATCTTTGAGGACGGCGGCGGTTTTCTCCGGGTCTCTGTAATAACCCTTCATCACGCTGGGACCTTTGATTTGGAGCATTCCCGGTGTGTCCGACGGCAGGATGCGGATTTCGTCGGAATCCGGATCGATGACGCGCGCCTGGAGTCCCGGAAACGGTCGTCCGATGGTTCCTTCCCTGCGCCAAGACTCGTCGCCCGGTCGGCGACCAATCGGAACGTTGACACCGACAACCGGCGTCAGTTCCGTTGTTCCGTATCCTTCGACGGGGCGCTGTCCGAATTTTACATCCCAGGCCTCGATCAGGTCCAGCGGCAACTTTTCCGCTCCACCGATCACGATCGGCGCGTGTTCGAAGTCCTCCCGGGGGCAGCGGCGTAGAAGTCCGCGGAGAAAGGTCGGCGTCGTCGGAACCGCTGTGCAACGGTATTTTCGGGACATTTCTCCGACCTTCTTGTAGTCGAGGGGATTGAAATGATAAATTCCTCCCAAACCGGGGCACACGGCCGGCAACCAAAAAGTCACGGTATAACCAAAGGCGTGAAACAACGGCAGCGAACCGAGCACATTTTCGCCGGGTTTTAACAGCAGGTGTTCTTGAAACGCTTGGGTGTTTGCGGCGACGCCACGGTGGGTAATCATCGCTCCTTTCGGCGTTCCCGTGGAGCCGGACGTAAAAATGATCGTCAGCACGTCGTCGGGCTTTAGCGAAGCGAGTCCAAACTTCCATTCCAGCAGCGGAATCGGCGTCAGAAAGGTATCGGCGAACGCGGAGAGTTTATCGATCAACGAAACCGTTTTGCCGAGGTCTTCCATCACGAGAAGTTCGGCGTCGACTTTCAGATCGGGAAAGCGTTCCAAGACGCGGCGGCTCGTTACGACGTGTTTGACTCCGGCGTGCCGGATGCAGTAGTTGATCGTCTCCGGACTGAACGTGTAATTGAGATTGACCGACGTTCGGCGATCCATTGCCAATCCAAGATTGGCAATCGCGCCGTAAGCGGAGGTCGGCATTAGGAGTCCGACGTTTTGTTCATCGGCGCCGAGCGTTCGTCGGAAAATCCGTCGAAACACGATGGAGGCCAACAAGGTTTTCGAGGAACTCAGTTCGACGCCGGTGGAGTCGGCGAACTTCAAGGATTTCGGCAACTTCCGACAGGCGCGGATCATCTGCCGAATCGGAACGAGCGGCTCCAAGGACGATGATTCGTTCATAATATGGAAAACGAGAAATGCGGTACGATGATATTCCAAAGACGACTTGTGTTGGCATTGTACCGATTCGCACTACGGAATCAAGAGATCGAACAATAGGGTCACGAGGATGGCAACGTCCGCCTGCGACCGGTGGGCGACGGCTACCGGTCTTCCCCGGTTTGTGGTAAAATACCGCCTTCTCTCCCTTCCGCTCCTATCCTCCCGCTTCCGATGCACATTATCGTTTTCGAAGACTCCCTGTCGCCGCAACTTTTTCCGGCAACCATTGCCCGACCGGCCAGTATGATCAGTGTCGGCACCTACCGACTCCTTGACCTCGTTCGGCGTCTCGGCGAATCCGTTGAGGTCATTGTTCGGCCTTATCTCAAGGAACTTGTTTTCCGCGATGTACCGAATCTTTGGACGCCCGAAAAAGGGGAACGTTCCAATCCGATCCTTGCGATCAACGCCAGAGCCGTGCCGCATATTACCGTTATCGAACAACTTCAACGCTTGATCAACGAAAGCGATGAGGATCGCTCCGGCGTCGTCTACGGTCCCAGCGGCGTTTCCTGTGCCCTGTTTTCCCGTGAGCATTCTCTTCCCAACGATCTCATCGGCGTTTCCCAACTTCTCGGCATCATTGAGGACCTCCATCTCGAACCGTTGAATATTGCCATTCCGATGTTCGAATACGCCCACGACATCGTCCGGCACCAGACACGGATTATGACAGATAACCTCAATGACCGTATCCGATTCGGCAACTACAAGGAAATCGCCGACGGTGTGTTTGCCGCCGACAATGTCAAAATCGGCGATTATTTTTCATCCGACACCAAGACAGGTCCGGTTGTGTTCGAATCCGGCGTCAACATCGCCCCCTACTGTTTTTTCCGAGGTCCCGTTCACGTCGGAGCCAACGCCAAGATCATTGAGCATTCCGCAATGAAGGACGCCGTTTCCCTCGGAGCAACCACCAAAGTCGGCGGCGAAGTCGAAGCGTCGATCATTGAAGCGTATTCCAACAAGCAGCACCACGGTTTTCTCGGACACAGTTATCTCGGCAGTTGGGTCAATCTCGGAGCCGGAACCTGTAACAGCGACCTCAAAAACACCTACGGTGAAGTCGTGATGGAGCACGCCAACAAAAAGGTCAAAACCGGGATGCAGTTTGTCGGTTGCTTCATCGGCGACTATGCCAAAACCGCGATCAACACCAGTATTTTCACCGGCAAAACAATCGGGGCGTGCAGTATGGTTTATGGCTTCGTAACGACCAATGTACCGAGTTTCGTCAACTACGCCCGATTTTTCGGTCAAATTACCGAAGCGACCGTTGATGTTCTGGTTCAGACCCAAGCCCGGATGTTCGCTCGCCGTGGCGTCGAACAGCGGCCTTGCGATGTCCAACTGCTCCGCGACATCTACGAAATGACCAAACACGAACGACAGTTGGCAAACGAACCTTTGTCGCTGTAAACGTATCCGGAGGCTAACGCCCCCGGCTCTTTTTAATGTTCAAAGCGGAATTGTTGGAAATCATCGACAACGGCGAGAACTCCGGCATCGAGTTCAAGCGGGACGACATTCGACCGGAGCAGTTGGCGAAAGAAGTCGTTGCACTGACCAACGTTCAGGGCGGCCGCATTTTGCTCGGCGTCGACGATGATGGTACGCTCATCGGCTTACAACGGAACGACGCCGAGGAATGGGTACTCAACGTTTTTCGTGATAAGGTTCATCCGCTGATTATTCCCTATTACGAAGAGGTCGTCATTGAACCGGGCAAACGAATCGGCGTGATTACTCTGGCGGCGGGCATCGCTAAACCCTACGTTGTGCGGCACAACAATCGGGAA
>Ga0099364_10013698_pt1 | contig 10858 bp, 4 predicted proteins | sample TergutTh196P3_FD_73070 | JGI IMG/M metagenome (GOLD analysis project Ga0099364, IMG submission 73070) | Microcerotermes parvus P3 segment gut microbial communities from Pointe-Noire, Republic of the Congo - Th196 P3 | ecosystem: Host-associated > Arthropoda: Insects > Digestive system > Gut ... | reverse complement strand
TCCGTTTATATGGCTACCACCAAACTGGGATTGCTTCGATTCGACGCCGATTTGCAATTCGTCAAGCAATACAGCCATGAAGACGGGATTGCGGACAGTTATATCGGTTCCGCTGTTATGGATCATAACAACGACTTGTGGATAGCTACCGGTAACGGGATATTCCGCCTGAACCGGCACGAAGACCGGTTTTACAGCGCCTACCCGACCGGTTCTTTCCCGCAGGAATTGACGCCCCGTTCCGCCTCCGTTTCATCCGACGGTACGTTGTATTTCCCCGGAAATAAGGGAATTATCGCTTTCAATCCCCAACTGCTGACCGATAATCCGACCATCCCGCCTGTTTATATTACCTCGCTCTCTTCTAACAATCAGGATATTACGCACAGGATAAAAATCATCGGCGACATCTCACGTCCGACAAGACACTATGCGCTCACCTTGAAAGCAAACGAAAACAATCTGACTATCAGCTATACAGCCTTAAATTTTATCTATGCGGAAGGCAACAGGTATAGTATCAAAATGGAAAATGTCGACGAAGTATGGCGCCATGTAGAAAATCGACGGGAAGCTAATTACAGCAACCTCCTACCCGGACGCTATACGTTTCGGCTGCGGGCGTCGAACAACGACGGCGTCTGGAATCCGGAAGAAACAACCTTGTCTATTGCTGTCAAACCGCCCCTGTACAAGACAGGCGTTGCTTACGCCATTTACTTTCTCATTCCATCGATAGCGCTCGTATTTTTTGTGCGTTACCGGCATAAACGACGGATTTTGGCACAGGAGATACGTTACAAACAAATCGAACAGGAGAAATTGAACGAATTACATGCCGAACGCATGAGGATGTACGCCAATTTTTCGCATGAGTTAAAGACGCCTCTCACGCTGATTATGAACCCATTACAGGAATTAACCCGAAACGTTTCATTTTCGCCGGGCGTCAGACAATCGTTGCAGAATATTAAGAAAAACACAGGTAAAATGCTGTCGCTTGTCGCCAATCTGATGGATGTCCAGAAATACGAATCCGGCAAATTCATCCTGAATAAAAAAACATTCGATTTCTGCATGTTCATCGAAGAAATATACAAGTCGTTTGAACCGGTGGCGCAAAGCCGAAAGATTGATTTCCATCTGAAAAACAGTTTACCCGCTACCTACATGGTCTGTTTCGACGAAACGGAGATAGAAAAAGTATTTCACAACCTCCTCTCCAATGCTTTCAAGTTTACCCCACAGAAAGGCTCAATCACCCTGACGGTACAACGCATCCGGGACAACGAAAATCCATACCTCTCTATACAGATTTCAGATACCGGTAGAGGATTGTCGGAAGAAGAGGCAAAAATGATTTTTGAACCGTTTATCCAGTTTGGAGAAGACCTGCATCAACAAATGACCGGTACGGGGATCGGATTAAGTCTGGTTCGCTCCATCGTCATGCAACACGAAGGCCTTATCAGCGTATCAGGCTTAGATGGAGGCGGCTCCGTATTTACCGTTCTCTTACCCGATACCCAACAACAACCGCCTGTCGAGCTTGCTGCATCATCGCCGAAGATTCAGGAAACGCGCGCCTTGATCGAACACGGACAAGAAAACAGGAAAATCCTGTTACTAATTGATAATGAGCAAGATTTCTTAGCTTATTTAGAAGAACAACTCGCTCCCGCCTATTCTGTTTTAAAAGCCGAAAACGGGAAAAAAGCGCTCGCCGTCATGCAAAATAAAACGCCTGACTTGGTTATCAGCGATATCATGATGCCTGATATGGACGGCAAACAATTGTGCATCTACCTGAAAAACCACCCGAACTATAACCATATACCGGTCATCCTGCTGACCGGCAAATCGGAAATATTTCAACAAATGGAGGGTTTCGACGCCGGCGCCGACGCCTATATCACCAAACCTTTCGACATCGAACTGTTGAAAGTACGCATCAAAAATTTAGTCGACAATCGTGAAAAAATAAAATCCGTTTACGGCAACACCCATCTGTTGAAAAATCTCGGCATCGATCCGGCACAATACAAAAACGCTTTTGTCCTCAAATACATTGAGTTTGTAAAGGCTAACATTTCAAACGCCGAACTAAGTATTACGGACATCTATAAGGGATTAGGCATGAGCCGCGCCAATTTTTACCGGAAAGTAAAAGAAGCAACCCCGCTATCGGCTTATGATTTGATTAAACACATCCGTTTGGATGCAGCAGCCAAATTATTAGTCGAAACCGACAAGAATATATCAGAAATAACCCAAATAACAGGGTTCTCAAACCGCTCTTACCTATCGCGTCTCTTTAAATCCGTATACGGCATTTCACCTTCCGAGTATCAAAAGAAACACCAAATATAGAATTGAAATGTTAAAAATGCGATTTTTTTGTGGTTTCGTCTATTTTTTCAAAAAAAGAGACGCCTGTGCACATATCTGGGACGCTCGGTAACATGACGGGGTAATAAGAAAACTACTTTTGCGGTAGTTTTTTTAATTTTATAAGTTATGAACAAATTGATTCCAAATGAAAAATCTAACATGTTCAGGATGAGAAATCTCATTCTGACAATTTGTACGTTGCTTTGTGCCATCAATCTTATGGCACAAGATGTGACCCTGAAAGGTATCGTTACATCTGCCTCCGAAAAAGAACCGATGCCGGGTGTTAGCGTGGTTCAGACAGGTACTTCAAACGGAACTATCACCAACCTGAATGGCGAGTTTTCCCTTAAAGTACCGGCAAACGGTAGCCTGACGATATCCTATCTTGGGTATGCGACACAGACAATCGAGGTGAAGGGGCAGACGTCTCTTGCCATCGAGATGGTTGAAGACCTGATAGGTCTGGATGAAGTGGTGGTCGTAGGATTCGCCTCTCAAAAGAAAGTCAATCTGACCGGCGCCATCACAGCCGTCGGTAAAGAGGTATTTGAAAACCGTCCGGTAGCCAATATCGGACAGGCGTTACAGGGTGTTGTGCCTAATCTGAACGTATCCATCGGCAACGGCGCCCCAAACACCGTACCCTCGTTTAATATACGTGGCGGTACGTCTATTGTGTTAAGTGATGGCAATTGGGTAGTAGAACGCGGCGCGCCCCTCATTCTGGTGGACGGCGTAGAATACAGCGCGACCATGCTTAATCAAATGAACCCGAATGACATTGAAAACATGAGCGTCATCAAAGATGCTTCAGCCGCCGCCATTTATGGAACGAAAGCGACTTACGGCGTGATGTTGATTCAGACCAAATCCGGCAAATTCGGACAAAAAGGCAAGATCAGTTACAGTTACGACTTGTCGTACGACAGGCCATCGGCTATTCCTGATATTTTGGATGCCTTTTCGCTTCAAACGGCGGCTATGAACCGAACCCGCTGGACAACACCGGGCGGTACCGTATCGTCGGCCGAGGAACTCAAGTTAGAAAACATCCGCAAATACATGGACGATCCCCGCCCCGAAAATGCGTGGTACACAAGCGGCGCTTCCATCGTATGGGTGGCCAACATGAATCCCTACGACCTTGTCCTCCGCAGTTCGTCGCCTATGCACAAGCATAACATGAACATTCAGGGCGGTTCAGACCGTATCTCCTATTATTTATCGTTAGGTTATCAAACCGAAGAAGGGTTGTACAAGATAAATAATGACGAGTACAAGCGATATAACGGCATGTTGAGAGTGAATGCCCAAGTGAATAAACGGTTTAGCATCGAAGGCCGTTTAAACTACAACCGTACGATCTACGAAGCGCCTTATTTAGTAGGCGGAAAAGGGACGCTGTGGTCGGCCATGCGCACACAAGCGCCCAAGAATATCAATATGCCCCTGATGACCGGCCCCGACGACCCGATTCCTAACGCTTATACGGATAATATTATCTCCTGGCTCATGTATGGCGCGCGTACCAGGTCATTATCGACCACAACAGCCATGTCTGTTTCGCCGGTATTTACCATTATCCCCGACATCCTGAAAGCAAAAGCCGATTTGTCGTTCACGCCGCAGGCATCCGAATCGAACCGGCGCAGTCCGAAACACGAATACGTGAACATCAACTGGAACGGTTTAGTCTCCGAGCAGGCCGAAGCTCAGGAACACCGTGGGCAATTGTCGAGAAGCGCCACAGACACTTATCTTGTCAATGCTTATATGGATTATAATCAGACATTTGCAAAGAAACATGCAGTTTCGGCCATTGTTGGATTCAGTCAGGAATATGTGAATTACGGAGCGCTTACGGTCGATTTGAGAGGTTTGTTTTCGCCCGACATTCAGAAACCGAGCGCAGCAGAAGACGTGACGCTGCATACGCAATCGGTAGGCGCGCAAAGACGTACCGCGCGCGGCGTCTTTGGCAGGATCAACTATATCTTTAACGACCGTTACCTCTTGGAGGTGAACAACCGCTACGACGGCAGTTCGCGCTTCACTAAAAATGAGCGGTTTGTATCGTTTCCTTCATTTTCTGCCGGTTGGATTATCTCGCAGGAGCGTTTTATGGAATTTTCAAAAATGTGGTTGACACACTTAAAAATCAAAGGTTCATGGGGTAAATTGGGAAGTCAGCCGGGCAGTTATTACCCCTATCAGGAAATATTGTCGTCAGGGACGGCATCCTATTTTATTGACGGCAAATGGGCCAGTTACGTAGGCGCTCCCGGCTTGGTTTCACCCACGCTGACATGGCAAAAAGCGACTACCGCCAATTTCGGTTTTGAAGCCAATTTTTTGAAAAACAGGCTCAAATCTGATTTTAACACATACCGGCGCAAAGTGACCGACATCCTGTTGCAAGGCGAAATACCCTATCCGGCCGTTCTGGGCGCTTCTGCGCCGTTGATAAACAGCGGTCAATTAGATTCTTACGGATGGGAACTGTCGCTGAGCTGGCAAGACCGCCTGTCGTGTGGCTTTTCTTATAAAGTGGGGTTGGTTTTATCCGACGAACAAACGGAAGTCATCAAATTCTCCGGCAACCCCGACAAACTGCTATCCACCTTGTACGACGGCATGGTCACAGGCAATATCTGGGGATACGAAACAGGCGGTATCGTGCAGGAATCCGATTTGGAGCCTGATCCGCGCACAGCTGGCGCCTGGTTGTTTTACGGGCCTAAATCGCCGAACGCTACCTATTGGCCGGGCTATGTCTGGTACCGAGATATTAACGGCGACGGCGTCATCAACAGCGGCGCGAACCGGTTAGAAGAGCATGGCGACTTGAAACTTCTCGGGAACAGCTCAGCCCGCTACCGTTACGGCATCACCATTGATGCCGGATATAAAGGATTCGACCTCAATCTCTTCTTCCAGGGCATTGGAAAAAGGGATTTATGGATTGGAAACAGCGCCTTTTGGGGCGGAGGAGCGGATAATGCCGGTTCGCGTTTTATGTATGAAAACTCATGGACACCCGAACGCACCGACGCCAAATACCCCATGTACGGCGGCGGCGCGCCAAGCACGCAATCGGCTTATATGTTTAACGGCGCATACATGCGTTTGAAACAAGCGGTTTTGAATTATACCGTGCCGCAGGCTTTGACAAGCAAGGCCGGCATCGAACGCTTGCGTTTCAGTATTTCGGGATTCAACCTGTTTGACATCACGCAAATTCCCGACATATTCGACCCCGACCAGGTATCGGATGCCTATCCTCAAAGAAGAACGTTTTCATTCGGAACGCAAATTACATTTTAAAAACAATAGATAATTTTAACACATAAGAATATGAAAACAATAAAATATTATATCTTGCTGTGCATCACGGGTTTATTTTTGCTTCCGGCATGTAATGACGATTTCATGCAGCAAGACCCTATTGTTGAATTAGCCGAAGGGGCTTTCCTGAAAAATGAAGGAGATTTGCCCTACTATCTCAACCAGCTCTATAACAGATACATCACCGGACATCAAACCGGATGGGCATACGACCGCATGGCGCCGTTGGATGTAGCGGGCAGCCCGATTATTTATAATGATGTGATGTCCGACAACATGGTACATTCCGGCAACGCGGCTTCCCGTCTGAACGAATCGTATACCGTGCCTCAAAGCGGCGCCAACGGATGGTCGTGGGATAATTTGCGCCTTGTCAACTATTTTCTGCGCAACTACCGCCAGGCCGAAGGCTCTGTGACCGACCCCTCCGCGCTCGACAAATGGGCTGCCGAAGCCTATTTCTTCAAAGCATGGGACTATTATCAGAAAGTAAGGAATTTCGGCGATGTGCCCTGGTATGAATATGATTTGAATATCAATTCGCCCGAACTGTACGACCCGCGCACAAAACGCGAAGCCGTCATGGATTCCGTCCTGGCGTGCATTAATTTTGCCGTAGAACACATTCAGGACAACGGCGCCAATCCGATAGGACGCATCAACCGCGACATGGCTAATTTCCTGAAAGCGCGTATCTGCCTCTTTGAAGGGACTTTCCGTAAATATCACACCGATTTGGGATTGCAAAGCACGGCCAACAAATACCTGCAGGAATGTGTCGACGCCTGCGAAGCCATCATGGAAACAAACCGTTATGAGCTGTACGCTACAGGAACCGACCCCTACTGGAAATTGTTCACTTTCAAGGAATCACCGTCTGCCGACGGCCATAAGGAAGCAATTCTGGCAAGAATATACGACGGCCAGAAACAGGGTCATGCCACCCAACGCTATTACGACCAAAACGCTATCATCGCTAATCGTTATGCGAAAGGCGCTACACGTGGCCTGGTCGACGAATACCTGTGCGAAGACGGACGTCCGATTTATATCGGCGGCACGGAAGGCGCTTACACCGTCAACCCGCTTTTCTTAGGGTATGACGGCTTATGGACGGAACTGGAAAATCGCGACCCGCGCCTGCGTCAAACGATAGCGCGACCGGGCGAGTTTACGACGATTTCCCGTTCGGGTACCGGCGAGATGGACCAGTCGAAATACGGTATCATCTATCCCACCATCGGATACAGCGATGGAACGGCGCCCGGTACAACGGTCACCGGCTATTGGTTTGTCAAACACTGGATGTGCGATTTCGAGGAAATTGACGCTGTAACGAACGGAAGGCAAACGGCGCTCGTGTTCCGTTACGCCGAAATATTGCTGTCGCTGGCCGAAGCAAAAGCCGAACTCGGCGCTCTGACAGACGCCGATTTAGACGCTACGATCAACAAAATAAGAGAACGCGCCGGTTTTGACTTCACCAAATACCCGGATGCCAAGCTCAGTATGAATAATATCCCGCCCGACCCGCGTTTAGATAAAATCTATGCCGAAAAGTTAGATTATCCCGTATCGCCCATCCTGCGCGAAATACGGAGAGAACGCCGCGTCGAAATGGTGATGGAAGGCCTGCGTTACGAAGACATGATGCGCTGGAAAGCCGGACGTCTGTTTACGGTACCCCTGCGCGGCATGAAGTTTACGGAAGAAAAACAAAAACTTTACGACGGCACGAAAATCGACCCGCCCATAACGGCGCGCAGAGCAACCATCGGCGCCGAAGTATTTGTCGACAGCGAAGGATTCATCATCGCCTATCCACGCGACACCCGCGTGATAGAAGGCGTTTTGCCATGGAGCGATCGCCGTTATTACTGGCCGATTCCTTTCGAACAACTGACGCTTAACGAAAATCTGACCCAATCGCCGGGCTGGGAAGACATCCCGCGTTAATAGGCTTAAATTGAATTGAAACTATTTTATAATCAGTCAAATATGAAAAAAATAAATTTTTTATCCATACTTGCGTGCATCGTTTTCGGCGCCCTGTTGACGAATTGTGAATCGGACGACAAAAACGGACAAATCACAGCAATAACGATTAAGGAAGCGGTTTATGTCTCATCCATCAACTGGATGCAACTTTCATTGAAAGACAACGCTACACTGCAAATGACCCCTTTCATCATGCCCCGCAATGCCGCCAATCAAACGGTCAGCTATGCGAACAAACATCCTGAACTGATGGAAGTTAGCCCAAGCGGCCTTATCACAGGCAAAGCGCCGGGTATCGACACATTGACCGTTAGCGCCACCGACGGCTCAGACGTCACCGTATCGTATCAGGTCGTTATCATTGACCATATTGTTAAAGCCACCGGTATCAATGTGACGGCAGAGGGCAGTAATATCACGCTCAAAACTAATGGCGCCTCGTTCGACCTCGCCGCTCATGTGACCCTCACGCCCGAAGATACATGGGACAAAACCGTCACCTACACATCCAACGACGTTGAAGTAGTCACCGTATCGTCCGCCGGCATCCTTGCTCCGGTCAATGTAGGCAGTACCACCGTCACCATCCAAACCGCCGACGGCAGTAACATCAGCCGCAACGTCAATGTATACGTACAGGACGTCGTTCAAAGATGGGACGATTTCGACCGCGAAGCATGGACTATCGACGTCACAACGGCTACCGGTTACCGGTTTGCTGCCGACGCCATTAGCGGTAGCGCCGCCGCCGGTTGGAGTTATACGCAGGGCATGCCCGAACTCTTGCTCGACGGCAATATATCCACGTATTTTATGATAGCGAAACCCGGACAAGCGTATCCTTATAACAGGGAAGGCTTCCCGCTCGAAAATATTCCAACGCAGGATGCGGATTTTATGCCTTCGTTTACCGTAGATATGAAAGAAGCGCAAACATTCAATTATATTTTATGGGTGCATCGCCAGTTCAACAACCGGAGCCAATGGTATGGTTGCAGGGTGTATGGCAGTAACGACAAGACTGCCTGGACGCAAATCCGTTCGGAAGAGCATGAAGTAGCAGGCAGCGATATCCTCTGGATACCTCAAGCAAGAGGATATGTGGGAGATATGGGCAGTCCGTTCGACAATGCGACCCACAGGTTGCTCGTCGACGAATCCACCTACCGCTATGTGAAAATCGAATTGGCCATGTGGAGTAATATCTACAACAGCCAACATCCCGATTGGACAGGCGCAGGCTCGGCAAGCGGTATGACCGTCAATATCGGCGAGTTTGGTCTTGGTCTCAGCTATTGGGAATAAGTGTGAGTTGATAACAGTCAAAAGTCGGGCTTGCCTGGCTTTTGACTGTTATCGCTTCTTTATTTAAAAAAAATCACGAAATGAAACGATTACTCATTACCTTCATTATTTTTTCTCTATTTTCGGGCGCCCTGTCTGCCCAAGTCGGCGATAGCGCCCTCATTCCCTTGAAACACGGCGCGCATCGCGCCACCCCCCGAACCGATGAAACCATGCAACAATGGCGGGAATATGGATTGGGACAGTTTATCCACTGGGGCGTCTATGCCATACCCGGTGGTGTCTGGGAAGGAAAAACCTATACCGGCGCTGCCGAATGGATTCGCTCATGGAATGGCATCCCCAATGCCATCTATGATAATCTGTACAGACAATTCAACCCCGTTCGTTTCGACGCTGAACAATGGGCTAAACAAGCCCGTGAAATGGGCGCTAAATACATGATTTTCACCACTAAACACCACGACGGGTTCTGTATGTGGCCCAGCCGGTATACCGACTATACAATCGCCAACACTCCTTATAAAAAGGATATTGTCAAAGAATTAGTCGATGCCTATACTTTAGAAGGCGTTGATGTATACCTCTATTTTTCGATTATCGACTGGAACCATCCGGGTTATGTCTCAGGAGGCAACATCAACTCGCCACAAATCAAACAGGCCTTTCAGTCCGGCGAAGGTCTCAATCCTTTCCGAACCCCAGAACAGGAAGCCCGATACGAAGAATTTAAAGCCTTCACCCGCAACCAGTTACTTGAATTATTAGACAATTATCCGCAAATAAAAGGTCTTTGGTTCGACGGCTCGTGGGATGTCGCATGGGTGCGCAACGCATCCTGGGTCGATTCGCTCGGACATGAGTTGAGGGCGAAACATCCCGGCCTCATCATCGGCAGCCGCTTCCGCTCCGACGAACTCGGCAACCGCCACGAAGATGCCAACGGCCATCTAATTGACGACTACGACCAACGCTACGAACGCAACCTGCCTGAAACGCTGGAAGAAACGAAAGGCTTCGACTGGGATTGCGTCATGACCATCCCCGAAAACCAGTGGGGATACCATCGCGACTGGACGCTGACGTATGTGAAAACGCCCTACGACCTCATCGAAATGGCTGTCAAAGCCAACTCTCTCAACGGTAATTTCGTCATCAACTTCGGCCCCGACGGCGATGGCAACATCCGCAGTGAAGAATCCGACATCGCCAAAGAAGTAGGCAAATGGATGTCGGTAAACGGCGAAGCCATCTATGGAACCTCAAACTCCCGCTGGGAAAAACAAGGCTGGGGATACTACACCCAAAAAGGCGACAACAAACTCTACCTGACCGTATTCAATCACCCTCTAAACAATCAGATACGCATAAAAGTCCCTAAAAGCGCCGACAACACCCAAATCGTCATCATCGAAAAAGCGTACTATTTAGACGGCAAGGCCTCCGCCCCCGTCAAAAAAGCCGGCAGAGACAAATACGGCAACGTCTACTACGACATCGCCTCCCCCTCTCCCACCCCGTCATCCCCTTACGTAATCGTATTGGAAATCAAAGAAGTACCCCGCTCCGAAGCCGACAACTACCAACAAGCCATCACCTGATCAAAGGTTGCAATTGGCTATGGCCGATCTTCGATTCAAATTGTCGTTTTACGCATAGTCGTCATTGCGAGACCCCGATGAAAGCATCAAACAGGCGAAAATGACGTATGATCCCTGCATCCCGTTAGGGATGCATCGCTCGGTAGAAAAATGTCGATTCTCCATTCTTTGCATGCCGTTAGGTATGCAACCATTTATAGGTCGCATACCTACTG
>Ga0099364_10013697_pt1 | contig 10858 bp, 9 predicted proteins | sample TergutTh196P3_FD_73070 | JGI IMG/M metagenome (GOLD analysis project Ga0099364, IMG submission 73070) | Microcerotermes parvus P3 segment gut microbial communities from Pointe-Noire, Republic of the Congo - Th196 P3 | ecosystem: Host-associated > Arthropoda: Insects > Digestive system > Gut ... | reverse complement strand
GGGATGACTTGAGGGGGCACAGGGGTCAGGGGTCAGGGGTCAGGGGTCAACAGGGGTCAAGGGTCAGGGGTCAGGAGACGAAAGAAGCGATTATTTCAGGGATTCGCAATGAAAAAGACTAGGCTTGATGCGGCTCTGGTCGAGCGCGGGTTGGTTGAAAGCCTCGAGCGCGCGAAAGCCGTTATAATGAGCGGAAGCGTGTTCATCGGGGGACATAGGGCATCGGTGCCGGGCGTTCAGGTTGCCTCCGACGCGGATATAAGGATTCATGGAAAACCTGAGTACGTCAGCCGAGGAGGGCAAAAACTGGCAAAGGCCCTGGAATTCTTCAAAATATCTCCCAAAGGAAAAATATGCATCGACTGCGGGGCCTCGACCGGGGGATTTACCGACTGCCTGCTGAAAAACGGCGCCAAGAAGGTTTACGCCATAGATGTCGGATACGGGCAGCTCGCCTGGACGCTAAGGAACGATCCGCGCGTCGTCCCCATGGAAAGGACAAACATCCGTTATGTAAGCGCCGGCATGTTTGAGAAAAAGCCAGATTTCGCAACCATAGACGTGTCCTTCATTTCGCTTGCGACCGTCCTGCCAATCGTGCGGAACCTGCTGACGGACGACGGCGAAACGGTGTGCCTCATCAAACCGCAATTTGAAGCCGAACGCGAAAAAGTGGGCGAAAAAGGAGTTGTCAGCGATCCGGATACGCACGCGAACGTGCTGAACTCGTTTTTGATCAGCGCCGTACGATCGGGGTTTTGCGTGAAGGGGCTTACATATTCCCCGGTGAGGGGGCCGGAAGGCAACATAGAATACTTATGCCTGCTCAACCGTCAGGGGGACAGCGAAGACATCGAAGTTCAAGCAATCGTCTCGGAATCGCACAGAGCCTTGACATAACAGACTTGCTTAGGGGTAAGGGGAACTGTCAAATGTGCAGCAACAAAAAAATCATCCTATTCCCAAATGCAAATCGCGACATAGACTTTGTGGTCACGCGCAAGGTCGGCGAGATAATGAAAAAATATGGCAGAGAGATAGCGATCTGCCCTATGCTCGACGATGAATCGGACGATTATTCACCCATGCCAGCCTTTTGCCCCTCGGAGCTTGAAGATGAGCTCGGCGACGCGGAAATGATTATAGTGTTCGGCGGCGACGGCACGATCCTGCGCGCGGCGCGCGCGGCCGCGGACACCGGGACGCCCATACTTGGAATAAACATGGGCGGAAAAGGATTCATGGCAGATCTCGAAGTGGAAGAGTTGGATATCCTCACCTCCGCCGCAACAGGCGCGTATGAGACAGAGTGCCGAATGATGCTTGACGCGGAAGTGATTCGCGGAGACGAGGTCGTTTACAAAGACTTCGCCCTCAACGACATAGTCCTCAGAGGCGACAACAAGGTTATAGACCTATCGCTGTATGGTGACGGGCAGCTCATTTCCGAGTTTTCCGGGGACGGTGCGGTCATCGCCACGCCGACAGGTTCAACTGCATACTCCATGGCAGCCGGCGGCCCCATAGTTGAGCCTTCGGCGCAGAACATCATCATCACTCCGATTTGCGCCCACGTGCTTGAGGCTAAACCATACGTGCTTGTATCGGATCGGCGCGTTTCGATTGAAATCGGGAACAAAAAGCATGGGCCGGCATACATGTCCGCCGACGGCGGAAGACGAATGGATATCTATTGCAGAGATGTGATAAATGTTGGCAAATCCGGAAAATACACATATCTAGTGCGCTTGTCGAAAAGAAGTTTTTACAAAAAAGTCAGTGAGAAGTTGGGAGAGAAAACATGAAAAGGGATCGCCAGAGCGCAATACTTCGCATCATCGAATCGGCCGACATCGAAACTCAAAACCAGTTGATCGAGGAGCTTTCTTTGCTGGAAATTGAAAGCACTCAGGCGACCGTCTCAAGAGACATAAAGGATCTGCATCTGATAAAAATACTGACGCCGCAAGGTCACTACAGATATACTGCCAGCGGCGCGCAGGATACGCATAGCAATGCGTCCAAGCTGAAATCCATTTTTAAAGAGAGCGTGACATCATACGCAAACGCGCAGAACATGGTTGTAATCAAGACATTGCCCGGATTAGCCTCCGCCGCGTGCAGCGCCATCGACAGCATGGGGATAAAGAGCATAATTGGCTCGATAGCGGGGGACGACACGGGATTTCTCGCCATGCGCGACGTCGAAGCGGCGGAGAAGTTTTGCAAAGAGATGGAAGAAATGCTGAAATGATCAAATTGCTCCATATTGAGAATATAGCCGTAGTCGAGAAGGTTGACATTGAATTTGAGCCCGGGCTCAATGTGTTGACTGGCGAAACCGGCGCGGGGAAATCAATAGTCATTGACGCGCTCTCCGCCATAACAGGCGGAAGGACGTCTCGCGACATCATCAGGACGGGCGCGGAATTCGCATCTGTGACCGCAGTCTTCTCAGGCGTTGGCAACGAATCCTGGTTTGAGGAGAACTGCGTAGAGCCCGACGACGGCGGGGATGTCTTCATCACGCGCAGGATATCGGCTGACGGAAAGAGCGTCTGCCGCGTGAACGGCGCGCCCGTTGGGACAACCCAGTTGCGTGAGCTGGGCGTGGGGCTGCTTGACGTCCACGGCCAGAACGATGGCAGAAAGATATTGGACGAAAGCACCCACCGCGAATACTTGGACACATTTGGGGGAAACGAAAGCACGTTAGCCGAGTATCGCGAAACATATAAAAAACTGACCGCCAAAGAAGCGGATATAGAAAAACTCACAATGGATGAAGGCGAAAAAGAGCGACGGATAGATACGCTGAAATATCAAATAGAAGAAATCGCAAGGGCGGGAATAAAAATCGGGGAGCACGCCGAATTGTCCTCAAAGAGGGAGATGCTCATCAACGCTTCAAAGCTGAAAGACGCGATTGAGGCAGCTTTTGAAGCTATGTACGGAGCCGACAATTCCGCCGGAGCCGTCGCGCTTATTGCCCAAGCGCAATCCAGGCTTGACTACGCCGCGCGTTATTCCGAAAACCTTAATACGATCAAAGACAGGCTGATTGACCTGCATTACACGGCGCAGGACATTTCAGACGAGCTGCGCGATTTTCGCGAGATGCTGGACTTTTCGCCCGGCGAACTGGACGAATTGGAGTCTCGGCTGGATACCCTCAAACGCATCATACGCAAGTACGGCAGCGAAGAAGGGGCCGTGGAGCACTTGGAAAACAGCAAGTCTGAGCTTTCCGGCATCGAGGATTCGGCCGGCAGGTTGGAAAAGCTCACCACGGAACTGGAAGCATGCGTGCAGGAAGCCGTGAACAAAGCGAAAGATTTGACAGAAAAGCGCAAGGCGGCGGCCGCAATGCTTCAAAAACGAGTCATGGACGAGCTTTCGCAGCTCAATATGCCGGACGTTGAGTTTTTGGTTGAATTTGCCGCCGTGCCGGACAAGTACGGGGTCGGTGCTTGGGGAAGCGATGACGTTCGGTTTTTGATGTCGGCAAACGCGGGCGAGAAGCCGGGGAGGATAAGCAGAATCGCATCCGGCGGCGAACTCGCAAGAATAATGCTTGCCTTGAAAAACGTGCTCACCGGCGAAAAAGATACAGGCTCGATGGTTTTTGATGAGATCGATTCCGGCGTCTCCGGCATCGCCGCTCAAAGGGTCGGCGAAAAACTGTCAAAGCTCGCGCAGCAACGGCAAGTTCTATGCGTGACGCACTTGCCGCAGATAGCCGTCATGGCCGACGCGCATTTTGAGGTTCGGAAAAGCGCCGAAGCGGGCAGGACGTACACATACGTGGGCAAACTCACCTTTGAAGGGCGAAAAAAGGAAATCGCCCGATTGAGCGGCGGAGAGAACATTACGGGCACGACGCTGACAAGCGCGGCAGAGCAGCTGGATGCAGCGGAGAAGTATAAACGGGAGTTGAGAGAGGAGAGTTGAGAGAGGAGAGTTGGGAGAGGACGAGCAACGGAGTGAAACGGATGCCCGAGCCTGCGAGGGCGTAGTGAAACGGAGTTTGCGAGGACGACGAGCGGATGTGATGGAATTGGCAGACATGCAAGATTTAGGTTCTTGTGCCGAGAGGCGTGGGTGTTCGAGTCACCTCATCCGCACCAAAAACCCTGTGTAAGCATTGCAAACACAGGGTTTTTGATATTTGGTGGAGCTGGCGAGAATTGAACTCGCGTCCGAAAGCACTTCGACGCAAACTTCTCCGGGCGCAGACGGTTATTTCGGGCTTGCGCCCATTTCCCTTGCCATAGCGCAAACCGTCACGCATTTATGGCTCAGTAGCTTCATTATTCATGGCGCAGGCAAAGCTTTCCGCGCTCACGTTCTCCACTAATCGACGCCCTATCTCAAGCCGTGGAACTCTTGAGGAGGACGGGCAGCCTTAAGCGGCTACCGGAACAGCGTAATCGTTGTTCTTTAATTTATAGTTTTGCCTTTTTAGGAGTCGGCTTCTCCGCCCGCTATTTACGCTTCCACACCCCCGTCGAAACCTTTACAGCCCCTTCGTCGTCGCAAACTGCGCTCCATTACGCTCGCTTGTCAGCGAGCATCCATTCCGCTACGTTGCTCCTCCTCTCCAACGTGAACCCATTTCATTGGGCTTCACGTTGGGTAAGACGAGAGTTGCGATTGTTCGCTCCGTCGCTCCTCCTCTCCGATGCCGACCCGCTTCGCTGGGCTCGTCATCGGGTTGGACGGAGATACGATTAGGAAATGTTTTGCAAATCGTTGATCCTAACTCTCCTCTCTCAACTCTCCTCTCTCAACTCCCCTAACTCCTGACTTCCTTCAGTTTTCTGTCCATTTCGCGCATGGAAGACCTTTCTGCGGCGGCATCCCGTTTATCGTGCAGCTTCTTGCCGCGCGCTAGGCCAAGTTCCAGTTTGACCCTTGAATCTTTGAAGTAAACAGAAAGCGGAATCAGCGCCAAACCGTCCTGCTTTATGCGCCCGAAAAGCCGCATAATCTCGCGTTTGTGCATGAGAAGCCTCTTTGGGCGCATCGGGTCGCGGTTGAAAATATTGCCCTTCTCATACGGACTGATATGCATGCCATGAGCGAAGAGCTCACCGTTTTTCACCACGCAGAAAGCGTCTTTCAAGTTGATGCTGCCCTGCCTGATGGACTTTACCTCAGTCCCGAAAAGCTCAACGCCTGCTTCAAATTTTTCGAGAATAATGTACTCGTGGTACGCTTTCTTATTCCTTGCTATCTGCTTAACACCCGATGCCTTGGGTGACATGGCCTACCAACCTCTCTTCCAATGAACGCTTGGAGCCGGAAGCTGATTATACACATTCCGGCGCGAACTTGTCAACCACTTGCGGACGATTGAAATGAGATTGAAATGTCTGAAGACTGCCTTACATTTGCATTTTCGGAAAAAGTACGCTAGAATACATTGAGATGAGCATCGACATCGTTGTACGCTAACCGTGACCGCAGGCAGCAAATGGCATAAGGGGGACTATCAATGTTTATATCACTCATGAACGGCGGGCTTGGCAACCAAGTGTTTCAATACATTTTCGCGAGATATCTCGAGCTAACGACAAAAAACCCAGTTTTGATTGACGACCACATCTTTTTCTTGACAAAAGAAAACACGGAACTGAGCATGCCCGACATTGCAGGTCAGGCAAGGCATAATGGCTTTGAGATTGAAAACGTTTTTCCAAATTCAAATAAACCTGTATTATTAAGCGAATACTTTGAGCCTGACGTGTGGGAATACATGGTAAACAATGCGAAAGCCTCCAACGGAGGCATGGCAAACATTGCACAGCAACTACTTGACAACGGGCTAGACCTGACCATGGTTGCAGAAGCGGTTGACCCCCATTCTCTCGCATTTACGGGCACAAAACTCGCAACTCCCGGCAATTGCTTCAACTCTTCAGTAATATATGTGCCTGAGAACACATATTTCTATGGATACTGGATCAATCCGGGATGGTTTAACGCATACAAGAACATATTCAGGAAGGAACTGTCCTTCGGCCCGATTGAAGACCCATTGAACAAACAATATGAGCGCGAAATCCGAAAAAGCTTCTCGATTGGGGTGCATGTCCGACGCGGCGACTTTGTTCTGCATAACTGGCAATTGCCGGAAAGCTATTACAACGATGTCAATACTCAGTTAACAGATAGGTACCCGGACGCAACGTTTTTTGTCTTTTCTGATGACTTAGCCTGGTGCAAGGAAAACATGAAACAACTGGGCTTGCCGAAAAAGACAGTCTTTGTCGAAGGGAATTTCAATTACAAGAGTAATTATGTCGATATGCAGCTTATGACACTGTGCAAAGGGCTGGTCGTCGGCAACAGCAGCTTCAGTTACTTAGCAAGCATTCTCAACGAAACGCCTGGTTTCTTCGCGGTGCAGACAAGAAACCCGCCTCAGGGCAATATCGCGCAAAGGCCACAGTTAGTAGCAAAAGGATAAACCGGAAATTCGCTGCTAACCATCCCTCCGTCATAATATACCAAACATCACCGTCAACATATCTGTCAACTTTAGCAAGCGATTCTTCGCTGTGTCGTGATCTCTCGCGAAAGCTCCCGTATATAGCTTGATTTTCGGCTCCGTTCCGCTTGGGCGGATAGCAGCCCAACCCCCATCGTCAAAATACAGCTTTATCAGATCGGATGGCGGCAGCCCGTCCACTCCCGGCAAATAATCCTCAATTCTCACCAACCCATCGATTATTGTCCCGCCGCGAAGTCTATCCATAATTTTTTTTTGCCTTTCCGTCGTGGCAACCGCGCTGCGCAGTTCTTCCAGACAGAAGCCATGTTGCAGGCTCAGTTCCTCCCAACGGTCAAGCAGTGTCATGCCCTTTTGGTCATACATATCCGCCATCTGGGCAATAAGGGCCGTGGCGATAACCGCATCCTTATCGCGCACTCCATCACCTGCAAGAAAACCATAGCTCTCCTCATACCCGAAGAAAAACCTCTTATTCTCGGGCAACCGCTCGGCATACTCGCCAATATACTTGAAGCCGGTCAGCAAACGCTTGAATTCCAGCCCGTATGAAATAGCCACCAACTCACCCAAAAAACCTGAGACAACGGTAGTAACAACAGTGTCCCCCGGACTGATGCCTCTGGTTTGCGCAAGAAAATCAATAAGCAATGCGCCTATTTGATTGCCATTCAGCAGCCTAAACCCCCTCTCAGTTTTTACCATCACTCCGACGCGGTCGCAGTCAGGATCGGTTGCGCACAGCAGCTTTGCCCCTGTTCTCTCTGCAACTGAAATCGCATCTGCATATACATCCGGCTCCTCCGGATTTGGAGTTTTCAAACCTCCAAATGAACTGTCAGGATTTTGCTGCGTTAAAATAGGAGAAAACCCAATATCTTCCAATACGGCAGGAATCACATTCGCACCGGCGCCGTGCAGGGCTGAATAAACCATAGAAAAGCTGTTCGACAAACTATTCCTCTTTGCATAAGAAACGATATAATCACTGTATGAGGCTTCAAGCATAGGGCTGATAACACCTATAGGTAAGCGCAGCCCTTCTGGAACTGGCTTGAAAAAACCGACAGTCTCAATCGCATTCGTTACTTCAATTGCCATTTGATCGGTAAGTTGAACGCCTTTACTGTCATAGACCTTGTAACCGTTATACTCCTGGGGGTTGTGGCTAGCTGTGATTGCAACACCCCATCCGAGTTTTAAAAATCGAATGGCAAAACTGAGGACAGGCGTGGGCATTGGTTTGCCAAAAATGTGAGCATCTATCCCATAGGCCGAAAGAAGCTCACAGACAAGATGAGCATATTCTTCGGAGTTTTCCCTAGTATCATATGAAACGCAAACACTTCTAGGATTATCTTGAGATAAAATGGTTTTTACCAAGCCATGAGTCACACGCTCAATAGTGTAACGGTTAATTCGGTTGACTCCCAACCCCATAATTCCACGAAGGCCGCCCGTTCCAAACACGATATTGCCGGAGAACGCATCCCCGACCTGTTCAGGCGTCATCAAATCAAGCTGTCGTCCGTCCGGTGTATTTGACAGATGTTTCTTCCATGCTGCATAAGTATCATTCACTTGCATTTCTCAAGGCATCTTTCCCGGAATTCTTTCGATATCTTCTTCATCAAGCTCGCCGACCCCTAACTGCACTTCGATAAACTCCATATCTGTAGCCGCAAGGAGCGAGTGCCGGGAACCCTTCGGTATTCTTACTACACTGCCAGGCGATAAAACTGTATCTACCTCGTCTAAAGTCAGTATTCCCTTGCCGCTGACAACCACCCATATTTCACTGCGAAAATTATGGTATTGATAACTAATTGCCTTTCCTGCTTCTATGCGCATCCGCTTGACCAGCGATGAAACGTCGCTTGTTTGCTTGTATTCGAGGACGCGATAATCCCCCCAGCGCCGTTGCTCGTACATCGGACGGAGGTTGATCTGCTCTGCAAGGGGTTTCAAAAATGAACTTCCGTGTTTGCTGCTGATCAGAATCCCGTCATAGCTCGCAACAACGACCGTATCTGACATATCCTGCGCAATAACAGGAATATTCAGCATGTTTAACACGTGCGTATTTTGGCAATTTTCGGAAATAAGGACATTGCTGCCGGTCGAATCGTCGTTCATTTCCTCAGTAAGCGTGTTCCATGTTCCAAGGTCTTTCCAAATTCCGTCATATGTCACAGCGCCTATAGATAATTCTTTTTCCACAACTTCATAGTCAAAGCTTATTTTTGGCAGCTTTGCATATTTTTCATAGAGTGTCTCAAAACTGTCGAACTCAACATGCCTTGCCGCCTGACTCAGGACATATCCTATTTTTAATGCAAACACGCCGCAGTTCCATAAAGCTCCATTGGAAATCAAGCCCTCCGCTTTTTCTTCCGAAGGTTTCTCAACAAACCCCGCAACTGAGAGCCCATTCCTTAGAATATATCCGTATTTTTCGGATGGATAGGTTGGCATGGCCCCCAGCAACCCTATTTCATATCCTCCCGATTTGGTCAGCTTCTCGACTTCTGCAAGCAATTCAAAGTATTTACCCTCCGCAAAAACGTCGATTGGGCAAGCCAGGAATGCTTCATTTTCACCAAGTCCTTTTTTATAATACAGATATGCCGCCGCAAGGCTGATAGCGGGAAACGTGTCGCGCCTTTCAGGTTCAAGTATCATTTCCACCGAGCCGAGCTGGCGGGGCAGCGCATCTTCCTGCACTGCGTTGCACGAGACAAAGACACTCGAATTAGGTTGCGCGGCGCGTATCTGTCGTACGACGCGCTGAACCATCGACTCATATTCCCCATGTTCATTTTTAAGCAACTTCAAAAACTGCTTCGACTGTGTGTCATTTGACAGAGGCCATAGCTTCTTTCCCGAACCGCCTGACAACAAGACTATATTCAAATGCCTTTCCTCCCTATCATACAATCAGCATTTCGTACATACCACTCATATGTCCGCGCAATGCCCTCGCGCAGCGTAGTCTTTGGCCGCCACCCCAAAGCCCTTATCTTGCTTGAATCCATCAGCTTTCTGAACATGCCGTCAGGTTTAGATGTATCATAGACGATTTCGCCTTCAAACCTCACTGTATCCTTGATTATTTGCGCTATCTCCGCAATTGTGTGATCCTCACCGTATCCGGCATTTAAGAACTCCGCTCCGGAATAATTATTAATCATGAAAACACACGCCTCCGCCAGATCATCCACGAACAATAATTCCCTGAACACCTTACCCGTACCCCAAACTGTTACAGACTCGGCACCGCTCATTTTCGCTTCATGGAATTTCCTTATAAGCGCAGGAAGCATGTGCGACTTTTCCAAATCAAAATTGTCATTATATCCATACAGGTTGCACGGCATGATACTAACAAAGTCTACGCCGTACTGTTTGTTATAATACTCGCATAGTTTTAGCCCCGCAATTTTGGCTATTGCATAGCCCTCATTTGTTGGTTCCAACACTCCGGATAGCAAAGCAGTTTCTGATAACGGTTGTTCCACCTCTTTCGGATAGATACATGACGAACCCAAAAACAGAAGCTTCTTGACTCCATGTCTGTAAGCACTGTCAATTAGATTGCATTCAATTTGAAGATTATCCATTAAAAACCGCGCTTGATCATTCATATTCGCCAATATTCCCCCAACGGCCGCAGCCGCCATGAATACATGATCGGGCTTTTCCTCATCAAAAAATCTGTCTGTTGCAAATTGGTCTTTGAGATCCAGCTCATTGTGCGTCTTTACGAGAATATTCCCGCAACCCGATTGCATCAAGCATCGCACAATTGCAGAGCCGACCATTCCATTGTGTCCGGCAACATAGATTTTGTCATTTTTATCAAACGCACTCAAAACACTCACACCTCGTTTTTCAAATCATTATCGACCATCCTTCGCACGAGTTCATCAAAGCTCGTCGCAGTTGGATTCCATCCCAACACAGATTTTGCCTTTTTCGGGTCGCCAAGAAGATTCACAACATCCGTTGGGCGGAAGAATTCCGGCGATACTTCAATGAGTACCTTTCCGCTCTTGGCGTCGATTCCTTTCTCATCGACCCCTTCACCTTTAAAATATAAGTCAATTCCCGCATATTTGAATGCCAGCACGCAAAATTCGCGTACTGAGTGCTGCTCCCCAGTTGCAATGACAAAGTCATCAGGCTCCGAGTGTTGTAGAATTCTCCACATACAATCGACATAGTCTTTTGCATAACCCCAATCCCGCAGTGCATCAAGATTCCCCAAGTACAGTTTATCTTGCCGATCTTTAGCAATCCTCGCCGCAGCGATAGTTATTTTGCGCGTAACAAAAGTCTCTCCGC
>Ga0099364_10013696_pt1 | contig 10858 bp, 4 predicted proteins | sample TergutTh196P3_FD_73070 | JGI IMG/M metagenome (GOLD analysis project Ga0099364, IMG submission 73070) | Microcerotermes parvus P3 segment gut microbial communities from Pointe-Noire, Republic of the Congo - Th196 P3 | ecosystem: Host-associated > Arthropoda: Insects > Digestive system > Gut ... | reverse complement strand
GTCTTTTTTGGCTTCAGCCCACAAAAGGTAGCTTTTAGTCGGTAGTCGGTAGTCGGTAGCCGATAAACAGTCGGTAGTCGGTAGTAGGTAGTCGGTAGGCAATTCCTTTACTGCAAAGTCAATATCCTTGATGATTTCGGTACAGTCAAAATTTCCGAAAAAATCGTGGGCTACCTTGTTTTTCAACTCTTCCTCGCGTATGTTCCTATACTTCATAAACAAAAAAATCCAACAGAAATTCGCAGCAAAGATAATATTTATTTGTCAAAAAAAAATATTTTGTTATTTGTCAAAAAAAAACTATCTTTGCGCGCATTTTAATTTATCAGGTATAATAGAAAAATGGAACAAAATATTTCAGTAATAAATGGGTTGCTTCCGGTATTGACGGCGGGAAAAACCGGGGTTTGGGTATGCGATAACACGTCCGGGCAGTTGGATTTTAAAAACGATTTTTTCAATGTGCTGGGTCTCAAAAGATTGGACATCGAATTTTCGACGCTCGAACAACTGAGGAAGGCGCTTCACGCAGACTGCCTGCCGGTTTTTGACGAAGCATTTTCAGCGGCAGCAAGCGGAAAAACAACTTCGGCAGTGTATCGTTTGTCTACACAGCAGTTGGAAACCACATTTATGCCCGCCGGCGAAAATAGCGTCGTTGCCTGCACGGTAAACAAAACAGCTATGCAGCAAGACTGGGAAAAACAATACAGAACCCTTGTAAACACGCTGTTTCCTAATTTTATTTTCGTGTTCGACGAAAATTTTCACTACGTAGACGTCATCACCCCCGATGGTCTGCGATTGTTTCATACCAAAGAAGAGCTCTTAGGTCAGGATGCGAGGCAGTATTATACCCCCGAAGTGAGCGAACTGTTTATAGCAAACATACGGGAATGTCTGAAAAACAACAAGATAAAGGAAGTAGAACATCACATAGAGCTGCACGGCTCACGGTATTTTTATCAGGCGCGCATCGTCCCCGTGGACGGTGACAAGGCGTTTTGCCTGATACAGGACATTGGCGACCGCGTGAGGCGAATGGACGAACTGCTTACGCAAAGACAGAGAGCCGAGGAGTCAAACAGGATGAAAAGCGCACTGATTGAAAACATGAGCCACGAAATAAGGACGCCTTTGAACGCCGTAGTGGGCTTCTCAGAGTTCTTGGTTAATGAACTGATGCCCGAAAAACGACAAAAATTTATCGACATAGTTAGAAACAGTAACAATCTGTTGCTGCAAATAGTGAACGACATCCTCGATTTATCGCGGCTTGAAGCCGGTTTGAGCGAGTTCTTTTTCGAAGAGGTAGATGTATTAACGTTAGTAATGGAGGTAGCTGAAAAACACGCATTTAAAACAAAGACGAACGTCAGGCTGCTGCCCGATTTGCCCGACGAAAATATTTATGTACACACAGACGCAAATCGTGTTAAACAACTGTTAGACCACTTGATAGCGAACGCTATAAAGTTTACCGAAAAGGGAAATATTGTGATAAAAGTTGAAGAAGACACTGAACATTTAACCTTTTCTGTTTCAGACACCGGATGCGGAATTTCCAGAGATAAATTGGACGTTATTTTCGACCGGTTTGAAAAATTGAGCCGGTTCACGCAAGGCACCGGACTTGGATTAACAATATGCAAGGCGATAGTAGACAGGCTTGGAGGAAATATTTCGGTAACATCCGAAGTAAATCAGGGTAGCGTGTTCTCTTTCACTATTCCATACCGGCATACGCAAATAGATACTAAGAAAAGCATCGGCAACACGCGTGAACTTTTTGCAAACCAGAGAAAAAAGGTTATGTTGGTTGAAACGTCGCCTGAGGATATGAAAAATGTAACCGACATGTTGAGAAAAAAATACGATGTGATTGAAATTTCTGATATAGAGAAGATTGTAAGCACTTTTATACTTGACCAGCCAAATATTGTTCTAATGAACATGGAAACAGTCAGTAACAAGGAGATAATAACAAAAATACGCGCAATAACTCCCAGCATACCTGTCATTGCTATGACTACCAGCGACTTTTATCACGACCAGCGATGGGCGCTCGATAACGGCTGCACAGACGTAATTTCAAAACCGTTCTCACCCAGCAGGTTAGAAGAGGTAGTGCTGGCTTTTGTTGTTTGATATACATTTAATTAGTAATATGAAAAAATTTCCTGAATATAAAGGACTTGACCTGTCGCAGGTCAATAAAGAAATATTGGAACGCTGGACTGATGCCCGCACATTTGAAGAAAGCCTGTCTCTGCGCGAGGGCGCCCCGAGTTTTGTGTTCTATGAGGGACCACCCTCGGCAAACGGAATGCCCGGTATTCACCACGTCATGGCGCGGGCTATTAAAGACATCTTTTGCAGATACAAGACCCTGAAGGGCTTCCATGTGAAACGCAAAGCCGGATGGGATACCCACGGGCTGCCGGTAGAGCTTGGCGTAGAAAAATCGCTCGGCATAAGTCGCGAAGATATTGGTAAAACGATTTCGATAGAAGAATACAACGCCGCGTGTCGCAACGATGTGATGAAATATACGCGCGAATGGGAAGACCTCACACTGCAAATGGGATACTGGGTCGAAATGGGAGACCCGTATATAACTTATGACAACAGATATATAGAAACGCTGTGGTGGCTGCTCAAACAGATGTATAACAAGGGGTTGCTATACAAAGGCTATACCATACAACCATATTCGCCCGCTGCAGGAACCGGACTTAGCACACACGAGCTAAACCAGCCCGGATGCTACCGCGACGTGAAGGACACAAGCTGCGTGGCAATGTTTCCTCTGACAGAAAATGACAAAAATATGGAACAATTAAGCCGGATTTTGTCGTTGGAAAACAACCCCGAAACAGAAGAGGGGACAATAAAAAATTATATCCTCGCCTGGACCACCACCCCATGGACATTGCCCTCAAACACAGCTCTTTGCGTGGGCGCTAATATTCGTTATGTGCTTGTGCAGACCTTCAACCCATATTCGGGCGAGCCGGTTAATGTTATTTTGGCACGTGATTTGGTTGAAAAACATTTTAATCCGAAGGCGGCAAACCTGTCGCTAAATGCTTACAAACAGGGCGATAAATTAGTTCCCTACGAAATATTGTCAGAGTGCGACGGCAAAGACCTCGAAGGACTTGTTTACGAGCAGCTTATCCCATGGGTAAATCCCGGCGCGGGGGCTTTTCGCGTTGTTACCGGCGATTTTGTTACCATCGACGACGGCACGGGCATAGTCCACATTGCGCCTACTTTTGGCGCCGACGACGACCGTGTGGCAAAAGCAAATAAAATACCGCCGCTAATGCTGATTGACGCCGACGAAAACCGACAGCCAATGGTAGACCGAAGCGGACGCTTTTTCAGAATTGAAGATTTAGACGCCACTTTTGTGAAGGAAAAAGTGAACGCTGAAATATACAGGGAATTTGCCGGACGGTATGTAAAAAACGAATATACAACACCTCCAGAAGAGGCTGCCGTAACGCTTGACATAGACCTTTGCGTAATGCTTAAGCAACAAGGCAAAGCGTTCAAAGTAGAAAAATACGTACACTCCTATCCCCACTGCTGGCGCACGGACAAGCCGGTACTCTATTATCCGCTCAATTCGTGGTTTATACGCACAACTGCCTGTCGCGACGAGATGATACGTCTGAACAATACTATCAAATGGAAGCCCGAAACAACCGGCGTCGGACGTTTCGGCAAATGGCTCGAAAACCTTCAGGACTGGAACCTGTCGCGAAGCCGCTACTGGGGAACGCCCCTGCCTATTTGGCGAACCGAAGACGGAACCGAAGAAAAATGTATAGGCTCCGTAGAAGAACTGATTACGGAAATAGAAAAAGCGGTAACAGCCGGAGTGATGCCCAAAAATCCGTACAAAGACTTCAAAGTTGGCGATTTTTCAGACGAAAATTATAATAAAATAGACCTGCACCGTCCCTTTGTAGACGAAATAATACTTTTGTCGCCGTCGGGCAAGGCGATGCGGCGCGAAACAGACCTCATAGATGTTTGGTTTGACTCGGGAGCCATGCCATACGCGCAGATGCACTACCCCTTTCAAAACAGGGAACGCGTAGAAAACGGCGAGGTTTTCCCGGCAGATTTTATTGCAGAAGGTATAGACCAGACGCGCGGATGGTTTTTCACCCTGCACGCAATAGCAACAATGATTAGCAACGCTGTTTCGTTTAAAACGGTAGTATCCAACGGCTTAGTATTAGACAAGGACGGCAACAAAATGTCTAAACGCTTGGCAAACACTGTAGACCCGTTTGCAACCATTGAAAAATACGGCTCAGACCCGCTGCGATGGTACATGATAACCAACGCGCAGCCATGGGACAACCTGAAGTTCAATGTCGCCGGAATTGAGGAAGTGATGCGGAAGTTTTTCGGTACATTATACAATACGTACTCATTTTTTGCGCTCTACGCCAATGTAGACGGTTTTGACAACAGTGCGCCGCAAACGCCTGTCAGCCAACGCCCTGAAATAGACCGCTGGATAATATCGTTGCTCAACACCCTCATAAAACAGGTAGACGAGCGCTATGCCGATTACGAGCCGACCCACGCCGGCAGGCTAATTCAGGATTTCGTTACCGAAAATCTGAGCAACTGGTACGTGCGACTGAACCGAAAACGATATTGGGGAGGCGAAATGGACGACGACAAATTAGCTGCATATCAGACACTTTACACATGTCTGACGACCGTAGCAAAATTGACCGCGCCAATAGCGCCATTCTACATGGACAAGCTTTTTACCGACCTCAACGGCATGACCGCGATGGAGGCGGTATCGTCCGTACACCATGCCGATTTCCCCGTTTGCGACGAAACGCTTATTGACAAAGAATTGGAAGCGCGCATGGATATAGCGCAACAGATTTCGTCGATGGTATTGGCGTTGCGCCGAAAAGTGAATATACGTGTGCGACAGCCGCTTAGCAGAATAATGATACCACTGCTTGACGAGGCGCTGAAACCCCGAATAGAAGCCGTGAAGCGACTGATAATGAACGAGGTGAACGTGAAAAAAATTGAATATATTTCAGACACCGAAGGTATACTTATTAAAAAGATAAAACCTAATTTCAAGTCGCTGGGTCCCAAATACAGCAAGTTGATGAAGGATATCTCGGCGCTTGTTGCAGAATTTTCGCAGCAGGATATTTCCAATTTCGAAATGTCGGGAACATATAATTTTGAAATACACGGTCAAAAAGTAGAACTCACGCCAGCGGACGTGGAAATAACGTCGGAAGACATACCCGGATGGTTGGCTGCAAAAGAAGGCAAAATAACTGTGGCATTGGATATTACAATTACCGAAGCTCTGAAACACGAGGGTATAGCCCGCGAGTTGATTAACCGCATCCAAAACATTCGCAAAGACAGCGGTTTCGACGTCACGGACAAGATAAATATCGAACTCCAAAAACATCCCGAAACAGACGAAGCAGTGGAAGCCCATCGCGATTACATAATGTCGCAGGTTTTGGGAGAAAGTTTGGAAACAGTGAAAATAGTGGAAGACGGAGTAGATATTGATATGGACGGCTACATGTTGGGGGTGAAGCTTACGAAAAAATGAGCAATCAAAACATAATTAAGTTCGCCATAATATCTCAGGACAGTCATTTCCGCATGTTTCAGCGAGCGGCAACCGGCATCCCGTATATTTCTGCAAAGTTATTTTCTGATAAAAAACTTGAAGCTTCTGATGAAGAGATGCAAAAGGCATTGAACAGCATCGGCAACGCAGACGTGGTTTTATTATGCAGGTCGGCTGAAACCGCCATGGAAACGGTAGAGGAAGAACTAAAATCTTTCGGAAAAGCGAAAAACGTTATATCAATCGGCAACGACCCGTCGTTGTGGTTGCCCTCTACAGTGAAATCCGGCATAGTTGCAAAATGTTCGCTGTATGCAACTTACGGAGGGCTCGAAAATTATAAAAATATGTTGCATCATGTCATTTTTGAACTCTACAACATCGGAGAAGAGCCGCCACCACCCGCTGAGCGACCATACGAAGGCATTTATCACCCCTCGGGCGACGCCGTTTTCAAAGAAAAGAAAGAATACATGTCGTGGTACAAAAATAGAGGCGCATTTAAAAACTTTGCAGGCATACTGTTTTCGCGGCATTACTGGTTGAACGAAAATACCGAAATGATTGACGCGCTGATTGCCGATTTTGAAAATGCAGGCGTAGGCGTGTTGCCCGTGTTTATGTATTCGGCTAAAGACCAAAAACTTAACAGTTTGAGCCGAAATGAAGTTATAGAAAAATATTTTTTAAAACACGATAAAACATCTGAAATCAACGCCCTTGTGAAACTTACTTCCCTTTTCGGAAACGATGCTGTAGACCACAACTCCAACAACGCTTCCCGTGAGGCAAATATTTTTCTGACCTTGGGCGTTCCTGTTTTTCAACCGGTTTTAAACACCTATAAAACGCAGTCTGAATGGGAAAACGACGCACATGGTTTGGGCGCCGCCACCGGATGGTATGTTACCTTGCCCGAGTTTGAAGGAGTTATAGAGCCGCTGATGCTTGCCGTAGCCGCCGAAGAGGGCAACGATACAAGCAAAGTAGTTCCGGTGACCGACCGCAGCCGGAAGATTACCGGCAGAGTAGCAAAATGGATACAACTACAGCAGAAGCCGCCACACGACCGCAAAATAGCGTTCATACTTCACAATGACCCGTGCGCTTCCGTTGAAGCATCGGTAGGCGCAGCAGCAAACTTGGACGCATTGGAAAGCTTGGCGCGGATAATAAAACGAATGAGCAAAGCCGGATACAACACACAAGCCCCGCAAACAGGCGAAGAGCTGATAAAGGAAATAATGGACAAAAAAGCTGTTTCAGAATTTCGGTGGACCTCGGTAAACGAAATAGTGAAAAAAGGCGGCTGTCTGAAACTTTTGACCGAAAGCGAATACAGACAATGGTTTGATACGTTTCCCGAAAAGTTGAAACAACGCGTTATCGCGGTGTGGGGCGAGCCTCCCGCCGGAAAGGAAAAGAACGGCGCGCCGCCGGCAATGGTCTACGACAATAAAATTGTGGTCAGCGGGCTGCAATACGGCAACGTTGTTGTTTGCGTGCAGCCCAAGCGCGGCTGTGCCGGAGCGCGATGCGACGGAACAGTATGCAAAATTTTGCACGACCCCGATTTACCTCCGCCCCATCAATATTTTGCTACCTACCGCTATCTCGAACACGGTTTTGGCGCAGATTGCATTGTACATATCGGCACACACGGAAATTTGGAGTTTTTGCCCGGCAAGGGCGTAGGGCTGTCCTCCGACTGCTCGCCCGACGCCGCAATAGGAACCCTCCCACACATTTACATCTACAACGCCGACAACCCCTCAGAAGGCTCCACAGCAAAACGCCGCAGTTATGCCACGCTTATTGACCATATTCAGGTCTTGATGGTGCGCGGCGGACTAACAAAACCAATGGAAGAACTCGAGCAGCTATTATCTGAATATGTACAGACGTGGCATGCCGCGTCTCTACCGCCACCTGAAAATGTACAGACGTGGCATGCCGCGTCTCTACCGCCATCTGAATATGTACAGACGCATCATGCCTCGTCTCTACCGCCACCTGAAAATGTACAGACGTGGCATGCCGCGTCTCTACCGCCACCTGAATATGTACAGACGTGGCATGCCGCGTCTCTACCGCCACCTGAAAATGTACAGACGTGGCATGCCGCGTCTCTACCGCAGACCCTGCCGCGAGCCCACCAATTGCAACACCTGATTGAAGAAGCCCTGACAATAACAAATATAGCCGCTGAAATAAACTACGAACACGGAAAGAAACCGTTTGACGAAGTGGTTCGCGAGGCGCACGAAGTAATTGCATTAGTAAAAAACAGTCAGATAAACAAGGGCTTACATATCTTTGGAAACATTCCCGAAGGCGACGACCGCATAAAATATATTGCCGCAATTTTCAGAGCAGACACTGAAAACGGGCTTGAACTTCGCTCAACGATATTTAAACTGACGGGTTTATCACTTGACGAAACCCTGCAGAAACCGAGCGACTACCACCCTGAATGGGGCATGACACTGGGGCAAATAGCAGAAAAGATAGACGATATTTCAATTCAATTCATTCAATCCGTGATTGATGGTAATGAGCCGGTTAGCAAAATAGTAGAACTGCTTGGCGACAAGATAAAAAACCGCAGCGAGCTTGAAAAGTTTAATTTGCTTGCTGCAACGGCAAAAGACATTAACAGACGCATGGAACAATCGGATGAGTTAGGCGCACTTTTGCACGGTCTTGACGGAAAATACATCAGAACGGGACCCTCAGGAAAAATAACGCGCGGAGAATATGAAGTTTTGCCGTGCGGAAAAAATTTTTATACCCTCGACGTTCGCCGCTTACCTACTATGGCGGCATATCTGACAGGCTACAGTCTTGCCGCAGCAGTTATAAAAAAACATCAAAAAGAAGAAGGACGGCTGCCCGAAAATGTGGCAATTTATTGGAACGTGATGGATATTTCATGCTGCAACGGCGAAGGAATGGCGCAAATAATGGCGTTCATGGGCGTACATCCGCGCTGGTCGTCGTCGGGAACAGTTACCGGATTTGATATACTTTCGCTTAAAGAACTCGGACGACCGCGAATTGACGTCACTATCCGCATTGGAGGAATATTGCGCGACAGTTTTCCCGAGTGTATGTATTATATTGATGAAATAATTCGCTTTGTGGCGGCTTTAGACGAGCCGCCGGAAATGAATTATGTGAGAAAACATTCGTTAGAAAAAATGAAAAACGACGCGCGTCATTGCGGGCTTGACCCGCAGTCCACCGCAAATAACTGGGAAGCAGCAACTACCCGCATTTTCGGTGCGCGCCCCGGAACGTTCCGGTCGGGAGTAAATTTTGCCGTATACGCATCGGAATGGAAAGATGAAAAAGACCTCGCAGATATTTTTGTTGAATGGAACAAATACGGATACGGGAAAAATATTTACGGAAAAGAAATGCCCGACAGTTTGACCGGAAGCCTTAAATCTGTTGACATAACATTTAACAAAACATATACCGATGAATATGACCTGATTAGCTGTTGCGGTCATTTCGGCACACACGGAGGAATAACGGCTACAGCCCGCAATGTATCTGGCAAGCAGGTGAAGGCGTATTATGGCGACACGCGCGACACAAAAAACGTTGGCGTACGCGACCTTGCCAATGAAGTGCGCCGCGTGGTACGCTCAAAAGTGCTTAACCCCCAATGGATTGACGGAATGAAAAAGCACGGCTACAAAGGTCTTGGCGATATTTCCAAAAGAATAGGCAGGGTATACGGCTGGGAAGCAACAACCGGCGAGGTAGACGACTGGATTTTCGACGACATAGCCCGAACATATATTAACGACAATGAAATGCGCGCAGAGTTTGAAAAAAACAACCCCTGGGCGCTCGAAGAAATAGGACGCCGCCTGCTCGAAGCCGCACAACGCGGTATATGGAACGCAAACGAAAAAGTATTAGACGACCTGAAAAACAATTATTTAGAAATAGAAGGCTGGATAGAAGAAAAAATGGGAGAAGTGGAAGGAGATATACAAGGGGGAACGGTGGGGAGATAAGAGTGAAGAGATAAGAATGAAGAATTATTTTTTGTAGGATATAAAAAAAGATGTATCTTTGCAGCGGTAAAAAAATCTTAAATTTTGAAATGTATATATGACAACGATAGTTATTGATGATAAAAAGGAGGGCGCTCAGGAGATGCTTGATTTGATGCGGGTGTTGGGTTTCGTAAATTCAATCGAAACATCGTCAGAAAATGAGTTTTTGCATTTGAAACGACAAAAGTTAGTAAAATTTCCTCAACATTATGACCCTTTGGCTTTAGCTGGTTCTGCCGAAGGATTTGAGTTAGACTTGGTTCAAATAAGAAAAGAATGGACAAAACTTGGTCATACATTATCATATCGTTAGACAGCAACATTTCATTTTTAGCAATAAATCTTTATAAAAAGTATAAATTGAGTCACGGTTTGGATATGCCTGATTCGTTAATCGCCGCAACAGCTATTGAATTGGACTGCCCTTTATTTACATACAACCTTAAGGATTTTCGGTTTATACCCGGTCTGCAACTATTGAACATAAGAACTTGAACTTTTATTTCCAAAATCGCGCTTTTCAGATACAAACGAAAATAATCGTACGTTTGACCCCTTCTCGCGTCATTGCGGGCTTGACCCGCAATCCACTGGCATACAGGCATATCGAACTATTAAACGAAATTTAATAGTTCAAAACATAGAAACAGCGCGTCATTGCGGGCTTGACCCGCAATCTCCATATAATTAGACAATTATCCTTTGAGGATTCCGTGTCAAGCACGGAATGACGCGCTCTTACTTGCTTTTTCGAAATAAGCAGTTTCAAATATTAGTATTTATTTTTATTTTTTTTACCAATTTTTATGTTTTAGAAATGAGAAATGAACCCAAAAGTTAAAAAAAAATTAAAAAAAATTGGTTTGTATAAAAAATATATTTATCTTTGCCGCATCAAATTTTATCATTTTTTCTAAAAATGTATTTGAATTCTAAAATATCGTCCAAGCCTGAAACCCTTGCGCAGCAATGGGAAGGTGAAAGTCGCGAAAATAAATGCGCGAAAACTTGTGATTTTGGATATTTTGATGTGATTTTTTACAACCTTGGCACGATTTTTGTGGTAAACGCTCAAAATCGTGAGATACAAAACTTTAAGCCCTTTAAAAACTTGGTCGAGAGAGAGAGAGAG
>Ga0099364_10013695_pt1 | contig 10859 bp, 6 predicted proteins | sample TergutTh196P3_FD_73070 | JGI IMG/M metagenome (GOLD analysis project Ga0099364, IMG submission 73070) | Microcerotermes parvus P3 segment gut microbial communities from Pointe-Noire, Republic of the Congo - Th196 P3 | ecosystem: Host-associated > Arthropoda: Insects > Digestive system > Gut ... | reverse complement strand
GCTGTAAGAGCAAAACTCATCGCGAGAATGTTCGCTGTAATTAAAAATAACAGACCATATGAAAAAAATTACGCCTTTGTGCTTGCATAAATCATAAAAATAGCGGAGACATATTTCCTGCAAAGAGTTTTTTTGAATACTTTTTTTGCTCTCAAAAAAAGTATTAGAAATAAGGCTCAAAAAAGTAATAAATAAAAAAAAAACAACCAAAAATTTGCTTTTCTCATTTTTTTTTCGTAAATTTGCACCCCCGTTTTTATGTACATTATCAGAAAGGGGAAATTGTGTATTTACAAAAACTTATATAAATGGCTGTAAAAAAAGAAACTCAGGTTAAAAACGATTTCTCAAAAATTACCATCAGTTTGGCATCTCCGGAGGCTATTCTCGAACGTTCTCGAGGCGAGGTGGTAAAACCCGAAACCATCAATTACAGAACTTACAAACCCGAACGCGACGGCTTATTCTGTGAGCGTATTTTCGGTCCGACCAAAGACTGGGAATGCCACTGCGGAAAATACAAACGTATTCGCTACAAGGGAATCATCTGCGATCGTTGTGGTGTTGAGGTTACCGAGAAAAAAGTACGTCGCGAACGTACAGGACACATTCAACTTATCGTGCCCGTTGCACATATTTGGTTTTTCCGCTCATTGCCCAATAAAATCGGGGCTTTGCTCGGAATTCCTACGAAAAAATTAGAAAGCGTAATTTACTACGAAAAGTACGTCGTAATTCAACCGGGTATCAAAGCAAAAGATGGTATCGAAAAATTGCAATTACTCTCGGAGGACGAGTATTTCGATATCGTCGACAATCTTCCGAACGATAATTATATGCTCGATGATTCCGACCCGAATAAATTCATCGCAAGAATGGGTAGTGAAGCTCTTTACGAATTGCTGATTAACCTTGATTTGGATACGCTTTCTTACGAACTTCGCGACCAAGCAAACAGGGAAACATCGCAACAACGTAAAAACGAAGTTTTGAAACGTTTGAACGTGATTGAATCGTTTCGCGAATCGCAACAAAAAATCGAAAATCGTCCGGAATGGATGATTTTGAGAGCACTTCCTGTGATTCCACCGGATTTACGTCCGTTGGTGCCATTGGACGGCGGACGTTTTGCGACATCGGATTTGAACGACCTTTATCGTCGTGTGATTATTCGTAACAACCGTTTGAAAAAATTGGTCGAAATCAAAGCTCCGGACGTGATCATGCGTAACGAAAAACGTATGTTGCAAGAAGCGGTGGATTCGTTGCTCGACAACTCTCGCAAAGCAAGTTCCGTGAAAACGGATTCGAACCGTGCATTGAAATCTCTTTCCGACAGTTTGAAAGGAAAGCAAGGTCGTTTCCGTCAAAATCTTTTGGGAAAACGTGTGGATTATTCCGGTCGTTCGGTTATCGTTGTCGGTCCGGAATTGAATCTTAATGAATGCGGTATTCCAAAAGATATGGCAGCGGAATTGTTCAAACCGTTTGTGATTCGTAAAATGCTCGAACGTGGAATCGTGAAAACGGTGAAATCTGCGAAACGCATTGTAGAACGCAAAGATCCTGTGGTTTGGGATATTTTGGAGAACATTATGAAAGGTCACCCTGTTCTCCTCAACCGTGCACCAACACTGCATAGAATGGGTATTCAAGCGTTTCAACCAAAGATGGTTGAAGGCAAGGCTATTCGTCTGCATCCGTTGGTATGTACGGCTTTCAACGCCGACTTCGATGGTGACCAAATGGCGGTTCACGTACCACTCGGAAATGCTGCAATTCTCGAGGCACAACTCTTAATGTTGGCGTCTCACAATATCTTGAATCCCGCGAATGGTGCACCGGTTACGGTTCCATCACAAGACATGGTTTTGGGATTATACTACTTGACCAAAGGTCGCCGTTCAGAGAAAAAACACCCGATCAAAGGCGAAGGTAGAACATTTTATTCTCCGGAAGAAGTCATCATCGCATACAACGAAAAGCGAGTAGATTTGCATGCTTGGGTCAACGTGCGTGTTGAAACGGAAAGTGAAACCGAATTGATTGAAACAACCGTTGGACGTGTACTTTTCAATCAAGTGGTTCCAAAAAATTACGGATTTATCAACGAAATTTTGACGAAAAAATCATTGCGAGATATCATCATGGATATCTTGGCAAAAACAGGAACTGCTACGACTGCAAAGTTTTTGGACGATATCAAAAACATGGGTTATATGACGGCATTCAAAGGTGGTTTGTCGTTTAATTTAGGTGATGTTATCGTTCCTGAAATCAAAGAAAAATTGATTGAACAAGCCAACGAAGATGTGGACGAAGTGATGAACAGTTACAACATGGGATTCATTACGAACAACGAACGTTACAACCAAATCATCGACATTTGGACGCATACGAATTCTAAACTCACAACGCAAGTGATGAAGGAATTGACGAGCGATAATCAGGGTTTCAACTCGGTTTACATGATGTTGGATTCGGGTGCTCGTGGTTCGAAAGAACAGATTCGTCAGTTATGCGGAATGCGTGGATTGATGGCAAAGCCACAGAAATCAGGGGCTTCCGGTGGAGAAATTATTGAAAATCCAATTTTATCGAATTTCAAAGAAGGTCTTTCGGTATTGGAGTACTTCATCTCTACGCACGGTGCCCGTAAGGGTTTGGCGGATACAGCATTGAAAACTGCCGACGCAGGATATTTGACGCGTCGTTTGGTAGACGTTGCACAAGACGTGATCATCAGCGAAGAAGATTGCGGAACCTTGCGTGGATTGATAGCTACAGACTTAAAGAAAAATGAAGAGGTTGTAGAACCGCTTGCAGAACGAATCTTAGGACGTGTAACCGTTCACGATATCATTCACCCGCTCACTAAAAAAATGATTGCTGAAGCAGGTCAGGAATTGACGGAAGAAATTTGCAAAGTCGTTGAAGAATCGCCGATTGAGGAGATCGAAATTCGTTCGGTACTCACGTGCGAATCCAAACAAGGTGTTTGTGCGAAATGTTACGGGCGTAATTTGGCAACCGGAAAAATGGTTCAAAAAGGCGAGGCTGTAGGCGTTATCGCTGCACAATCTATCGGTGAACCCGGCACACAGTTGACACTTCGTACGTTCCACGTCGGTGGTGTTGCAGGTGGAAATATCGGAAGCTCATCACGTATCGAATCTAAATTCGACGGTATTTTGGAAATCGAAGAACTTCGCTCCGTTCCAAGTGAAACAGCGGAAGGTAAGAAAATCCAAGTGGTGATTGGGCGTTCTGCGGAAATGCGTATTGTAGATAAAAATACCAAAATTACGCTCCACTCCGGAAACGTTCCTTACGGTGCAAACTTGTATTTCAAAGATGGAAATGCTGTTAAACCGGGCGATTTGATTGCTGATTGGGATCCGTACAATGCTGTAATTATTTCGGAAGTTGCCGGACAGGTTTCGTTCCAAAATATCGTTGAAAACATTACATTCCGTGTGGAATCCGATGATATGACGGGCTACAAAGATAAGGTTATTATTGAATCTCGTCAAAAATCGAAAAACCCGTCTATTAATATCGTATCGAAAAATGGTTCGGTGTTGAAAATCTACGATATTCCGGTGGGAGCACACATTGCGGTGGACGATAAAAAATCTATTAAAGCCGGAGAAGTGTTGGTGAAAATTCCACGTTCGTTTGGAAAATCAAGCGATATCACAGGAGGTTTGCCTCGTGTAACGGAATTGTTCGAAGCACGTAATCCTTCCGATCCTGCTGTTGTTGCTGAGATTGACGGTATCGTAAGTTTTGGAAAAAAACTCAAACGCGGAAATCGTGAAGTCATTATTACATCGAAAACAGGTGAAGTTAAATCATATTTAATTGCAACAACCAAACAAATTTTGGCACAAGAAAATGACTTTGTAAAAGCCGGAACGCCGCTATCAGAGGGAGCTATCACGCCTTCGGATATTTTGGCAATCAAAGGTCCTAACAAAGTTCAAGAATATATTGTGAACGAAATTCAAGAGGTGTATCGTTTGCAAGGTGTGAAAATTAATGACAAACATTTTGAGGTGATTGTTCGCCAAATGATGCGTAAAATCGAGGTTTTGGATCCGGGTGATACGATTTTCTTGGAAGGTGAATTGGTCAACAAATTGGATTTTGCTCACGAAAATGATCGTATTTTTGGAATGAAACTCATCGAAGATCCGGGTGAATCCGAAGAATTGAAAGCCGGACAACTGATTACGGCTCGTAAACTTCGTGATGAAAATTCGGTTCTTAAACGTAAGGATAAACGTGAAATCGTTGCTCGTGAAGCAGCACCGGCTACAGGTCGTCAGATCCTTCAAGGTATCACGCGTGCATCGTTGCAAACAAAAAGTTTCTTGTCTGCTGCATCGTTCCAAGAAACTACGAAAGTTCTTACGGAAGCGGCAGTTAGCGGAAAATCCGACAATCTGTTAGGCTTGAAAGAAAACGTGTTAGTAGGTGGATTAATCCCTGCCGGAACAGGTTTGCGTGAATACCGAACATTGATTGTTGCGAATAAAGAGCAATACGAAAAAGCACAGGAAAAAGCCGAACGTGCTGAAAAAATAGAACGAAAGTAAAGTATAGTAAAGCCATGACACAACAACCCAAAGAACAACAAATCGAAGTCGAATTAACTCCGGACGTAGCAGAAGGAATTTATTCAAACTTGGCGATTATCACGCATTCCAACGCCGAATTCATTATTGATTTTATCAACATGATGCCCGGCAAACCGAAAGCCAATGTGAAATCGCGGATTATTCTCACGCCACAACACGCCAAACGCTTGATGAATGCACTGCACGACAATATCGCAAAATTCGAAAATCAATTTGGAAAAGTTACCGAAGGCGGTCAACAACCTAATGCCATAACGTTTGCTATGCCTACGGCACAGGCGTAGAGTCATTATTTTACACCACTTCCGCCACAACAAACGTACTCCCTCCTACCCAAATTAAATCGGCGGGACATGCAGATTTTTTAGCGGTTTCGAAGGCTTCGGCAACCGTTGAAAAAGCGTTACCTTGTAAATTAAATTTTTGTGCTTGCTCTTGCAAATCCCTTTCATTTAAGGCTCTTGGGAGATTCGGTTTGCAAAAATAATACGTTGCATCTTTTGGAAGAATAGATAAAATGCTTGTAATATCTTTATCGTTGACTGCTCCGAAAACAGCGTGCAGATGGCGATGCGGCGTTTGTGAAAGTTGTCGCAAAATTTCTTTGATACCGTCTTCGTTGTGTCCGGTGTCGCAAATAATTAGTGGTTTTTCGCCGATGATTTGCCAACGCCCAAGCAGTCCGGTATTTTTTTTCACATTCGCTAAACCCTTGCGAATAGCGATTTCCGGAAGAGATGCATAATTATATTTCTCCATGATTTTAATCGCAGACAAAACCGTTTGGATATTTTTTTTCTGATAAATTCCGATTAAATCACATATTACATTTTTCAAATAAATATGTTGATCCGCAAACCTAATTTCAGAACCATTTTGTTTGGCAATTTCCAAAAAAACGGGTGCGGTTTGCGGATTGGTTTCACCAATAACGACAGGTATTCCGGGTTTGATGATGCCGGCTTTTTCTACAGCAATTTTTTCGATGGTATCGCCTAAAAATTGTGTGTGATCCAATCCGATATTTGTAATCACAGAGAGTAAGGGCAGAATCACATTCGTAGAATCCAATCGTCCGCCCATACCGACTTCGATAATCGCTATATCAACCTGTTCTTTTGCAAAATAATCAAACGCCAAAGCCACCGTCATTTCAAAGAAAGACGGGTTTATTTCATCAAAAAAAACACGATTTTTTTCCACAAAATCCGTCACATTTTTTTTCGGAATACAAACGCCGTTGATTTTGATTCGTTCTCGAAAATCTTTCAAATGTGGCGATGTGTAAAGTCCGGTTTTGTAACCTGCTGTTTGAAAAATCGACGCCAACATGTGCGAAGTCGAGCCTTTTCCATTGGTTCCGGCAACGTGAATACTTTTGAATTTCGTTTCAGGATGATTTAATTCGGCTAATAATTTTATCGTGTTATCCAAATTCGCTTTGTACGCACTCGCTCCGATACGTTGGTACATGGGGAGTTGCGAGAAAAGATAGTCGAGGGTGGATTCGTAATTCATAATTAATTATTCCTAATCTTTGTTTTAATTTTCGTTGGAATCGGTAACGATGAAACCACGCTTTCGCCAATCAATTCGCGGATAACAACGGATGCACAAAACGCTCCGAAAACAGGTGGCATATAAGAAATTGTTCCAACAATTGATTTTTTATTGATTTCATCGTCGCAATGTAAAACCGAATTTTCTCGCACATTCTCTGCAGAAAAAACTGCGTGAAACCCGCTGTAAATGCCGAGTTTGTGAAGTCGTTTGCGTAACGCATCTGCCAACGGACATTGATAGGTTTGTGCAATATCGGCAATTTGAATTTGTGTTGGATCGGTTTTTCCACCCGAACCCATCGAACTCACAAGCCGTAATCCTAAATTCATGCAATGCACGATTAAGTAAGTCTTTGGCGAAAATGTATCAATGGCATCTACAATAAAATCGTAGTTAGTCAACTCGAGAATATCGAGCATTCGCCGGTCTTTCACGTATTCCGGAAAAATATGCAATTTCAAATTCGGATTGATATCCAACAATCGTTTTGCCATCACTTCGGCTTTCAAAAGTCCTTGATTACTGAGGAGTGCAGGCAATTGTCGATTCCGATTGGTTTCGTTTACAACATCACCATCAACAATCGTCAACTCTCCGATTCCCGCTCTACACAAGTGTTCGCAGGCAGCAGAACCAACACCGCCCAAACCAAAAACTGCGACATGAGAACGACGTAATTTTGCAACATTCTCCTCGCCTAAAAGCAGCTCTGTTCTTGCTTCCCAGCCCATTCGATTTATTGAGAAATTTTCAGTTGTCGGAATAATTTTTCGTCTTCAACAACTTTCAAAGCACGTTGATAACCTTGATCAATCGAACGAATCGTTTGAAAAAAGTATTTTGCTCCGTAAAGATTTCGTGCCAAAAGTGCTTTCAATTGAAGTAAAATATATTCATCGGAAGACTCCTGTGCTTGGCGTTGATGAGCATCTTCGGCATCAGCTAAATTCATCAAAAACTCTTTCATTCGTTCTTCCGACCAAAGCACTTTTTCGATATAATCGTGGTATGTTTCACTGTTTGCAAGCGTTGTGTCGCTCCTCATTTCAGTAATCATTCGATTCAAAAAACTATGTGCACTTGCTATTCGCACTCGATTGCGTTTAACCCCTGCGTTTTCAGCAAATTGTTCAAATTCCTCAGAAAATGCACCATCTGTTTGGAAGTTTCTGTAAAAATCCTCAAAAGTTGGATAAGTTCTCAACAAATTTTGACGTTCTCTTTCCAAATAATTCATCACGAAACCGTTGATAGTACCCGTTCTGCGAAGATCTACAAAATAATCGGAGATTCGATTGGTATCAATTGGCGTGAAAATATCCGGCATAATTCCTCCACCGCCGTAAACAGTGCGATTTCCGGACGTTAGAAATCTCAACGAATCAGGTAATTTGATTGAATCCGGATTCACCAATTCGCCATGTCTGTAGCGTTCCATCATATCATCGAAATACTTGGCAAAACCATCTTGGTATGGTTTTTGAATACTTCGTCCGGAAGGTGTGTAATATCTTGCAATCGTTAAACGAACTTCGGATTTATCAATTGGTATCTCGAACGGACGTTGCACCAAACCTTTTCCGAACGAACGACGTCCGACAATAATACCGCGATCGTGATCTTGAATCGCACCCGAAACAATTTCACTCGCAGATGCAGATTGCTCATCAATCAGCACAACCAGTCGACCTTTTGTAAACATACCGCCCGGAGTAGAATTGCTTTCTTGACGAGATTGATGTGCACCTTCCATATAAACAATCAACTTATCTTTTTCCAAAAATTCGTCTGCCATTTCAATCGCTTGATCCATGTAACCGCCCGTATTTCCTCGCAAATCGAGAATGATATTTTGAGCACCTTGCTTGATTAAAGTTTGCAAAGCAGTCTTAAATTCAGTAGCAGTTTGTCGCGAAAATCGGTCAACTTGAATGTATCCGGTAGTTTCATTTTCCATAAAAAACGTTTCCACACTGTGAATCGGAATGATATCGCGAACAATTCTGTAGTCTCTGACCGTTCCGCTTCGCAAGATTCCAACCGTTACCACCGTACCTTTCGGACCTCTCAGATGTCTGAAAACTACGTCGTTTCTGGCACTGTCGCCGGTTGCATTCATTTCGTCAATGGTTACGATTTTATCTCCGCCTTGAATACCAAGCCTTTCAGAAGGTCCGCCACTGATCGCTTCAAGAACAACAATGGTGTCATTTACGATTTGAAACGATACGCCGATTCCGTGGAAATTCCCTTGTAACGGCTCGTTTGCACGTGCCACGTCCTCCGGTGAAATGTACTGAGAATGCGGATCCAAATGTTTCAACATTTCGATAGTTCCTTTTTCTGCCAAAGGCATCAACGAAACTTGATCCACATACCTGAAATGAATAAGATCTAAAAGAAAGTTACTTTTGGTTTTTGCGTTTCTCAGATCCTCGACATTTTGCGAAAATAAAGGCAACGAAAGAAAAATCGTTGCAATGAGTAAGGTGATTTTTTTCATTATTCAGAAAAGTTTAATCTACAAAGGTACGAAAAATTTTCTGAAATAACAATTTTTTTTTGTATCTTTGCACCATGCAATTCAAAAAAATCACAGGACAACGCGAATTAATTCGAAAACTGACCACCATGACTTTGGGCGGACGTATTCCGCATGCTCAGCTTTTCTTAGGGCATCAAGGCAATCAGAAATTGGCATTAGCCATTGCTTACGGACAGTTTTTGAATTGTAAAAACAAGCAAATTTTTCCGGAAGTCAATGACGATGGGCTTTTGGCAGATTCGTGCGGCGTATGTACGTCGTGCATAAAATTTCAAAATTTAGCACATCCTGATTTGCATTTTTTCTTTCCGAACAACAAAACCGGTTCGATGAAAGAGAGTGATAGCAGCGATTATATGGACGATTGGCGAAAAATGGTCATGGAACATCATGCAGAATTTTCGTTGAATCAATGGTATGATGCGATTGGATTGGGCAATAGTCAGGGCTACATCAACAAACGAGATGTAGATAATATCATTAAAATTTTGACCTATAAAAATTTCGAAGCTCCAACGAAAATTATCATTCTTTGGATGGTTGAAAAATTTTATCACGACATCTCGACACGCTTGCTGAAAGTGTTGGAAGAACCTTCGGAAGGCACTGTATTTATACTGATTTCCGAGAATGCGAACTTGATTCCTGCAACGATTTTATCACGAACACAATTGATTCGTGTGCCGAAAGTAGAAACCGCTATGGCACGAACCGATAATGATGACTTTAATCACATAAATTTTGTGGATTGGATGCGGATTTGCCTAAAGGTTGACACACCAAAAATGGACGAATTTTCAAGAAAAATGAAAGATTTAGGACGAGAGCGTTTGAAATTATTTTTGAATCATGCGTTGGATAAAATTCGTTGGACGGTGATGATGAACTACCGGAACGCCGACCAAGTGCAGGTTTCCGAAGAAGAACGAGAATTTTTAACTAAATTTTCGCCGTATATCCATGCCAACAATTTAATCAAATTTGTAACCGAAATCGAAAAAGCCATTTATCATGTCGAACGCAATGCCAATGGTCATTTGCTCATGCTCGATCTTTCGATAAAACTATCAGGATTATTGAAAAAAACAGTGTAATTCGTTTTTTTTTCGTATCTTTGCAAAACATTTTAACCCAAAAAATATGTAAAAAATGAAAATATAAATAAAATATAGCGATTGCTAATTCTTGTTTATCGAAACTTAGGAAATTTCTGTATAACTACGAGAATAAATGCAACGCCTGAAAACGGGCTTGCTTTATTTGTAGTTATGGGTTTCCTAAGACCTCGATAAACGGATATTTAAGTCCGTTTTTTTTATTGTCCAAAGTCAAAAATCATAAACCATAAATCATAAATCATAAAACCAAAACAATCATGAAAAAATTAATTTTTATCTCAATCCTCATCGCAGCTTTTGCAACCAAAAGTTTGGCGTATTGTCCTATTCCGCAATGGTGTCCCGACGCCCCCTTGCATCAAACTCTTTGCCCCGGCGAGTCGATAGATGATATCGAATTTCCATCGGTCATCGGGAAAACCCTGATCATTAACTGGTGGTTGGACGGCACGCGTTTCGCGTCGATTGGCACGCCTGACGGTATCACAGTTTCCGGCGACGCCTCGACTCCGCTCGGCGACCGGGAATATGCATGGCCTGTTTCTATTAAAGGAGCACCCACAGACCCCGGCACTCACCACTATACCGTAAGCAATACCTGCGGCGTGGAGTTGCTACATGGGAGTATAACCCTCAATGCACCAATACCGAGCACTCCGGGAACAATAACATTTAGTCCTGCCACGATTTGTACGGGCATTGAGTTTACAGCGAGCATTGCTGCTGTGAACAATGCAACGACTTACAACTGGACTATTCCGGAAAGTATGACCCACGACGGCAGCGATGGCACCACCCTCACCGTTACCAATGCAGGAACAACAACAGGCACCCTTGCTATTTCGGTAACGGCGAGCAACGCTTGCGGAACAAGTGCAGCACGTACGCAAAATATCACCGTAGGAATAGCTCCCACCATCGGCACAGTTACACCTACCGGCGACCAAACCACAACGCAAAACACCGCTTTTGCCTCCACACTCACTGTTA
>Ga0099364_10013694_pt1 | contig 10859 bp, 6 predicted proteins | sample TergutTh196P3_FD_73070 | JGI IMG/M metagenome (GOLD analysis project Ga0099364, IMG submission 73070) | Microcerotermes parvus P3 segment gut microbial communities from Pointe-Noire, Republic of the Congo - Th196 P3 | ecosystem: Host-associated > Arthropoda: Insects > Digestive system > Gut ... | reverse complement strand
GGTGCCGGTATTTTTGAACTGGATTACCTTCCTTCTTTATGGAATTACCTGGATACCATGGCAATTAACCGTGATGCCTGGCAGAGAAGTGCATTTACCGACTGGCTGGCTCCCATAAATACAGGTCCTGAGCAGACAGCTCCGGAGGGAATATGGCAGGGACGCTACTGCGGTACAGAGTTATACGAAGCCATAGATATTGACAGAGTAAAGGGGCGTGCAAAGTTTCTGCTTCCATCCAACGAAAAACTTCCCTGGGGAGAAGTAGAAATTGAAAAAACATGGCAGCTAAAAAAGAATATAATTAATCTTGAGTATCAAATAAAAAATACAAAAGCCAATGGCTTAAATTTTGTTTTTTCTCCCCAGATCGATCTGTCTTTTTCCGGTATAGGAGAGAATAAGCTTAGAATCTATTCTGTTAAAGACGGGGAAAAACAGGCAATAGTATTTAATAATGAAAAAATTATTAATGACATAAAAATCCTTGAGTTTCAGGATATAAAAAACGAAGCAATCATAAATCTTGAGTGTAATAAAAGCTATAACAGCCGAATTTTCCATATATATCAGGATATGGGAGGCTATCAGTCTACCTGTTTTATGCCCATTTTCTATTTGAACCTTGATGCAAATAAATCCTGGAAGCTAAACTTCTCACTAAAAATTAGCTCTTAGGAGAAAGAATGGTTAAAAAACTACTTTATTTTTTTTTATTTTTTTTCAATTTTAGCTTTTTAATCTCTTTGGAAAATGATAATGAATTATTTTTAACAGGCAGGGAATCTTTTTACAATGGAGATTTTCTTGATGCAGTATATTTTTTTAGTGAATCTCTTAGAATAGAACCTGATTCTTCTCTCATATTTTCATATCGTGCCAGAGCTTATGGTGCCCTGGGTTATTATGAAGAAGGCATGCAGGATGCAAATCATGCCATTATGCTGGATTCGCAAAATGCTTATGCCTATTTTGCTTTAGGAAATATATATGCAGATATGGATGATTTTGTTACTGCCCTTAGATATTTTACTTTGGCAGTATACCATGAACCTAACGAAACCAATTTCTTTTCCAACCGGGCTTTGGCACATTACTCCATGAATAACCATGATCTTGCCTTACGGGATTTTCAGGATGCATTGAGGCTGGATCAAAATAATATTACAGCACTTTATTACAGGGCAATTTTATATTCAAACACCGGCAGCTTAAGCAGTGCAATTTCTGATTTTACTTCTATTATTGCACTAAACCCCGGTATTCCTGAAGTTTGGTTTAACCGCGGTGCAGCTTATGGATATTTAAATAATCATAACATGGCAATAAATGACTATAATACGGCAATTAACCTTAATCCAAATTATCTTGCAGCTTACCAAAACAGGGGGCTTTTATATTTTAAATTAGGTGACTTTATAAATGCCATTAACGATTTTACAACTGTCATTGCAATTAATCCTGAATTTTATATTGCGTATAACGACAGGGGAAATTCATATACAAATATCGGAGATATAGACAGTGCGTTTAGTGATTATGACAATGCCATTAGAATAGCTCCTTTATATGCATTGGCTTATAATAACAGGGGCTTTCTCTACATGAATATAGGCGATCTTGAAAATGCCCTGAGGGATTTTAGCCGTGCAATAGAACTGGATCCCTCTCATGTATTGGCTTATAATAACAGGGCATATCTTTACATGAATATGGGGTATTTTGATCTGGCAATAGAAGATTTTAGTATAAGCATAAGGCTGGAGTTTAACAATGAAGCTGCCTATTTTTACAGGGGTTTAATATATCTGGAATTAGGAGATCATAGAGCCGCAGTAGATGATTTAACTCATGCAATCAGGATAAGTCCAAATAATGCAGAAGCTTATAATCAAAGGGGTATTTCCCATGTTCTTATGCAGGATTTTCTAAGAGCAATGGACGATTTTAACATGGTGCTTCGTTTTCATCCTGAGCATGCGGACACTTACGACAGAAGAGGCTTTGTTTATGCAAATATGGGTGATTTCCAAAGAGCAATGGAGGACTTTGAAACCGCACTAAGAATAGATCCAAATAATGCCTCTGCCAGGGGAAATCTGAATATTTTAAGATCAATGCAGCTTAACTCTCCATAGCTTGACTATAGAACCTGTTTTTTTCCATAATGTAAAGCAATGAAACAAAAATTAATTACTTCAGCTCTTCCCTATGTAAATAATGTGCCTCACCTGGGTAACCTTATTCAGGTGCTTTCCGCAGATGTTTTCGCGCGTTTTTGCAGGTTAAAGGGATATAAAACTCTATATATATGCGGAACTGATGAATATGGTACTGCAACTGAAACAAGAGCTGCAGACGAAGGAATCAGCCCTGAAAAATTGTGCCAGACATACTATAAGATCCATGATGAAATTTACCGTTGGTTTCATATTGCCTTTGATAAATTCGGCAGATCCTCCACAGATGTGCATACGCGTGTTACCCAGGATATTTTTTTAAGATTGGAAAAAAATGGATATATAAGCGAGCAGGAAATAGAGCAGCTTTACTGCAGCAGCTGTAAGCGCTTTCTTGCAGATCGTTATGTGCTTGGAACATGCCCAAATTGCAGTTATACAAATGCAAGGGGAGACCAGTGTGAAAACTGCCAAAAACTCCTTGACCCAACAGATTTAAAAGAACCAAAGTGTTCAAGCTGCGGGAATAGTCCCCATTTGGAAAAAACAAAACACCTATATATTAAACTCCCCTTAATAAAAGATAAACTTGAAGAATGGATGGGAAAGGCATCTGTTAAGGGTTTTTGGTCCAACAATGCTGTAAGGATGAGCCAGGCATGGATAAGGGATGGTCTTAGGGAACGCGGCATAACAAGGGATCTTAAGTGGGGCATTCCTGTACCCAGGAAGGGATATGAAAACAAAGTTTTTTATGTTTGGTTTGACGCGCCCATTGGCTATATTTCCATAACAGGAAACCTTGCAGAAGACAGGGGAGAAGATCCGGAAAAATTTATTGACTCCTGGTGGAAGAACCCCGAAGAAACTGAACTTTTTCAATTTATAGGAAAAGATAATATTCCTTTTCATACTGTAATTTTTCCATCCAGCCTTTTGGGCAGTAGTGATAATTGGACCATGCTGCATCATATGTCCAGTACAGAGTATTTAAACTACGAGGGCAGCAAGTTTTCCAAATCCCTGGGTATAGGTGTTTTTGGCACAGATGCAATGGAAACAGGAATTCCTGCCGATGTCTGGCGTTTTTATATCTTCTACAACAGACCGGAAAAATCCGATACAAACTTTGTTTGGAATGATTTTAAAGAAAAGGTAAACGGGGAGCTGATAGGCAACCTGGGCAACCTTGTAAACCGTACTTTGGCCTTTGTCAGCCGCTATTACGATTGTATAATACCGGATTCAGATGAAGCATCAAAAAACAAGATTATAAAGCAGGATATGGATGACTTTTGGAAAACGCTTCGTGATTATAAAGAAAAAATTTCTTCATCCATGGAAAGGGCGGAACTTAGAGACAGCTTTCATTTAATTTTTGAATTATCTTCTTTTGCAAACAAGAAATTCCAGGACGGAGAACCCTGGAAGAAACGCAGCCTTGATGGTGTAGAAGCTCATGAAGGCCCCCTTGCTGCTGCCGCTTTAATTAAGTGTCTTTGTTATGCAGTACGGGATCTGGCAATACTGATCCATCCCTTTTTACCAATTACCGCAGAAAAAATTGCCTCTTTTTTTGAGCTTTCTTTTGGTGAAGATCCTCAAAACCCGGGTAAGGTTTATGTTAAAAAACCCGGTATTTTATCCTGGGATGATCTTGGCAAAGAAGAAGGTCTAAAAACTGTTATAAGACCTGAGGTTCTTTTTTCCAAGCTGGAAGATAAAGATATTGATTCACTAAGAATTAAATATTCGGGAACCCAGGCAGAAAGAAACGAGGAATCTTTTACAGTAAACTTTGCAAAAAAAATGGATCTTAGAACTGCAAGGGTAATTAATATAGAAAGGCACCCCAAAGCAGACAAATTATATATTGCCAAGCTTTTAACGCGTAACTCCGGCGACGAAGATGAAGAACGCCAAATAGTAACAGGGCTTGTTGATTTTTATACAGAGGAAGAACTTCTGGGCAAGAATATTATTGTTGCCTACAACCTTAAGCCTGCATTGCTGCGCGGAGTAGAGAGCCGCGGTATGCTTCTTGCTGCCCAGGATATGCTAGGGAATCCCGATAAACAAAAGGGATTAAGGGTAGAAGTCCTGGACGCAGGTGAAGCAGAGCTCGGGAGCAGGGTAACTATAGAAGGAAGCAGTACAGAAGTGGGAGAGCCTCCTACAGAAATTGATATTGAAGTATTCTCTTCCTTTCCCATGTTAATTAAGGATAACATAGCAATGCTAGACGGCAATAATCTTTTACTTGATGGTAAAATTATTAAGACCAAAATAATTGGACATGGCGATATCCACTAATAATAAATTTATAAAGAGTATAGAAAAAGCAGAACTAATCTTTTGCAATACTGCGCTTTCGTTTTTACAATCTGATTTTTGGGGGGCTTTTAAATCCCGCTTTGGCTGGAATGCCCATGCGTACAAAGTTTCATTTAATAATACTCCGGATGATAAATGTAAAGACATGCCATTACTAGTTCTAAGCAGAACTGTTTTTGGAATTTTTTCCCTTGCCTATGTTCCATGGGGCCCTGAGCTGCCGCTTTACTGTACAGATAAAACAAAAGCTCTTTTGGAACTTGCACATGCGCTAAAAAATCTGCTTCCCAAAAAAATCTTTTTTATACGTTTTGATCCCCCCTGGCAGAAAGGGGAAAATTTCATTCTGCAAAAACCCCTGATTCGCGGAGTAGCTGACATACAGCCGCCCAGCACTGTTGTTATAAACCTGGAACTCCCCATGGAAAAGATACTTGAAGAGATGAAATCAAAATGGCGTTACAATGCGCGCTTAGCCATAAAAAAAGGAGTTATTGTTAGGGAAGCAAAGGGAGATGAAATATCTAAATTTTATGAGCTTCTAAAAACCACAGCCATTAGGGATGGCATAGCTATTCACAGTATGGATTATTACAGGGAATTATTATGCTCTTCGGGTGAAGTTAATAAAGATGCTATTAAAATCAGTTTATACTTTGCAGAGCACGAAGAAGAAATATTGGCAGGTATAGTTACACTTTTTCGAGGAAGGGAAGCAGTATATCTATATGGGGCATCTTCTGACAATAAACGCAATTTCATGGCTCCCTATGCTCTGCAGCTTAAGGCTATGGAAGATGCCAAAGCCTATGGATGCAAAGAATACGATCTTTTTGGTATACCGCCAAATGAAGACCCCTCCCATCCCATGGCAGGGCTTTACAAATTTAAGACCGGCTTTGGCGGGAGTATTATTCATAGGCCCGGCAGCCTCGATTTTCCCTGCTGCTGTTTTATTTACTTTATATTCCGTAGTGCAGAATTTTTACGTTTAAAGATGCGAAACTTAAAAAAACAACGCTAGTTATAGCTTTAATTACAGTGTAGACAAAAACACTTTCTTCCCCAATAATTTTATTAAAGGAGTAAGATTATGTGGAATCAACTGCGTACAGATACTTATGAGGGAATGCTGGCAGAGACTGTAAAAATTCCCGGAAATAATAATGAGAATATTCATGCCTACATGAGCCGCCCCCTTGGGAAAGGACCATATCCCGGGATCATTCTTATACCTCACATGCCCGGCTGGGATGAACTTAACAGGGAGATAGTCCGCCGCTTTTCACACCATGGATTTACAGCAATTTGCCCCAATATTTACGAAAGATTCGGTCATGGTTTACCTCAAGAGGTCTCTGCAAAAAGCAGGGAAGCAGGGGGCGTAAGTGATGACAGTGTCATGGGCGATTGCAAGGGAGCAATGGATTACCTTAATTCGCTTGCCTATTCAAACGGGAAGGTCGGGATCATTGGAATGTGTTCAGGAGGGCGTCATGCTTTCCTGGCGGCATGCAGGGTAAAAGGTCTTAATGCCGCAGTTGACTGCTGGGGCGGAGGAGTTGTCGCTGCAAAGGATAGCCTTACTCCCTCGCGGCCTGTAGCACCAATAGATCTGACAAAGGATCTTGGATGCCCCCTGCTTGGTATTTTTGGCAATGAAGATAAATCTCCCCCTCCCGAACAGGTAGATCAGCACGAAGAAGAGCTAAAGAAATTCAATAAAGAGTATAGCTTTCATAGATACGATGGCGCAGGTCATGCATTCTGGTCTTACGACAGGGAGGCCTATAGACCTGTTCAGGCTATGGACTCCTGGGCTAAGGTTTTTGAGTTCTTTAACAAGCATTTAAATTAAGTAAACCAATGACAGAGAAGCCTAAAAAAGCTCATCCCTTTGTGATGATGCTTAAGCCTGTGGGGTCTCTGTGTAACATGAAATGTTCTTTTTGCTATTACTTAAAACCGGAAGCTAATTTAAACCCCAGAATGAGTTATGAGCTGCTTGAAATTTTTATCAGGCAGTACATAGAGGCAAGTCCTGGACCGGTTTTAAGTTTTACCTGGCATGGCGGTGAACCTTCTCTTGCCGGCTTGGATTTTTACCGCCGAGCTGTAGAGCTGCAAAAGAAGTATCTTCCGGAGGGTTGGACCTGCTGGAATAACCTTCAGACTAACGGACTTTTACTTGACCATGACTTTTGCAGCTTTTTAAAAGAAGAAAATTTTGATCTTGGCCTTAGTGTAGACGGAACAATAGAGATACATGATAAACACAGGAAGGATAATAGGGGGCTAGGTACTTATGAAAAGGTGCTTTCCATAGTAGAACTATTAAAATCTCATGGTATAAAACCTGATATACTATGTACGGTAAATAGCGACACAGTAAAAAGACCCCTTGATGTTTATAATGCATTAAAAAAACTGGACACCCACTGGATACAATTTATACCCATAGTGAATTATGTTAATGGTGAGATTTCTTCACACAGTGTAAAAGGTATAGATTACGGTAACTTTCTATGCAAAATTTTTGATCATTGGCTTACACAGGATCTTGATTCTCTTGATGTACAATTATTTGCAGAGAGCTTAAGAGTTGCAGCAGGTTTCCCTGCTTCTCTATGCTGGATGTCCAATGTTTGCGGAAGAGCCTTGATACTTGAAAAAGACGGGAGTATTTACTCCTGCGATCATTACGTAAGGGAAGATTATAAACTTGGAAATATTTTTGATAAGCACCTTGCAGAAATGGCAGATTCGGATTTTCAAATAAAATTTGGAGATGGTAAAAAAAATGATCTTCATGAGCAATGCAGATCTTGCCCTAATCTAAAGTTATGTAATGGGGGCTGTCCAAAAGATCGTAGCAGTTCAGGATTAAACTATTTATGTGAGGGCTATATGCGGTTTTTCTCCCATGCACTCCCGGCCCTTGAGCATGTAGTAAGCTTAAGATCGCAGGGTTTTAGTTCTGCTGATATAATGGGTAATATAAATGCACAGTTAAAAAATATATGGAAAGGCATAGGTAGAAATGATCCCTGCCCCTGCGGCTCGGGGCTTAAAGCCAAGAACTGCTGCTGGGATCTACAGCACTGATGTATAAAATGGAACCTCTTCAACTTTTTGCACCTATCTAGTATCTTTAGATAATATATAGATGATAAAAATATTAAAGTATGTTAAACCCCAGCTTCCCTTTATTGCTCTGGCTGTATCAATACTTTTCATCCAGGCCCTGTGTGACCTAAGCCTTCCTAATATAATGGCACAGCTTGTAAACGGCATACTCCGTAATGCAGGAGAGGGCAGCGACAATGATATTTTGAGCATAGGTCTTACCATGTTTGGAATTACCCTTCTTGGAGGATGTGCTGCTGTTGGAGTTAGTTTTTTATTTAACAGGATAGCCGCAGGAATAGCAAGGGATCTACGCCATGCAGTGTTTGAAAAAGTCGAAAGTTTTTCCAGTCAGGAGTTTGATGAATTTTCTACTGCCTCTTTAATTACCCGCTGTACAAACGATGTCAGCAATATTCAGGGGATTTTTTCCGTAGGTGTAAGGATGATTTTTTATGCCCCCATTATGGGAATAGGCGGGGTATTTATGGCTATGCAAAAAGCACCGGGAATGAGCTGGATAATTGTAGTATCTGTAATTGTGCTGATTGGCATAGTAAGCATAATAATCTCTATAGTACTGCCCAGGTTTAAAATCATACAGGGGCTTCTGGATAAAATGAACCGCATTGCAAGGGAAACTCTAAATGGCTTAATGGTAATACGGGCATTTAGTGCACAGGAGCATGATAAAAAAAGATTTAACGAAGTAAACAGGGACTTTGCAAAAAACAGTCTTTTTGTAAACCGTGTAATGAACATACAAATGCCCGCAATGCAGCTTATCCAAAACATTGCCATCCTCATCATAATATGGAATGGTGCCCACAACATCGCCATGCATACAATGGAAGTCGGTGATATGATGGCTTTTATTCAGTATACCATACAGATTATTTTTGCCTTTCAGTTTATCTCCATGATTTTTATTATGCTTCCCAGAGCTGCGGTATCAGGCGAAAGGGTTGCTCAGGTACTGGAAAAAGATATTTCTATAAAGGATCCTAAGGACCCACAGGATCCTAAGGACCCACAGGATCCTAAGGATCCTATGCCTGTATCCAATAATTCCACATCCATTATGCAGGGAGCCAGAATAGAATTTGAAAAGCTAAGCTTTCGATATAATGGTGCAGAAAAAGATGCACTTACAGACATTAGTTTTACAGCGGAAAGAGGCGAAACTACCGCCATTATAGGGGCTACGGGTTCAGGTAAAAGTACAATAATAAACCTTATACTCCGTTTTTATGATGTTACAGATGGAAGAATACTTCTTGACGGCATGGACATTCGCAATACCAGCCAAAAGGAGCTTCGTTCAAATATAGGCTATGTTCCCCAAAAGAGCATACTGCTTTCCGGCCCTGTTTTGTATAACTTAAATTATGGAAAAAATGATTCAACTTTGGATGAAGTAAAAGAAGGTGCAGAAATTGCTCAAGCTCTTGATTTTATTGATAATTTCCCTGATGGAATGGAGCATCACCTTGCACAGGGGGCAGCTAACATTTCAGGAGGGCAAAAGCAGAGATTATCTATTGCAAGGGCATTAATAAAAAATCCAAGGCTGCTCCTGTTTGACGACAGTTTTTCCGCTCTGGATTTTGCTACTGACGCCAGACTTAGAAAGACCCTTGAAGAGAGAAGAAAAGATACAACAAGAATTATTGTAGCTCAAAGAGTCGGAACCATAATGAATGCAGATAAAATTATTGTAATGGCACAAGGTAAAATTGTAGGTATGGGTAAACATGAGGATCTAATCCAAAGCTGTCTGGAATATCGCGAAATTGCAGAATCACAGATAAACTCTGAATCGCAGATTGCTGAGGAGGGGGAATCCCATGTCTGATTTCAGGCAAAGAGGGCAGACCCAATATACAGGCATGAGAGGGGGAGGTCCCGGCCGTTATGCTGCCATGGGTGCCAAAGCCAAAAATTTTAAAGGTACCATTAAAGAGCTTATATCTTATTTAAAACCATACCGTCCTGCTTTATACGGAGCATGGGTTTTGGCGATTTTTTCTACAGCCTTTACAATTATTGGTCCAAGGGTAATTGGAATGGTTACTGATGAAATTGTCGCCGGCTTACAGGGCGAAGTAAATGGTTTTATTAATTTTTCAAGGATCTTAAATATACTCCTGATACTTTTGTCTCTTTACCTTTTAAGTGCTTTTTGTTCCTGGTTACAGGGTTTTATAATGGCAAAGGTCAGCAATACCGTTACCCTGAATTTAAGAGAAAACATAAGCCGAAAAATTCATAATCTTCCTTTTAATTACTTTGACAGGGTAACACATGGAGAAGTTCTTTCCCGTCTTACAAATGATGTAGACACTATAAATCAGACCTTAAACATGAGTCTTACCCAGATAATTACTTCCTTATGCTCTGCTTTGGGTATACTCTGTATAATGCTTACGCTTAACTGGATACTTACACTTTTAACAATATTCCTTTTATCATTTTCCATTATTTTTATTACTCTTATAGTCAAGCAGTCGCAAAAACATTTTAGGGTGCAGCAAAGATGCCTTGGCAATGTTAATGGGCATATAGAAGAAATGTTTTCGAGCCATGTAATTGTAAAGGCTTTTTCACGCGAAGAAGATTCTGTTAAAGTATTCAGCGAGCATAATAAAGAATTATACAGGGCAGCTTGGAAGGCAAACTTTCTTTCGGGGATACTAATGCCTATAACCTCATTTGTTGGAAATTTAACATATGTGGGGATATGTGTATTTGGAGGAATACTTGCCTTGCAAAACATGATCTCTATAGGAGGGATACAGGCATTTTTACAGTATGTAAGATCGCTTAATAGACCATTGACAAATATTGCCAATATTTCCAATACATTGCAGCAGACCGCCGCGGCTGCAGAAAGGGTTTTTGAGTTTCTTGGCGAAAAAGAAGAAATTAAAGACCTTCCCAATGTAAAGGCTGCTCCTTCCATGGAAGACGATGTAGTTTTTAAGAATGTCAGTTTTTCGTATAACGATGAGAAAGCCATTATTAAAGATTTTAGTGCCGTAATAAAGCATGGACAAAAAATAGCAATAGTAGGACCCACGGGGGCCGGAAAAACTACAATAGTGAAACTTTTAATGCGTTTTTACGATGTAAACAGCGGCTCTATTTCCATAGGTGGAGTTGATATAAGGGAATTTAGCCGCCATGATCTTAGAATCCTCTTTGTCATGGTGCTGCAGG
>Ga0099364_10013693_pt1 | contig 10859 bp, 12 predicted proteins | sample TergutTh196P3_FD_73070 | JGI IMG/M metagenome (GOLD analysis project Ga0099364, IMG submission 73070) | Microcerotermes parvus P3 segment gut microbial communities from Pointe-Noire, Republic of the Congo - Th196 P3 | ecosystem: Host-associated > Arthropoda: Insects > Digestive system > Gut ... | reverse complement strand
ACCGTAACAATACCCGCAAATACAATAGACGGCTACACAACGCCTGTAACATGGTCATTCACCACAAAAGAAGCCGACCCGACAACCACGCCGACCCACATTGTCACTTTCGGACAAACCGGCATTGGCAGCGGCGACATAATCGCAACCATAGACGGCTCACCCATAACCAATGGTTCCGCCGTTGAACAAGGCAAAACCATAATCTTCACAGCAACTCCCGCCACCGACAACCGCATAATCGAATGGACGCGCGACGGCGCAACCATATCCAACCACGCCGGCGCAACCTACACCCTCGAAAACTTGCAAGCAACCACAGAGATTACCGTAGTATTTCGCGCAGCCTTGGATTTCGACGAGTACGCAGTTGTAAAATGGGGCAACGTCCTAATGCTCAACGTAAACAAACTTACAGCCAACGGTCACACACTAATAGGCTCTGAATGTACATGGTGGGAAATTTCCCCCGATGGCAAAAGGACAAAAATAGGCGAAAGCAGCACGTATTACAGCGCCCCCGGCGGTCGCAACGCCCTAAAAACCGCAGCCGACGGCGTGTCATACTACTTTGAGATACAGACCACCGCCGGTATTCAGTTCTCAACCGACAAGCAGTTAGACCCCGCATCGTTCAAATCATTGCCGCTCGTAGCCTATCCTAACCCCGTCAATTCAGCCTCCCCGCTCACCATCGAAGGCATCGAACAAGGCGCATTAATAGAAGTCTTCACCATAACAGGAACGCTCATCCAAACAACCATCGCCACCGACGACCCGGTAATGCTGACGCTGAACGTACCTAATGGTATTTACGTGATACGGACGCCGCAAGGGGAAACGAGAGTAGTAATTGAAAATTAAAAATTAATCGAAAATCAAAAATTGAAAATCAAAAAAATAATTGTTTTCTGAATTATTTTGCTTATCTTTGCATTTTATTTTAATCATTTCAAACGATGTTACGAACAGTTTATAGAGCGAACAGCAATTTAGTGAGTGTGCCGATACCGGATAGATACGTTGGTTCCGAGTTAGAGATTTTGGTATTTCCGATTAAGGAGGTTATGGTGTCAACCGCAAAAGCGCCCCAAGTCGACACTTCTTTTGGTGGATGGGCAGATATGGACAAATCAGCGGAAGATATATGCTCCGAAATAAGAGCAGGTAGAAATTTTCGCAATAGAGAACTTGTGTTATGATGCGTTATCTTTTGGACACCAATATTTGTGTATTCTACCTGCGCGGCAAACTTAATTTTGAGCAATTTGTCGGCGAGAAATGGCGGGAATGTTGTTGCATTTCTGAAATAACAGTCCTTGAGTTGCGTTACGGTGCAGAAAACAGTAATAATCCGATAAAACATCATTATGCGGTTGATATGTTTTTGTCAGGCATGGAAATTTTACCGATTACTGCTGCAATTGAGACTTATGCAAAAGAAAAAGTTAGGTTGAGAAAAATAGGTAAGCCTCTGCACGATGAGTTTGACCTTATTATCGGTGCAACAGCAATTGCAAACAACTTGACTTTGATAACAGATAATTTCAAACATTTCAAGAACTTTGAAGGTATTAAAATTGATAACTGGTAGTATAATGAAAAAGATAATCATATCAATAACATTTTTTGTTGCCGCGAGCATCGCCACCGGCAGCGCACAATTTTTTCAAGACGCCGTACATGAATATTCCGCGCACATAGGCGGCGGATTAGGCTCTTTGCGTTACAAACTGCCCATAGGCGACCGCAGCGGCGGCGCCGGCTTCGATTTCGGCGTTGGCTACACCCTTTTCCTACGAAACGCCGCCGCAGTAGAAACAGGTACAATACGCCACACGCAATTAGGTTTCCATACAGGTCTGGGCATTTCGCTATACGGCGCAAAAACCGCCCTCAACGGCGCAACAACCGTAAACCAAAACCTTACAGACAGCGAGGACGACCCATTCCACCTACATTCCACTGTTCGCAACTTCGAGGAAACCCAACGTATGACGCTTCTAAACATACCCATCATGGGACAGTATGAAATAGACCGTTACTACTTCATGGGCGGCTTCCGTTTCGGCGTTCCCATTGGCGGCAAATACCGCAGCAACGGCGCAACCATTGACAACGCAGCCGAATATAGCAATCTTGGCGGCGATTTTATTAAAGACCCACGTTTTATCGGCTTCGGCGACGGTTTCGCATTAGAAAAAACCGACGACGCCCTCAAATTTGGCGTTTCCGTATTGCTCTCATTAGAAGCGGGCGTAAAATGGCGCATCAACGAAAATATATCCGTCTATACGGGCGCATATTTTGATTACGGCTTAAACAACGCCGCAAAAAAACTCTCAAGAGCGCCATTCATAAACTATGAAACACATGACAATTACGACGTTCAAAAATTCACCGGCAACAGTATTTTGTCGGCATATCAGGAAAAGACAAATGTGATGGCAGTAGGGATAAAGGTTAGAGTGGGATATGTGAGGTAGTTTGATAGGGCGATGGTTTGATAGTTTGATAGTTTGATAGGGCGTTAACCTGCTACATGCACAATTTTTTTTTCTTCAAAGAATGGTTCGTCAAAAAAATCGCTGATATGAAATATGCTCGCCCGATTGCGGCAGGAGAATATTTCGGCTGTGATGTCGCCGCCTTTTAGGAATAACATGCCATTGGGTAGATTGTGTGCGTTGCGTTTCAGAAATTTGTTGTTTGTCCAATTCAGAAAATCAGGGAGCGAACTAACTGCGCGGCTTACGATGAAATCGTATTTTCCGAGCAGTTGTTCGGCGCGTATGTGCTGTGTTTCAACGTTTTGTAATTGCAATGCTTCAACGACTGCATTTACTACCTTCAATTTTTTTCCTATTGAATCAATCAGCAAAAAATGCGTTTCGGGAAACAAAACAGCCAAAGGAATACCCGGAAATCCGCCGCCTGTACCAACGTCGAGTACTTTAGCTCCGTCTGCGAAGCTGATAATTTTAGCAATAGCCAACGAGTGCAATACGTGTCGTTCATACAGGAAAGCTATATCTTTTCGCGAAATCACGTTGATATGCTTGTTCCATTCGGCATACAACCCTCCCAGCATTGCAAATTGCTCTATTTGTCGGGAATTAAGCTCGGTGAAATATTTTTTTACGGTTTGAATTGTTCTTCTTTTACGGCGTTTTGGAGGAGTTCTCGGGCTCTGAACAGTTGCGCTTTCACTGTGCCGATTGGCAGCCCCATCTCTGTGCTTATTTCCTCGTATGTATATTCATTAAAATAACGCAGTTCGACAAGTTTTCGGTATCGCGGTTTTAGTTTTGCAACAATTGCTCGCAGCGCTTTCACTTTTTGTTCGGTAATCATTCGTTCTTCCGGCGTAGGCTGTTCTGAGCGTATGTTCACGGGTATTGCATCTGAATCGCGCAAACTGTCGCTAATAGGTATATTGTTGAGTTTCTTTTTCCGCATGAAGTCTATTGCGTTGTTTGATGCTATTTTGAACAACCATGTGCTGAACGCGAAATTTGGCGTATATTGTTTGATATTTTTGAATGCTTTTCCAAATGCAACTATTGTAAGTTCATCGGCGTCCGAAGTATTGTTGACCATCTTCAGCAACATATAATATACAGCTTCGCGATACCTCTCTAAAAGTTCGGTGTACGCTTTTTGGTCGCCGCTTATGGCGCGCTTAACCAACTCAATATCTACTTGCGCCTTTGACGATAATGAATCTTTTATTTCCATTTATTATGTTTTGAAGAAATCCTTGTTAAAATAAATATGTATAAATACACGAAAGGCATAATTATATCAAAAAATATTGCATGTTTCAGGAGCGACGGCTCGTTAAATCTTTTGACCGCTTTTGCTATAACTGACATAAAAATAATCATCCTTAGCATCAATATCATTAATACATATTGCCAAAACGGGCAATAAAACATAAGCATACAAAACGATGCCCACATAAGCGTCCTCGAGACAGGTTCAAGAGCTAACAAAAAAAATTGGCTATTCCTGTAATATTTAGCGGAAGAGACCTGTACGATTTTTTGCCATATCCACTCTTTGAAATTGCTTGTCGACTTCGACCTTATATGCGCTTGATTTGTTATTGCAACCGATACGTTCCGTTTTTTTGCTGCCTGATTGACAAACAGACCATCATCGTCGGAAAGTATGTGAGCGTGAACAGCAAATCCGCTATTTGAATAGAACAACGATTTTCGATATGCCAGATTGCGTCCCGCGCCGGTATAGGCATTTCCAAGCATGGCAAATCCAAAATATTGAAGTGCATTGAATAGTGTATCGTATCGAATCCACTTGTTCAAATATCCTTTTTGCGCCGTGTAGCCGCCATAGCCCAATACTATGTCTTTTTTATCAACGAAGCTATTGCTCATTGATGCAATCCATTGCGGACTTTCGGGACGGCAATCAGCGTCGGTAAACAGCAGCCATTCATATTTCGAGGCTTTGATGCCAACTGTTGCGGCAAATTTTTTCCAGTTAAGGAACGAGCCGGTCGTTTTGATTATCGTACTGCGCAGATGCGGATATTTTTGTTTGAAACCCGCCAATACTTGCTCGGTATCATCTTCCGAACAGTCGTTGACAACAATAACTTCAAACGAATGATAGTCCTGTTCAAGCAGTGATACCAAGTTTTCAGCAAGATTTTCATCTTCGTTGCGGGCGCAAATAATAACAGATACCGGCGGCGTCTTGTTCGTTTGGGGCGCATCGTGTTTTCTCTTGCGAAACACAACCCTCAAGTATACAAGAAGGTAATACAGAAGCTGTATTACAATTGCTATGGCAAAAAGCGCAATAGCAACATCTAACCTGTTTAAAAGTCCTTCGTAATTCATTTTAAAAAACGGCACAAAGTTAGTAAATTTTTTTATTTATACAAAAAAATGTATTTTTTTTTTTTTGATAGAACAATTTTTATTATCTTTGCGCCCTCAAAAAAAGTAATAAAAAAATGGAATCAATTGCATTAAAAGCCTCTTTACGTAAAGAGACCGGCAAAAAATCATCGAAGGCTATCAGGGAGCAGGAAAAAATTCCCTGTGTATTATACGGCGGAAAAGAAAATGTAAACTTCTTTGTCACAGAAGGCGATTTTCGGCATCTATTATTCACGCCTAAGGTATACATTATAAATATAGACATTGACGGCGCCCACCACAATGCTGTTATCAAGGAATTGCAGTTCCACCCGGTGACCGACAAACTATTGCACGCCGATTTTTATGAACTTTCGGAAGACAAACCGGTTATAGTCGAAATTCCGGTTTCGCTGACCGGCTCGTCGATAGGCGTTCGCGAAGGCGGTAAATTGGTGATGGACAAGCGTAAAGTTAAGGTTAAGGGGTTATATAAGGATATACCTGCCGAAATAGAAATCAACGTAACCAAGCTTGGCGTCGGCAAATCTATACGTGTTAGCGAAATAGTTACCGAAAGCACGTACGAAATAGTTATGGCAAAAGGAGCTCCGGTAGTATCGGTTCGCACAACAAGAGCCGCAGTTGCCGCCGCCGCCGAAGCCGCCGCTGCCGCTAAAAAGGGCTAATAGCTGACCTATTGGAACACTACCGAAAGTCGTCCGTCGGAAATTTTGTATTGAGCGTTGGAATTGCCGTCATTGCTTGTTATTCGTATGAATAACTGCATGCGGTACTTTGCTCTATGGTACATATCAACTGTCTCGGGAGTTGCATCAGTGGGAGGTAAAGGAAAATAATATGTAGCATTTCCGGAAATGGGTAGCAAGATTTTTTCTTCTTCCAGCTCTTCCTCTTCTTCTTCCTCCTCTTCCTCGCCGTTATCTTCGTTGTCGCTACCTGTTTGCGGTATAGGCGGTATAGGCGATATATCCACTTTCGCGTTGTAATATCTTGCCAACATTCTATTTCTTGCTTGTTCCCGCTGAAGGTCTAATTCTTCTTCGGAAAAACCCATGCCCAAAAATAGCGTGTCTATTTCAATCTGTGGACGCATATTGTTTGAATATACGGGCCACATTCCATAACCTATGTCATGCCGGTCTCTAAATGGCAAATCGGAATATACCTGAAACAGAACCTCTATGGCGCTTGTTCCCTTCCCGCTAATCTGCTCTACAATTCCCGACCATTCTATGTCTACTCTTGGCGAGTTTCCCGAATACTCAATAATCCATGCGCGCCTTGTACGGTCGAAATCGGGCTTGCCGTCTTTATAGGTATAAACATCGCTTACTATGCCGGTATTCATTAGGCTGTAGACATTTGCATTGCCGCCTAAATCAACGCCGTCAATTTCGAAGTACGCAGTGTCTTTCCTGACGCCATGCGAGGACCATGCCCAATCGAATGTTACAGCGCGGACATTTTTTACAGTATCGCTTATTTCAAATACGCCGATTGGCTTTTGAGGCTTGTCGCTACACGACATCAGCGAATATACTACAATAGGTATCAATAATAATCTTTTCATGTCTGTTTCTTAAAAAAAATTTTGCAAATTTACGAATATTTTTTTATTCTAACAATTTTTTTTGTTTCTTTTCTTATTTTAAAACGTTCGTCGATGCGTAATCCTGCAATCCATGCGATTTTTCCGTCTGAAATTAATACGAGGCAACGTTCTTTTTCGATGATTGACAATTTTGCGTCGATGAAAAAATCGCTCAACTTTTTCATGTTCTTCATTCCCAGCGGACGAAACCGGTCGCCGTGTTCCCATTTTCGCAGCAAAAGAGGGAATTGCAGCTTGTCGCTGTCCAAACAGGCGACGTTCGGGTCGGTTTCGGGAGAAAATCCGGGATAATTGTCGAATTTTTCTATTTTCAAACGGACGGGATTTTGACAACTGACAACCGGCAACTGACAACTGATAACTAATTTTTGCCTATCTTGTATTAGCCGGTGCGTATTGCTGAAAAATTGACGTCCCGACGTATGTTTTTGTTCTCGAAGTATGTCGGCAGCGGTTGAGTTGGGAAATCCATACTGTTTCAGTATTTCGTAGAGTAGGGTGGGAGAGGAGGGGCTTTTTTCAAGTTCATGCAAGTCGATGTATATTAGGTCGTTTTCAACGGCGACAATGTTTTTTTTGTAGCATTCTATTGCTTCGTTATAGAATGTTTCTACTGCCGCAAAATGTTCGATGCTTCGCTCAATGGCTTGCTGCATACCCGGAAAAAACTGTTGCATACCCGGTATTACTTGATGTCTTATGTAATTTCGCGCATATTTGTCGCTTGCATTGCTGGAATCTTCTCGATAGCGGATGTTGTTTTTTTTTGCGTAATCCTCTATTTCGCTGCGCGAAGCAAAGAGTATGGGTCTTATAATTTTTCCGTTTTTTGAGCTGATACCGGTCAGTCCATGGATACTTGTTCCTCGTGCGAGGTTTATGAAAAGCGTTTCGATGCTGTCATCGCGGTTGTGCGCTATTGCAATAGCGTTGAAGCCTTTTCTGTCTGCTAATTCGTGAAACCACCGGTAACGCAGTTCGCGGGCAGCCATCTGTGTAGAGATGCCGTTTTCGGCGGCATACCCTGAAGTGTTGAAGCGCTCTACATAGCACGGGATATCTAATTTTTCTGTTTCTTTTTTCACGAACGCCTCGTCCATGTTCGATTCTTCGCCGCGCAAGTTGAAATTGCAATGCGCCGCAGCGATGTTTACGCCGGCGTCATGCAGCATGTTAAGCATCACCATCGAATCGACGCCGCCGCTAACGGCGGTCAATATCTTGTCGTCTGACTTAAAAAGCAGGCGCCGCTCGGAATATTGTAGCATGGAGGTTTTCAAATGCATACGTCAAGGATAATTTTTCATAATCATTTTCTGTCTCTGTATCGATTCTTCGTGTATAGCCAGATATATTTTTTGCACAAATCCTTCGCTCAATCCTTTTGACAATCCTACATTTATTCTTTTTTTCAGCAGTTCGTTCCATCGGTTGGATTGCAAAATTGTGACGTTGTTTGCTTTCTTGAAAATTCCTATTTTTTCGGCTATGTTCATACGTTGCTCCATCAATTGCAGTACCTCGTCGTCTAATTTGTCAATTTGCATTCTCAGTTCTTCGAGCGTAACAGCCTTATTGTGTTCTACGTCCTGTTTTCGCAGCACCAAGTTTTTTATTATATACTCCAAATGTTGAGGCGTTATTTGTTGCGCTGCGTCGCTCCATGCATGTTCGGGGTTGCAGTGCGTTTCAACTATCAGTCCGTCGAAATCAAGGTCTATTGCTGTTTGGCACAGTTCCATTACTATTTCGCGTTTTCCGCTTATATGGCTTGGGTCATTGATAATTGGCAGTCCGGGTATTCGTCTTCGCAGTTCTATTGGGATTTGCCAGTGTGGGTCGTTGCGGTATGCGCTTTTGCCGTAGCTTGAAAAACCGCGATGTATGGCGCCTATGTGGGTAATTCCGGCGCCATTTATTCGTTCCAGTGCGCCAATCCATAGTTCTACATCAGGATTTACCGGATTTTTCACTAATACGGTCACGTCAACGCCTTTCAAACTATCGGCAATTTCTTGAACCGCGAAGGGATTTGCCGTTGTTCGCGCCCCTATCCACAGCACGTCAACACCGTTCTTCAACGCCTCGTAGACATGTTTTACGTTTGCCACTTCAATAGCAATTTTCATGCCTGTTTCTTCCCTTGCTCTTCGCAACCAAGCCAACCCCTCAGAACCGATGCCCTCGAAAGCGTCGGGGCGCGTACGGGGTTTCCAAATTCCAGCGCGAAATATTTTTACCCCAATAGCAGCTAATTGTTGTGCCACATCCATTATCTGCTTTTCGGTTTCGGCGCTGCACGGTCCTGCCATGATAAGAGGTTTGCTGCAATCAACTCCGGGAATCAAAGTCCCCGCTACATTCAATTTAATATCCATTATTTATATATTCAATTATTCAATTATTCAATTATTCAATTATTCAATTATTCAGTTATTCAGTTATTCAATTATTCAGTAACTACCTTTCCTTTTTTGTAAATTCCCATTTGGCAAAGGTCGCTGATGAATGGCGCTACTGACACGAGGGATTGCCGGTATTTTTCCAAGTCCGAAAATTCAAGGTCTACGTAGAACTGATATTCCCATTCCTTCCCTATTATTGGCATCGACTGAATTTTACTGAGGTTGATGTTGAAATAGGAAAATATCGAGAGTACTTTTGCCAACCCGCCTATTTCGTGCGACAGAGCGAATGAAATAGAAGCCTTGTCTACCGTTTGAGAATTGGGCGGAATATTTTCCGCAGCCGTCATTATCAGGAAGCGGGTATAATTTTTTTTGTTTGTTTCGATGTTTTCCGACAGTATTTCCAGATTGTATTTTTCTGCTGCAAGTCTGCTGCCAATAGCGCCAATGCCTTTCAGTCCGTTGACGCTGATATTGCGCATGCACGAGGCAGTGTCGCGTCCGTCAATGAGTTTTATATGCGGGTATTTGTCGAAAAACATTTTTGATTGAAGAATAGCCATCGGATGGGAGTACACTTCGCGCAGTCGGTCTATGCTTTGTCCGGGCAAAGCGGCAAGGTTTTGAGATATACGCAGATATATTTCGCCGCAAATCAACAACCCTGATTCCCTAATTAACTGATAGTTGGGCAAAATACTTCCGGCAACGGAATTTTCGATTGCAGAAATAGCGTATTGAGCGCCGCCCTGCTTCATTAGACGAAACTGCTCGTCAAATGATTCATTGGTAACGATTTCTACATCTACCTCTAAAAAGTAATGTAGCGCCGCTATTTCATGGAAGGTACCGTAGCCTCCCATTATAGCTACTTTTATGTGCCGGTCGTTAATCATATCACAAAAAAGCCCGAAAGCAACACTTTCGGGATAACAATTTTATTATATCTTTTGAGCCGCAAAGATATATATATTTTTTTAATCACAATTTTTTTTTTATTATTTTTTTCATCCAACAGCCAATGCTTTGACTATCAATATACCCATCCAGTACCCAATTGCTAAAATCAGAACAAAATATAACATGACTATAAATTTTTTAGTTTATACTACAAAACCGTAAATAGGCTTCTAAATATATAGATGCAAAAAGGAGGTAAAACGTTTCATGAAAATGTATTTTTTTTTATTTTTTATTATTTTTTTATCACCTCCGCCGGATTTTCCACACTCGATTTATAAACCCGCCATCCGACGCAAAGCGCTATCACCAACGCTAGCACGCAGAAAATAGCCAAATATATCCATGCCGGAATATTCGTTCTTATTGCGTAATGTTCCAACCATCGTTGCATGATAAAATAACTTGCCGGAAAAGCAATAGCAGCGCCGATAATCAACAAAATAAAATATTCCTTTGCGAACATGGCAAGGATATCGCCTGCCGTAGCGCCGTTTATTTTTCGTATGGCAATGGACTTGCGGCGTTCTTCGCAGGTTAGCGAAATTAAAGAAACAAAGCCCAAAACACAAATCAGTATGCAAATAGCAGAAACAAATGATAATAACTTGATTAAGGTTCTCTCCGAACTCAAATAGTTATTATACACCTCTTCATCATTAAAAAGTCTGGTAATAATAAAATCATCAGTTAACTGTTCGATTTTTTCAGTAAAGGATTCCCACATGCCTTCATGATATTTAAACAGAATCGTTTTTGCATTAATGCCGACCATTTGCCTTGCCGTTACCATTTCGTGAGGAGGTTTTACAAAACAAAAAGATTGTGCCGGAATGGTTGGCGACCCGTTGTAAATATGTTTTATAACGCCTTTTACTATTAAATGCGATAATGATTCCTGACTTCGACTATGAGGCACCCACAAAAATCGCCGCCCTACATGTGCCAGTATTTGGCGCATAGCAT
>Ga0099364_10013692_pt1 | contig 10859 bp, 13 predicted proteins | sample TergutTh196P3_FD_73070 | JGI IMG/M metagenome (GOLD analysis project Ga0099364, IMG submission 73070) | Microcerotermes parvus P3 segment gut microbial communities from Pointe-Noire, Republic of the Congo - Th196 P3 | ecosystem: Host-associated > Arthropoda: Insects > Digestive system > Gut ... | reverse complement strand
AGTTCCGGCGAGTGTTCACGAGATATGACAAATTGGACGAAACGTACAACGCCTTCATTGCCATCGCAAATATCGCCGTCGGAATGAAAAATTAAGTGTAAACACGCCCTAGACTTCAAGAATTCCGTATTGACAAAACTAAATATCTAGCGAGTCATGATATTTTTGCGTTGCAGTTCACACAAGACAGAATGGAAAAATCAGGAGAGCATTGGATTATATTGACCAACGATAAATCACTCATATCGGTTTCTCAAGGTACATTGTACAGTGGCTGGGCAACCAGTCCAGTGAAATTTTTAGATTTTACGGAATGTACAAAACCTCTTTTTGAGGCTAAACTCATTTCACTGGTTCATTCGTTTGCCTCGTTTAGTGAACGCACATTAGCCGCTGGTGCGCGCATAATTGATCGTGTGGTAAAATATGCCTCACCGGAAATGCAGAACTGGGAATTTAAGCAAGACATTGAAGATTTCAAGAATAGTGCCATTAGAGATGTTGACTTGAATTCGCCGGAATATGATATGATAATTGACAAAAAAACAGACGAATTTCTTTACAAACATGGCATTGCCATAAATGACGACCATGTGGAATCTATGGAAGGGCAGTCCTGAAAAGCAGATGATTCGCAAGATAGTAGAGTGTACCTACAACGGCACTCTACGCTGGGAGAGTCAAGAAACAGAATGTGTGCATTTTTATCAGGCGTTTGCGATGTCGGCAATGACCGGGCGGCGGCAGTGCTTCTGGAAGGCTTCGACGTATTCGTCGGGGACGTTAGTTCGTTTTTTGTTTTTCCTGCACCGCCGGTCTCCCTTCTGGAGCGGCGGTATGAGCGTCAATTCGTAAGCAAGTGTATTGGAAACGAGGTCGAACAGAGCCGCCCACTTGAACACCCACCATTCATTCTACTGGCTGTACCCGCATAAATGGTCGGTGAACACGCGGCGGTTTACCTCTGCGTTGGCAGTAACTTCGAATCGCCGAATGTACCCGCCCACACTGACAACAAACTTACCGCACCGGCATACAACGGCACCATTAACAAATCTGCATAGAATAGTCCGCCGAACAGACCCACCCAAAAGCCCAAACACTGCGGACAGTTCACCAAATAACCCACGTCATGCGGACGCTTTGTCAGCAGCCACTCGCGATAACTGTGAAAAATCACCCCACGAACGCCGATCATCGTTATGCCCGTCAAGCCTATTAAAATCAACATTGTATTCATTTTACCAACTCCTGTTTTGCAGTTCTGTCAACGGTTCGTTCTGTCCGCAAGGTGTACCGCAGCCGCCTTTATAGAGAGCCGCTCCCCAGGGATGGGATTGTGTGGAGTGTACAGCAACCGGGTCCCAGCCGCCACACGTTGCGGAGCAACGAGACAGGCAGTCTCCGAGATTTTCAGAACAGATAATTTCCTTTGAAAATCCGTTAGAACAAGGTTTACCTGTTGGAGTGCCGTTCTTGCATAACATGGTATTATACAGTTATCAATGGGTCGATTCGTTCAAGTGTGCGTATGTCAAAGAGCATTAGCCCAAATGTGGAGTCATACACATAAAAGTCAATGGGAGGGTTTTGATTCCATACTCTCCAATGCCAAGAACCAGAACAACAACTCCAGATGTAATATCCTTCGTTGTCGACTATGTTTGGTGGAATACTGCCTGTTATCGGTGATTGTATGTTGTCAGGAAGTATAACTCGCCCGTACCCTCTCTGCCAAACAATTGTTCCAGATGCCGGATTGAGAGCATCCTTATCGGCACCTTCCCAGTATCCGGCATAGATAAAAAAATCTCCGCAAGAACAATCTATACTCAGACCACCATTCCATGGCAGCACTATCAGATCCTGATTGATTTCTTGCCCAGATAGGGTCAATATGCCGAAGGGTCCGGCTATTATATCGCAGTGAGGGAAACATGCGACATTCACTATTCTTCTGTAGTTAGAGGGAAAATCATCCGTAACATGTGTGTGAGCAAGGACTTTGCCGCCCGTATAGCGAGACACCATTTGATTATGGTCGGCTATTTCATCGACGAAAATGCTTTCGCCTGTTGGGTCTATCAAGGCGACCTCTGTAATAATGGATCCAGAACGAACAGTAGCGATTAACATTTTACCACAGCAAGAGAGAGTATCCCAATATAAGCGTTCGAGATCGCCTGATTCCAATACTCGATACGATATGGAATTCTGATTACTTATGCCTGAGACTGTTACAGTGAAAAGAGTATTGTTGCAAAGTAGAAAACTGCCAACTCTTAAAATCACTTCCGACTCATTGTCTTCGTCGCCGCTGCTTATAAGTATTTCTGAACCACCACCTCCGACTATAAAATTGTTATTCCATATAGAAATAGGTTTACCTTCTACTGCAATGGCTTGGTTGAAGCCGCCGGTGCTGGTCTCCATTCTGGCACGCATTGCACCGTGCTCGTCGGTGATTACTAAACGCCCTTCAAAGTTCCACTGACCGAAATTTTCACCTATTCTGTCCCAAAAAGCAAACTCCCATTGATCAGTTGCCTCCCAGCATGAGCAAGTTCCGGTATCGTCTGCACAATTTGTACATATTTCCTTTGTGCCGGAAATGACACCTTCTCCGGTACCGGTACAAAGTAAGGCTCCGTTTTCAAATACATGCCATACTCTATTAACATCGTGTATCGCAATTATGGGCGGCGGCGGTAAAACGAGTTCCGCTGCTGGTCCTCCCCATGTAGTGGATGAAGGGTGGTCACCAAAAGTAGTGAGGTTGTGAATCCAGAGAGCAGTACTGCCTGGTGAATTGCCCGTAACTTCCAAACTGGCAATTTCTTCGCCCTCTTTCCCAAGCACGATGACCGTTGCCCGTGGCATTGAATTCGGCGACGGCACCGGCACCGTAAATAATAGTACCCCTCCAGCCGTCTCACGAGGATTATTTTGCCCAATTCGTGTTCGGTTAGTTGTATCCAATGGAAACTCCCGTATCAGTTTACCTCTGAAAAACAAAGACATGAAGTCAGAAGGAACTCCATGAGGGGCTGTGCGTAAAAATACAAAATCACCATTTGCATTCCACGTACTGCTGGCGTGTATCTGAGGTCCTAACTCTCTTTCACCTTCATCATTCAAATACGGCTCTTTCCAAAACAAATAATCGCTGATACTGAAAGTTGCATCTGTAACGGAGGCTCTCGCGTAATTGCCGGCACTGGAAATTCCAGCCGAACGGATGTTTTCAAAAACCGAATCGTGTATAAGTGTGCCGCGATAGTATAAACTTTGTTTTGCTATCATTGACGTATTGCCGGGAAACGGTACGTATGCATTGATTACCAAAAAACCGTTGCCGATACATTGTATTCTAGGCGTGTTAGCATTAGTTTCTCTGACCACTTCTGCAAAGATTTCAAAGAACTGTGTCCCGTAACGCAGGATACCGACTTCTCCAAATTGTGAAAGACCGTAATAGTCTCCCATTTCAGCATCACAACAGACGGAGGGAGTGACGTTAGCAACACGGCAGCAACACTCATTCTCCCCAAAGGCACCCCGGTAGCCCCAGTCCAGAAGTGTTTTACGCCTTGCTTGTATGTCAATAACATCGCTCATACACACCTCGCTCTCACAATGTAAAGATGCTCCCCTTGCGGTCCAAAATCACGCCGTACCCACACCGTCGTACCGGCGGTGAGTCTGCCGTTTGACGCAAGAAGCGGAAAACGCAAGTTCGTTAACGTATGCTCGCTCTCGCCGTTTTTAATGCTGATAGTGGTAACGGCATTGGGACCGGTGATGGCGGAACTTATATCGCCTACGTAAACTCCTTCGGTGCGGACGGCAACATAGTAGGGGACTGCCTCGTCCTCTTCATTGAGTCTTGTATAAGGTCCGTGTACTTCTATCGAGGTCGAGACCGGTATAATTTCGTCACAGGTATCGGATAAAAAATCAGCCGCACAAAGGTCGTAATCTTCGTCCTCTTCATAGGTTTTACCATAAATGCGGATGCGCCCGCAAGGCGGGAGCGTGTCGCTTTCATAGTCAAAGTTCGCCGGAGTTGCCGGGATTGCCACAAGGACAACGGCTCGTGTTTTTGTTTCTCCGCCGCCCTCTCCCCCCCCGCCGAGCAGGATGTAGCAGAACTGTTCCCCTGTGTGCCGGAGCGGATTGAGTATCCGTATTACGCCTGTTTCCGAAGATTGCAGTTTGGTGCTGTTGCCGGAGACGGGAACGGCGTAGCGGTGACTGGTACTCCGAACATCGACCACGCAGCCGACCGCCCCGGTGAGGACGGCGGAAACCATTGTGTCCGGGCGGGAGATGCCGAGAGTGATGCAGACGGTTTCCGCACCGTCCCCGCGCGGCTGGGTGCCTTCAAAGGTTACGTCTTTGCGGATGCCGTCCGGTAGTGCCCGGTCAATGTCCGTGCCGACGAGGTTGACCGACTCGCCGAGTGCCAAGACTGAAAAGATGCCCGCAAATTCCCCCGTCTTGTTTTGAATTGAAATAACGACCGGGTTCTGGGTGTTCGGCAGCGGTGTTTCCGGCGTTTGAAACTTGCCCGCACGGTAAGCCTCCGCGGTCTTATTCCACTCGTTAACCTGTCTTGCTGTGAGTGTGACCGGGTCGCCCGGCTTTACATTTTTCATAATGGCGGTCCTCCCCAAAGCCCTTCAAGGATGTCCCCGTTGAAGAGTTTCCAAAAATTCATCTCTCCGTAAACTTTGACCACGTCCACCTGCTGGGCGGTTGCCAGCGGCACCTTTTTGCCGCTCCCGATGTCCACGAGCGACTCTTCGTAGTGGACATCGACGTAAGCCCAGCCCGGTATTTCGGGAATGATGATCTCCCCGATTTCGACCTCGTATTGATGGAGTTGTATCTGAAAGTGATGTTGCAGTTCGATGACCCGGATCATCGCCACCGGTTCATGCGGGTTGCCCGTTTCAATGGTGCGTGTGACCCACGATTGCTCCGGTCCCAGATATTTGCACTCCCCCGGCTTCAAGCCGTAAAAGGGGGTCTCATTCACCGTTCCGATAAACTGATAGAGCCGCTCCATAAAAACAGGCATCATACAAATGGCGGGATACCAGCCGGGGATCATGAATTTCATTTCCCCCGATTCGATTTCGACACCGTTAAATTTCTTGCCGTCCCAGCCGAGCATCTTGTACTCGACCGGTGTTTCACCGTCCTTGACGTATCGGGTCACGGCATTGGGGACATTTGCGGGCAGGAGTTGTCTCTTTTTACCGCCGAGCATCGAAAAGGTCGGCAGGGTGAATTCCTGCTGCCCCGCCTCTTCATTTTTCTCATACTCGACGGCATAGACCACTTCGCCGTCAAAGACCTCTCCGATTTTATCCGGGTCTTCAAAGAAACGAATCTGCTGAAAGGGCAGCCCCATCGCCGTCCGCTCGAACCGCATCACAAAGTCGCAGAAAATGAGTTTGGCAAGGGGATAGGGAATCGGTTCAAAGGCGACCCCCTCACGCGGCACCTGCTGAACGATCCAGCGGCGGGTGATGGTGGCTCTCGAACCGAGGTCAAGCGAACTTTCGTTCCCGAAAACTTCGTCAACTTCTACTCTGAATGTGTCGTTTTCCCAGTGCATTGTTTTAGGGTTATTGGGAGGAGGCAGGAGGCAGGAGACAGGAGGCAGCAGATTTGAACCTGACTCTCTCACCGTCTCCTCGCCTTCCTCCTCCTCTGCTGCCGTCTGCCGTCTGCTGTCTGCCGTCTCTGCTGCTTCCTGCCTCCTGTCTCCTGCCGCCTCCTATCCAAATACCGCCCCCGGTTTTCTACTAATACCGGTGAGCAGGTCAACCATTTTTTCGGTGTGGTCGGCGATGTCTTCTGTGTGGTCTTTTTCGGATGCCATGTATGCCAACGCCCCGCCGAGGATGTCTGCTTTGTTTATTGTGCCCTGGGTGATGGCGGAGGCACCCTGCTGCGAAATCCGCTGTGCTGTCTCCGTGATTTGCCGGGATTTTTCGCCCGGCTTGTGGAGGGGCTTTTTCAGTTCGGCGATTTCACGTTTCAACGTTACGATACGCTCGTTTTCTACCGGGGCTTCTTCCTTTTCTTTTTTGACTCTGTTGAGTGAACTTAACGCCATTTCGTCAAGAGCCTTTTGTCGCTTCTCTTTCCCTGTATCAATATCCGCATCGACTTGGATACCGCGATCTTCTATTTCCTTAATCATCCTGTCAAGTTCGGCAACGGCGGTACTGGTAGCACTTGTTATGTAACCCGTCGGGTCAAGCCAACTTGCCGCTTTGTTTACTTGACTTGCAAGTTCACGAAGGAAGCCTAAAAGAGTTGTTTGTATCCCAGTAATCAAGGCGTTCCATTTTTTTCGCACCCATGCCCATGCCTCGTTTATTTTTGTTGCAATCGTCCACCACGTCCCAACTATCACTTCTCCGGTATCGTTCATAAGTGCGTCCCAGCCTCTCTCAATATAACCCCACCATTTCCCAAACATACCGCACAGCCATTTCATCGGTCCGGTAAATTGATCTGAAATCCATCCGCCTATCCCGTGAAAGGTGTCGAGCAGCCACTCTACTGCTGGTTTCACTGCCTCCGACACCGTCTCATAAATCGCCATGAATGGTTCCGAAATCGCCGCTGCGACTTCGTTCCACTTGTTCATAATCGCAAGTTTTCCTTCCTCAAAAAAGAGTTGGATTTTGAGCCACATCAGTTTGACGGCATCCAAGATACGTCCCTCTTGGATGAGCGGTACAAGATCGCCGAATGTTGAGGTGAAGGTTTCTTTGATTTTTGTCCCGAATCCCGTGAGCCAACTCATCAGTTTTGTGCCGGCACCGGTGAAGTACAGAATTGCCCCGACCGCTCCGGCAATGGCGGCTTTGCCCAGCAGGAAGGGACTGATAAGTAGCATTGCAGCCTTGGCAACGCCCATCAGGATAAACCCCAAGCCTTTTATCGCACCAATCGGATTAAGGAATGCACCGATCAATGCCGTCCTAAACCTCGTCGCCGCAATCGTCGCGGCAATAATGGGAATGGTAATACTCTTGTAAATGGCGGCTTTGACCAACTTTAACGGTCCCAGCAACGGTGTTGACAGACCCCATAAAAGTTTTGTCAGTTTTTTTATCTTTGCATCTTCTCCCATGAACAACGGCTTAGCAAAACGCCACGCCGCAAATGCTGCACCAACTCCCGCCAGTGCTCCGCCGACCTTGAGAATCGATTTTACAGCCGCTTGATTCGCATTAACCCACTCCCGCAGGTTTTTGGTAACTTTGGTACACCAGTCGAGGGCTTGTGTTACCGGTTCGACCAGTGACGTAACAATCGACCGCCGGAGTCCTTGAAGGGAACGTTGCAGGCGGCTGATACTGCTGCTCAAGATTTCGGCTTTTGCCGCGTCCTTGTCGCTGATACCGATGCCGAGATCGTCGGCTTCCTTCATCAATGCCCGAATCCCCGCCGCTCCTTCCTGAAACATCGGCAGCATGGAGGTGCCCGCACGCCCGAAGAGTTTCATCGCAATTTTGGTCTGCTCTGCTTCGTTACCGAGTTTGCGGATGGCATCGGCAACGATCAGGAACTGTTCTTTTTTATCGAGACCGCGAAACTGGTTAAAGTTCATTTTAAGGTCAAGTTTGGAGAATGCGTCCTGTGCCGCCTTACCTCCCTGACTGGCTTCGGCGAGGTTCCGGTTAAAATAGCGAAAACTGGTGCCGAGGTCATAGACACTGGAGCCGCTCTGTTCCGCGGCGTAGCCGAGCAGGGAGAGGTCTTTCGCCCCCATCCCCACCCGCCGGGACATTTTGGCGTAGGTGTCCCCGAAGGTGGTGAATTCCTGTATTGCCGACTTGAGCGGAGTGAGAACGTACCGGCGTATCACATGATCAAACGCGGCAAACGTAACCATGCTGTCACGAAATAGAGCCATCCCTCTCTGAAAACCGGGCATTTTTGTTATTCCGTTGACGTTTTTCTGGAATTTCTGGATGTTTTTGTTGACCTGATTGATTGTCTGCTGAAATTGGGCATCATCGCCGACAATGTTAACAGCAACCGCACCGGCGGGTAAAGTTTTTGCCATTTTTTCACCTTTTTTTCATTTTTGTTGTCGCATTTCCGCTTGCTTTTACCATAAACATGGTGTACACTATCACCATCTAATTGAAGAGGAGACTGCCATGTTTGAATGCCTCGTCGTACTTTTCTTTTTTTTGATGCTCTGTGGCTTCATGAGTCTTGGCGATAAAAGCCCAGATTCGATGGATTCCAAAATTTACAATTTTGGAATCGCTTGCCTCAAGTTGTGCGCGGGTATGTTCCTGCTGCTCTGTTCACTGCTCCTCCTGTTTTTCTGTGTTGCGTCGTTCTTCTAGCGTTCACAGACCGCCGATAATTGATTTCGCCTGGTCGGTGGCGAGCGTCGTGAGAACGTTCACGAAAACGCCCCATGACATTCCGCCCGCCGCTTTTAATGCGGAATTCCACACTTTGGTATTCCGGGCATTGTCCAAAAACTCGTAGCCGTCCCACGTAATCGCCGTAACGGTAACGCCGTTCCGACCGCTGCTCCCTTTGATGAGTCCGCAGTCGATCATCAGTTGCCCGTGCCGGATAAGATTTTCCAGCGGGACATCGTGAAACAGCGACGACAGGTTCTCCGGACCAATGACCGGAGAGCCGTCGTGTTCCTCGGCGAAAATTAAAATCGCCTTAATCAGTTCCTTGTCTCGTTTCATTATCTTTCTCCTACAAGTGTTACTTCTCTTTTGAGTGCCGCTTTCAAATCATTCCAGTCCTTCCGGCTGCAAATGCCCGAGTTGGGCTTTGCCTTCCAAAAGGGGTGTACCTTTTTGGGGGTCAATCTGTGCCTCTTGTCGAGCCACGGATTCGCCGTGTAGCAGATCAGCGGAACGAATAAATCCCAGTGATGGGAGACCCGCCCGATGACCATCCACTCTAACTCCCGGAGGCTGAAGGGTCCCGGCTCGCATCCGATGATTCCGGCATACTCCCAGACAACACGCCGGAGAGGGATTCCTGCATCCGCTTTTTGGTTTCGGCTTGAATCTTCCCCTTCGCCTGCGCGACCACTTCGTCGATTTGGTTCATGACTTCCTCGCTTTGCGCTTTTTCCAGTTCCTTGCTTTTTTCCGACATCTTCTTGAGAGCCGACCGGCGGCTCTCGTTCGGGTAAAAATTTAGGAATGCCTCCATCAAAGCATTGGACAAGGCTTCCAGAGCGGGACCGTTCATCAGTCCGCCAAACCATCGGGCGGCTTTGAACATTTCGGTTTCCTCTTTCAATTCGGGAAACATTTCGTATTCCGATTGCATCGACTTCTCATAGTCGGCAAGGTTGAAGTGTTCCCGCACCTGCGCGTAGCAGAGAACGAAAACGACGTTGACGACCAGTTCGACATCGTTGACGAACACCTCGAAGTTTCCGCTGTCGAGGATTGCCAAGAGGTCGAGCGGCTTGCCGTCCCGGTCTTTGCAGAACCGTTTGATGGAGTCGATGTGCTTGTACTTGATGTCGAAAGTCCAATCCATCCCGTTTGCGTCTGTGAATGTACTCATGTTAGTATTTAGGGGTTAGTGTTGTAGGAAGTAGGCGGCAGGAAGCAGGAGGCAGCGGAGGAGCGAGGGGGAACTCTGCTGCCTCCTGCCCCCTGTCTCCTGCCTCCTTATTTACGTTCCGCTGATCCATTTTGGCGGCTTGCCGGACGCGGCAGGTCGGGCGGTGATCTCCCAATTCTGAATGTCGTCGTCCTCCTGATTGTTCGTACCGCCGAAGAGTTCAAAGTCGCCGATGAAGCCTTCGCCGTCTTCTTCGTCAAGGATGCAAATCGCAATCGGTGAACGGCGATTCCGCATCGCATTGAAAATCAGAGCGGCATCTGCCGTGCGAGGCTTGATCGTCGGAAGAGTGAAAGTGATGGTCATGTCCTGTAAGCCTTTTTGATAGGCTTTCATTCCTTTGTGCCTTCGCAGAGTTACGTCCACTTCGGTGAACGTACTTTCGAGGGACACATTTCGCACGGAATCAGCGAGTACCATTCCGGCAGGCGATTCGGAACCTCGCGGTCCGACGTACATCGCCGCCTCAAATCCCATAGTGCCGTAAGTGTCTTGGGTGGGTGGTGTTGACATAGTAAATTCTCCTGTTTGTTAGGGGTTGATTGTTAGCCGCCGCACTTGTGCGGTGCAAGGGCGGTTAATTGGTTACGGTTTCGGCGGAGATGTGATTACACTTCTCGCACTTGACGTACTGGAACGACTGCTCTCCTTTTTGGAAAGGCAAGCCGAGTTTTACGCCGGACGTATGCTGGCAAGCCGGACACACGTAGTCCGGGTCTTTCGACTTGCCCGGCTTGCTTTTCACCGGGGTTTCGACCGGCGGGGTGTCCGGTTGAGTAGTTTCCACAGTCGACTCTTCCGTCGTCTGTTCATTGGTCTCGTCTGTTTTCTTCTTCGACATAGTAATTCTCCTCGTATTAAGGGTTAATAAAGTGCCGAGTTGTTTGTCCACAATTCTGCGGCATTGTCTCAATTCTATTTTTCGTGTCTAACGGGAAAGTCTATCAACTTGAGCATATAGGCTGCCCAAATGCCGATAACAGTTCCCAAAGCGTGTGTTGCTAAATCCCACATAGTAAAGTCCTCCAAAGGGTTAGGGTTAACGGGTTATTTGTATGCTTTGATGATGCCCTTCTGCAACAATAGAAGCAGTTTAGGCATGAAAGTTTTCACGGCTGGCATCAGATAAGGACGAGGTTTGTAGTGTCCAGTCTTTTTCACTTTGACTTTCCTTACCTTGACGATATTGTCATAATAGGCTTTGA
>Ga0099364_10013691_pt1 | contig 10859 bp, 6 predicted proteins | sample TergutTh196P3_FD_73070 | JGI IMG/M metagenome (GOLD analysis project Ga0099364, IMG submission 73070) | Microcerotermes parvus P3 segment gut microbial communities from Pointe-Noire, Republic of the Congo - Th196 P3 | ecosystem: Host-associated > Arthropoda: Insects > Digestive system > Gut ... | reverse complement strand
ACACAGCAGGTCCGGTTAGAGAAGAAATGAATTACATGATAGACCCATTAACGCGTTGGGATCTAGATGAAATCATGTCTTTAATTCATCAACAAAAGTATTTTATACTTCATGCACCGCGTCAAACTGGTAAAACAAGTTGCATGATTTCATTACGCGACAAACTAAACAGCGAAGGTAACTACGTCGCAATTTACACCAATGTCGAAGTAGGTCAAGCCTCAATACACGATGTTTCAAGTGCTGTAACTTCAATTGTTAGGGTATTGTTAAGGCAAATTAAAATTCTATTTGAAGATGATTTCGATTATGATTCTGCACGTATATTTGCTGATTCATGCAACTCTAAAGAAGGGTTATTTGAGACATTGGGTTATTTATCAAAATATTTTAATAAACCTTTTGTCTTATTTATTGACGAGATAGACTCTTTAATAGGTGATTCTCTTATTTCTGTTCTAAGACAACTACGAGCAGGTTATGCAAACAGACCAGACAACTTCCCTTCAACCATTGTTTTGTGCGGTTTGCGTGATGTTCGCGATTATCGGATCCGTTCAAGTACCAACGAAATAATTACAGGCGGCAGTGCATTCAACGTAAAAGCAAAATCGTTAAGACTTGGCGATTTTTCTAAAGAAGAAGTAATTAAACTTTATAAACAACATACAGAAGCAACTGGACAGATATTTACAGAAGATTGTTTTGATTTAGTAATGGATTACACCAACGGGCAACCCTGGCTTGTAAATGCTCTAGCCTACGAAGTTGTTTATGAAATAAAAGAGAATCGTCCTCCATCTGTCGTAATAACACCTGATAAAATTGAACAGGCAAAAGAAAACCTTGTTTTAGCACGCGAAACACATCTAGACCAGCTTGTAGATAAACTTAAAGAAGATAGAGTAAAAAACATTATTTTACCAATGATTCTGGGTGTTGATACAGAACCCAATGAAGATGATTTACTATATTGCCTTGATTTAGGTCTGATAAGAAGAGAGAATAAAAAACCCATAATTTCCAACAGCATATACAGAGAAATTATACCTAGAGTTTTAACCGATGCTGCTCAAATAAATTTTTATCACAGATACGAAAATAACGAATGGCTAGAAAAAGATGGCAGATTATCTATACAAACATTGTTAAATCTTTTTAGACTCTTTTGGTTTGAAAATACTTCAATTGTAACAGAAAGAATGGTTGGTTACGTTGAAGCAACTCCGCAGCTAGTCATGCAAGCTTTCCTGCAAAGAATTGTTAACGGTGGTGGCTATATCAACCGCGAATACGGACTCGGCAGAAAACGCGTTGATTTAATGATAAAATGGAAATATACGAAAGATGAAAAAACAATGTATCAACATATTGTGCTTGAATTAAAAGTTATCGGCAAAAGAGACAAATATGAAAGAGTTAGACAAGATGGCATAGAACAAACAGTTAAATACACAAAATTTTGCGGAGAAAAAGAAGCGCAGTTAGTTATTTTCGATAGAGATAGGAGCATGAACTGGGCAATAGACGAACCAAACGAACATGTAGAATATGATGGAGTTAAAGTGCAGATTTGGAAGCTGGGGACAGGGGATGATGAATAATTCTGTAGGGAACGCATTTATTCGTTCCTAATTCGGTTGTGTTCCATATCGAACTAGGAACGAATAAATGCGTTCCCTACAGAATTGGGTGCGTTCCGTACAGGTTTAAAAAAAAATAAAAAAAAACTTGACACAAAAACAGGTGTTGGCATAATTTGACCAAATTTACAGAAAAGAATGGGGGATTAGCTCAATTGGGAGAGCGCTACGCTGGCAGTGTAGAGGTCATCGGTTCGATCCCGTTATCCTCCACCATTTTCCTTCTCTTTATGGTGCAGACTAAAAACTAGTTTCAATACCAAAATGAATAATCCCATTTAAAGGATTTAACCATTTATTATTTGCGTGATGAAATCCGTAATCAATTCTTAACAATCCTATTCTTGTTTCAGCTCTTAATCCAAACCCTAGACCTATTAAGTCATTATACCTAATCTTATAATCAGGACGATTATCTTCAACATATCCATAATCCAAAAAAACAAAAACTCTCGAATACCTTGTTAATAAGTATCTTAATTCAGTGTTTGTGTACATTATTGTGTTGCCAGCAAAGAAGTCTTCATAAAAACCACGTATCGAAAATGCCCCTCCGGTTCGAATTAGGTCAAATTCTGTCAAAGAATTGTTTTCAAGATAAATACCTGTTATCGAATTTGCTACAACCCATGATCTTGATAACGGATTAAAATTTGATATAGTTGCATTAAATTTATGCCTTTGTAGTCTTGTTGATTCTCTATGAATATATTGATATTGTTGAACATATTTTATGTTCCATCCACTTCTTGGATTAATTATATCATCCGTAAAATCACCTTCGTAAAAGAATCCGATAACATTTTCTGTTTGTTTTTCGAGGAGTCTAGGGCGTCTACTGCCCGGGTACAGTTCATTTAAAGCAGCCAAAACCCCATATTTTTGATTTCTAAATTGATAATAGACATCAACTCCCATTTCTGTTCTAACGCTTGTACTATCACGTTCTTCACGATATAATCTAAAGTCGGCAGCAATTGGTATGCTTATATGCCCTGACTCATGATAATCAATACGAACAGAGCTAAATACATTGTCAAAATTTCTCCATCCAAACGAAATATTTCTGTCAGTTCCCATAATGTTTAAAATATCGGCATTAACAAATCCGTTAAAACTGTTGGTATTATTTTCTGTTGAAGAATAACCTAACACAGCGGATAAATGCATCATTTTACCTTCAGTAACGTTAATTAGAACAGTGTTTTCGTTAATTGGAATAACGCTACAAGATTGAATATATTGCTTACTTAAAATTCTATGTTCTGCAAGTTTAATAATACTTGGAGTAAGAACTTGTCCTTTTTGAAGCCTGCTTTCGGATAATAAAATATTGTCTTTCGTCACTTCATTGCCTTTGAAAACAAAATTTTCAGCATAAACAATACGTCCTTCAGTAATATTTATAAATGCAGTATTATTTTCTTCAATTTTCTGTAACTGAATTTTAACAAATAAGAACCCTCTATCAAGATATAAGTCGTTAATATCTTGAATGAATACGTTTAAATCTGACAAACTTAGAGATTGTTCTGAATCTCTGAAGGTAAGTTCCCAAATTTTAGATTCACTAAAAAAAGAATTTCCTATAAAGACAATGTTTTCAATAATAGGTTCTGTTAATTCCTCTATAATAAATTCCACATCAGCGAATCTATTCGAGACTGGAATTATATTCGGTGTGTGAATTTTAAAGAAACTAAACCCTTTTTGAAGATAAAGATTGTAAATTCTTTGTGCATCATCATTAATAATACTTCTATTTACAGAATCTCCTTCTTTAGTGATAATTACATTTTGAATCTCTCTATTGGAAATTGCGATATTACCGTTGTAGATTATTCTTCTAACTAAAATATCATCAGAAAATAATGTATTGGTGAATAGAATAAAAAGAATTAAAGAATATATGTATTTAATATCGAAATTGCTAGGTTGCATCCCTACGGGATGCGGTTTTGTGTGTGTATTCATTTCTACCGAGCTTCACATACCTACGGCATGTGTAAGGTATGATTTTATATTTATTTGACATTTTAAAGTCTATATACAACACCAACCGCTTGAGTGTATCCTAAAAATTGATGGGTTCTCATAGCAATAGAAAAATCTATTGAATTAACTGTAACTATCATTCCAGCAGTAAATTGGTTCGGATTTGACAAAAAACCAGTGTTTAAAGAAAAGATTTTTGACACTTTATGGAGAGCTCCGAAACCATATCTTATGTCAAAACCTTTCTCTTTCTCTAAAGAAAATGCAAAATTAGTAGAATCGAAAGGCAAAATCGAGCATTCATATTTCACAACTGTAGGTAAAGCTATACCAGATGTGGAGGTATGGGTTATGTTGCTGTAACTCAATCCGTGAGAAAAAATGCCCATTTTCCAAATTGAACCTAAATTTAAGGTGAATGTGTTAAGTGTTTTGTAAGTGTCTATAGATTGATTATAATATTTAACGTTTGCTGCTATCGTGATGTTATTCAATTCTTTACCGTATCCTGCATATAATATTTTGTCAGACATATAATCGTTGTCTAAAATTAGAAAACCAGCTGAAATTGATTGTTGTAGAAAAACATATTGTGATGCTAGGTGAAAAACATTAAGTTCGCGTATTCCGTGTGGGTTAGAATGGCTAAGAGATAATCCGTGAGAATTTTTAGCTGGTTGATAAAAAGCGGTTTCAGGACTATTTGAAAGTAAATATATTTCGGCATTGGAAATAATAATAGGCGAAGAAATTAAATCAATCCCAAAGGAGAATAGATTTAATGGTAATAAAAAAAATATGATAAAAAATATGTTTTTCATTTTTTACTTGCCTATGATTTGAATGATGAATTCCCTATTCTGTAGGGAACGCATTTATTCGTTCCTAGTTCGCCAATGGATTCTGTACGGAACGCCACTTATCCTGTAGGGAACGCATTTATTCGTTCCGAGTTCGATATAGAACAAAACCGAACTAGGAACGAATAAATGCGTTCCCTACAGAACATATTCTAAAAAACTACGCACTTGATTTTCAACAAAATCAGCACTTTGAGAAATAATCAACTTTCCTTGCTCATTAATTTGGCTCATAGCGTTTGGGATTGCAAGTCTTGGTTTATTCATAACTTTCATATTAAGAATGCTGATAAGTGTCATAAGATGGTCTTGAGCAACACCAGTTCCAGAGATACCGGGAGTTATTCCACTAATAGCAGCTGGTTTTCCATTAAGCACTTGTGGTTCGGTATCGCTAATGGGTCTTGACAGCCAGTCTAGAAGATTTTTAAGAATTCCGGGAAAATAATGATTGTATTCAGGTGTAAAGAACCAAACAGCGTCTGCAGATTGTATTATTTTTCTAACTCTAACCACAGCTTCAGGTGCAGGAAATTCGATATCTTGGTTAAACAAAGGCACATCTTTATATTCAAGGATATCAAAACTAGCTTTTTCACCAATGATTTGTTTAACATATTGAGCAAGTTGATGATTAAAAGAGTTTTCTCTAAACGATCCAACGATAGCAATAATTTTCATTTTATCTCCTCTAAATATCAATCTGTTTATAAGGTAGCTTTTCATCAAATATTTTACTACACTTTTTAATCAGCTCAGGAATATCCAATTTTTGAGGGCAGATACTAACACATTCACCACAAGCAGTGCATTTGTTTGCTCTTCTCTCTTCAGCTATAAAGTTATAACTGAAAGTAGGCGATTTTTGATTTTCGTATCTTTTCACTTCATTAAGGCAATGAAAGATTTCTGGAATATCAATTTTTTGTGGACAAATGTTGCAATAATTGCATTTAGTACAATTAATTGCAATTTTCGATAGGTATTGTTCTTGAATCTTAGCGAACAAATTAAGTTGTTCAGGGGTAAGCTTGTTTTTCTTTGAATTGCTCGCATATTTAATGTTTTGTTCAACTTGTTGAAAATTAGACATTCCACTAATCATGAACCCTATATCGTTGAAATTCCACAGCCAATCTAAAATAAACTGGACAGGGTTATATGGTTCACCAACTGGAGTATCGTTATTCTGAACATACAGTTCCGCCATTTTATCCCATAATAGCTTAATTTCAGTTGGTATAGAAACAGTTAATTGTCCTCCACGAAGCGGTTCCATGATTATAACACCAAGATCTTTCTTTCTTGCATATTCGATAGCGGTTTGGTCAAGCTGCACTTTAACATCAATTATATTAAACTGAAGCATGCAAAAATCCCAGTCATAAAAGTCAATAATTTGCTTCCAAACAGCTATTTCGTCATGAAAAGAAAAGCCGATATAGTCAATGTAACCTTCTGCTTTTTTCTTTTCACACCAACTAATAACATTCAGTTTTTGAATAAGTTCAAGGCTTTTACCATGTAAAGCGTGTAATAGATAGAAATCAATTTTTTTTACTTGCAATCTATCTAATTGGTCGAAAAAGATTCGATCTAAATCTGCTTCTTCTTTTAGTTGCCACATCGGCATTTTATCGGCGATTTTTACTTTCTCACGATAGCCGTCTTTTAAAACAGAAGCAAGAACTTTTTCGCTTTCTCCGCCATGATAAATATACGCAGTATCAATGTAATTCACTCCATGATCAATTGCGTATCTGATAATTCTTATCGCTTCTTCTACATCAACTGAGTTGTCGTCTTTCAACGGAAGACGCATCATGCCGAATCCTAATGCGGATGGCATAAAATTAATTTTGTTTGATAATTGTCTGTATATCATATTTTTTACCTCATTAATTCTTGTATAGTTTTTACAACACTGTCAAAGTCACTTCTAAGATATAACATATCCTTAATCTTATTGATAAAACAGGTTGTAGTTTCGTTAAACTCCATTTCATTTAATTTATCAAAAACAATAAAAGCATCTGTATCGTTGTAATCTTCACATGCTTTCATTATTGACAATAAATGTTCTTTAATTTGTTCTAATTCAATATCTTGAATAGAATTATCTTTGTTTTCAGATAATGATTCTGTTATTTTATTTGTTAGCTGTTCTAATGAATTAATAAAACTAACTGCGTTCTTGTTAATAAATTCTAATTCATTATTTATACCGGCAAGTTCAAGAGCTACAGCAGATTTAGACATTTCAAATTCACCAATGTTTTGTAAAATTGATTTCATGCCATGAACTGTGATAGTAAATAGCTTTATATCTCCACATTTTAAGGTGTCGCGAAGTGTTATAACTGCTTTTTGTGCATCATCCTGAAAAACTTGAAGTAATTTACTGTCTATTTTTTCTGTACTGCACTTTGATTCTGATTTTAAAGTTTTATTTTCATATTTTTTTGCAGCTTCTGGGTGCTTATCCCTAATGTATTTGTTAAGAATATTGTTTAATTTTCTTAAATCAATCGGTTTAGAAATAAAATCGTCAAAACCATTTTGTTTAAATATTTCTTCATTTCCTGCAAGTGCATTCGCTGTAAGTGCAACTATAGTATTGGAATAACCCATTTTGCGTAAAATTCTAGTTGTTTCTATTCCATCAAGTAAAGGCATCATGTGATCCATAAATATAATGTCGTAAAGTTCGCCTTGCTTGATTTTTTCAATTGCCATATATCCACTAATCGCAGTGTCTATTTTCATGCCATATGGTGTCATTAAACCTTCAGCTACATACAGATTTGTTTTTACATCATCTACTATTAAAACCTTGCCATATGGCATCGGGTGCTGAAATACATCATAGTTTGATAATATTTTTTTTCTTGAGTAAGTGAAATTAGCAAACTGTCCCGCCAACTCATTCCCTATTGGTTCGCATTCAACAGCTTGTTGTTTTATCTGGAAAGTAAAAATACTACCTTTGCCATATGTACTTTCTGCTTTTATAGTACCATGCATTAGGTCTACTAAACTTTTTGTGATATTTAATCCGATGCCAGTACCTTCAATTTCTTTATTATTTTCAATATTAAACCGTGAATATTCAGAAAATAACTTTTCACAATCCTCAGGTTTCATGCCCTGTCCTGTATCTTCAACTATAAAATGAAGGTATATATCATCATTTTTGAAGAAATGCTTAATAGATAGTTTAACATACCCTTTCTCTGTATATTTAATAGCGTTTGACAATAAATTGTTTAAAACTTGCTTAATACGAAGCTCATCACCAATTATTCTCATAGGTAAATTCGCATCAATGTCGGGAATCAATTCTATCGGTTTTGTACCTACGCGAACTATGTTAAGTTGTATAGTATCATGTATAAGACTTGGCATGTCATATTCTAAATCATTAATTTCCATTTTACCGGTTTCTATTTTTGACAAGTCGAGAATGTCGTTAATTATTCCTAATAAACCATTTCCAGAATTATATACTTTTTCAAAAGCAGTTTCACAATCAGCTGGAAGATCAACTTTTTGTAATTGCATCTGAGATATTCCAATAATGGCATTCATTGGAGTTCGTATCTCATGACTCATAGTGGCAAGAAATTTACTTTTTGCTTGAGTTGCGGTTTCTGCAATTGTTTTTTGTCTTTCAAGGTCGATAAGAATTTTTTTGTCCTCTGTTACATCAATTAGCGAACCTACAAAATGTAATGGTTTACCTTCAGAATCACGATATGTACCACCATAAGCACGAAAATAACCATATTCTCCATTCTTCTTCATTAACCTGTATTCTATATCATAGGGCACGTCATCTGTAACGTCTTGTAAATGGTTTTTTACATGCTCTAATGTATTTAATTTGTCGTCTGGATGAAGAAGACGTATCCAACTTCCAAATATGTTAGGAAAATCATTAACATCTGAATATCCCAACATATGGCGAAACTCATCCGACCAGTTAAAACAATTGTTAGGGTTTGTAATATCATCGTAATTTACAATTTCCATATCCCAAAGTCCAATCTTTGTTGCTTTTACAGCCATACTTAATTTTTTATTCATTTCCACTAGTTTTGTATTCTGTTTAGAAATATTGATATTCGATTTATTGTTAAAAATATTCATGATAACAAATAACGATAAAATTAGAAACATCATACAGAAAAAGAAATAGTTCATCGCAACATACATAGCTAAGAAATTGGGCATTGGATGGCTTACCAATATATACCAATCTTTTAATGCGGGAATCGTACTAACAAGATATTTATTTCTGCCTACATTAAAATGGTTACCTGTTCCATCTAAGTTGTTATCAGCAAAACTTGCACCTGCAACGCCTGCAGCTCCTAAATATTCTATTAGATTAACTTTATCCTTTACCAGTTCAACGCTCATAGCAAAGGTAATATCGTGATTTTGATTAAAAACGAATACTGTAGAATTTCTACAAAGTTCGCGAATTAAAGCATTCATCTGGTCTACTAATGGATTTAATTTCAACACTGTACCTATTATTCCTATAACAGTTGGATTGCCATCTATACTTGTTGAAAAAACAGGTATATTTATCCAGAGATTCACTATGTCTAATACTTCATCGTAAACAATGTTAAAGTAAAAATCTTCGGTTTCATAAAGTAAGGTGTTATACCATTGATTTTCTGGCAGACTAGCGTCGATATATCTTGGTGGGTTAAAGCTATCTTGAAGCATTCTGTCTTTATTATTTATCCAAAACACTACGCCGTCTGTGCAATATCTTTGAAATTTATCAAAATTGTCTAGAGATATTTCCTTTAACATTGGGTCGTCTGGAGATAAAAAGAAGTCATGCACGATTCGGGAATGCCCTAAAATGTTTATAAGTTCAAGTTCTTTTGCAATTGTGTTGGTTAAATTAAGCTTTAAAGCTTCCCCAACAAAAGAAACTTGTTGCCTAACGTAAGACCTGTTTAACTGATTTGCAATGATAAAATATGTGACAAAGGCAACTATTGCAATAATAAAAAACGTACTAAAAGAATAAAAAGAAAAAGAAAAATTATTTTTTCCTACACGCATGTAAATCCCCTCCGTAGCGTATAATCCCAATATAGAGACATAATAATTTTTATTTCATTTTTGTCAATTTTTTTTTATCTATGAAGATATTTTTATTTCTTGACAAAAAATCTTAAAAAAAATAAATTGTTTTTGACTAAAGAAAAAGGAGTACTATGATGACCGAAAAGAAACTAATAACCATTCAGGAAGCCGCTGAGTATCTTAAACTTAGCGAATCATCCGTTATCGAAATGTTAGACAATGGTGTCTTAAAAAAGGGTGGACGCGGAAAAACTATAAAAGTTGACAAAAATGAGATAGATATCTGGCTAACAAAGCTTAACCCTAAAGAAGAAGAAACACTTGCAATTAAAAGAATTATTTGCCATTTTCAAGATTACTTTAAAATCGAAAATATCTTTCTTGATTTTGAAGCTGATAACAAATACGCTGCTATTTCTACAATGAGTAAAAAAGCTAGAGATTTAAAAATAGTAAGCGACTACAGATGGCTTTACGAAGTTGTGGTGGCAAGAGAAGAACTTGTTTCTACTGCCATTGGTAAAGGAGTTGCTATGTTACATCCAAGACATATGCACCCAAATAAAATTAAAGAACCGACTATTTTGTTCGGACGATCAGTAGAAGGGGTTGAGTTTGATGCTCCTGATGATTTACCTGTTAATCTTTTCTTCATGTTGTTATTACATACAGATAAACAGCATTTATTTTCTCTATCTTTTATTACTAAATTCTTAATGCATGAAAAGAATCTGAAACTGTTATCTGAAGCTAAATCTGTGGATGTGGTTTATAAAGCGATATCTACTTTTGAAGGAAAACCGAAGAAATAGGTTGGGTGGGGACGGTCCCCCCCCATTCTGTAGGGAACGCCCCCAGTCTGTAGGGAACGCATTTATTCGTTCCTAATTCCGAATGGGATCACATTTATGCCTGTACGGAACGCCCCCAGTCTGTAGGGAACGCATTTATTCGTTCCTAGTTCCGAATGGGATCACATTTATGCCTGTACGGAACGCATTTATTCGTTCCTAGTTCCGAATGGGATCACAACTGAATTAGGAACGAATAAATGAGGGCACTCTAAAAACCCTTCTGCGATTAATTTCCCGTAGGGAAATAAGACCGGTAGAAAACATTGCACCCAACTCGTTCATTTCCCGTAGGGAAATAAGATCGGCGCAACCTATTGTGTTGTTGTTATTTCCCTACGGGAAATGGGTGGTGTGGTCGTGATACATTTCTACCGATCTTATATCCCTACGGGATA
>Ga0099364_10013690_pt1 | contig 10860 bp, 11 predicted proteins | sample TergutTh196P3_FD_73070 | JGI IMG/M metagenome (GOLD analysis project Ga0099364, IMG submission 73070) | Microcerotermes parvus P3 segment gut microbial communities from Pointe-Noire, Republic of the Congo - Th196 P3 | ecosystem: Host-associated > Arthropoda: Insects > Digestive system > Gut ... | reverse complement strand
AAAAAATTTTTCCTTCCTCATATTGTTCCACCCCCCCCCCCCGCCCGCCCCATTCAGGGGGCGGGAGCGGCTCAAAGGAATATCCCCGCCGCGCCGTCACAGGTAGCATATCCGTGACAGGCAGTCAAGGGTAAACCGCCGCAAGCGGCGGCGCGTTCCGCGCCCTTGACTGCCCGCCCCGGCTATGCAAGGGATTAAGCGGCGACGGGGAATATTCCAAGAGCCAAGATCAAGGGAAAAGGGCAAGCCCCCACTTCTGGACAAAATGTCCAGAAGTGGGGGATGATGGTTTTTAGGCATAACAAAAGGCCGCTCACCTCAGATAACGGCCTCGTCGTGCGGGTATTCTACTTTAACATGAAAATCTGGATAAAGTCGAGTGATCCATTATCGCGCTCAAAAACGCCAATCCCAATACTGCCATAGTTATTCCGCAGGATATTGGCCCGGTGGCCCTCGGATTGCATCCATGAATCCATAGCGGCCCCCGGTGACGTTTTACCGCGGGATATGTTTTCACCGCATCGGTTCCCCCTGATTCCCATATCATCAAGCAAGGTGCGCCAGCTTGTGCCGTCCGGCCTTGTATGCGGCTTCCAGCCAGCCAACTCCACAACCCGGATCTCCGCCGCCCGGATCATGGCCGCTTCGTCTAGTAGGCTGTCACGCACAAGCGGAGCAAGCCCGGCCTTTTCCCGTTCCTGATTGACAAGCGCAAACATGGCGTCCGTGTGTGCTTTCAGTTCATCGGCTGTCAGGGCTTGCGGTTGTACTGGTGCTGCCGCTTGCGGCGTGGTTTCTCCGCTAGGGGTTTGTGACGATGAAGCGTATTTATTTTTCCATGTTTCCATTGCGGTTATGGCGGCGTCGGACATCCGGCCAATGCCGCTAGGCAATAGGGGCTTTACATCACGGTTATATGCTATCGCCCCTTCGCTCCCCGCCGGGAAATATAGCTCGACAAATTGACCGCCCAACTCGGTTGATAACCGTACCTCACCGCCACTTGCATTACTGTTATTCGGCTGTGCATAAGCCGTCACAGTCATAGAGACAAGCACAAGGCTTGTAATAATCATCACCGCTAGAGTGCATACCATACGATTTTTCATAGTGATAACCTCCCTTTATGGCTTTATTATAGGGTTATCCCCTATATGTATAGTATACCATAAATGGCATATTACCTCAAGGATGCCGCTCTTTTCCAATGACGGCAAGCCGCATTGCAGGCCGTCCCGTAATACAAGTAATCAGGGTAATGCGGTTGTCCTCTGTCCTGTCAAGCAATGACCAATCAAGCTCGGATATTTCCGTTATGCTATCTACAACATATTCCCGTGTACCCAGCGCGGTATCATATTGGATAACGTCGCCCTGCTTTAGCTTGTGCAGATTGAGGAAATACCCCGGCGTACCGTTAAAATTAACATTGTGCGCGGAAATTCCTATATTGCCTATCCATGCCGATGTTGAGCGGAAATGTGCCGCGCCGTGTTCCATGTCCTCCATTTGATCGCCGCTCTCATAGACGCGCACCGACAAATCAATGCCGGGTATGGTGAGTACGCCGATGCTGCCGCCGTCCATTTCAACAGGCAGGGTAAAGCCGCCATGTGTGGGGGAAATATCCCCCTGCCAGATTTCGGCGGGGTCGGCAACGGCCAGCGCGGGCCGCTTTGTTTCCGGCTTATCGGGAGTTATGACGGCGATGCCATCGTCCGCCGTGTGTACCCTGATTTCCGGGTCGGCAAAGTCAATTTCATTGCCCGCCGTCTCCAGCGCGTATCGTTCGGTATAATCGGCATCCCCCGCATCCTCGCCGGGTACGAATAAGGCCAGTACACACGCGGCAATGAGAACGAGCGCCAGCCCGACGCATACGGGCCAATATGCCCGCAAAGTCTGCCGCAGGATTTTACCGTTAATCTTTTGCGTAAAAATACCGCCTGATTTTTGCTTATTTTTCATTACATTTTTACCTCTTTTACTAATGATTTTTTATTGCCCCGTCACTTCTGGACATTTTGTCCAGAAGTCCGGCGCTCCTGTTCTTTGTCTTTCGCCCCGCCCGTTATTCCGAGCAAGTGATCGACGTTTGATTTAACCGCCACTACCTCCCGCATTTGCTTTTGTGCGGCCTGGTATTGTGCATACAAAGCCTTTTTCTCAGCCGTGAGCTTTTGCCATTCGGATTTTAGCGCGTCCATTTTCGGGAGCTTCGCGCCGTTTAATAATTCTTTCATCGAAGCCATCGCCGCCCGGTGTGTGGCAATGTCGGCCTCATGCTCCGCGAGAAAGGCCCGGCTATATTTTTTTGCCTTGTATTCCTCAAACATGGGGCGGGTGCGGGCGTAGTCGATGATCGCGGCTTTCATTTCGCTATTATATTTCATAGCCGCCTCGGTGGTTTGGATCTTCCCGGCCAGCGTGTGGAATCTATCAACGGCCCCCTCCGCTTTTGCCGCCAGTTCCCCATAATCAAGCAGATCATTTTCCTGTAAGTATTGAAGCGCCGCCGCCATTTGTTTTAGGTTGTAGATTTTGGCCCAGCGTTCATATGCCGGGCCTTTTCCGTCCCGCAGTTTTTCCTGTATATCAATAATCAGGTTAATTTTGCGGGGCGTTCCGGCAGACACAGCGCGTCCAGCCGGGAGCGTGGCCCGGCCCTCGATGATCGCCAGAATATCATCCAGCCCATAACCCTCGCCCAGCGTGGACGAGCGGAGCCGGGTATACCGATCCTGCCCGTAGGCCGGGGCGCGAAAGCTGATAACGCCGCCGCGCCCGCGCTTATGTTCAAAGCCCGCCTCGGCCATGCCAGCGACAAAAGCGGCAAAGCTATCCGGCTGCTCGGATAAAACCGTATCAATCGCGGCTTTCAGCCGTTCTTGGAATGTCGGTGGTTTATCCGTGCCGAGCCATTCGCCGTAATGCTTATGTTTCCCTTTGCTTTTTAGCTTCGGGGTTTCGATAACGGATAGGTTATTTTCATAGCATATGCGGTCGGACAGCCGCCGCAAGGCCCGCGCCGATCCGAGAAAGTCCCGGTATTTGTGGGTATAATCAAGCGTGGTCGAATTGTAATAAATATGGACATGGGGATGCGGGCGGTCAGTGTGGGACACGACATAAAATGCGTGTTTTCCTTTTGTCCAACGCATCCCTAAGTCATAGCCGATTTTTAGCGCGGTTTCCGGGTCAATCTCTCCGGGGGGAAAGGACTGGCGAATCTGATAGTGCAATACATCCCGGTCGCGCCTTTGCTCCCGGCCTGTGATGGCTTTGTATTTTGCTTTCGCAAGGGCAAATTCCGCGTCGGCGGTCAGAGGGTCGCACATATAGGCCATAACTAACTCGCCGTCCCGCGTCTTGTCCGGGTTCAGCCCATAATCAAAACTGTCTTTCATGGATTGCCCGGCTGATAGGCCCACGCTGATATGACGCTTTATTAGGCGTGTTGTCGCCAAATGCGGCTCTCCTTCCCGCCGTGTCCACTTCTGGACAAAATGTCCAGAAGTGGGATTGTGCTAATTGCGGATGAATGATATAATTTGATTCAGACTTGGGCAATAAGGCGCAGACAATTTATATTTTGAACAGGACATACAGTTGACGTGTTTAGCGTGGTATAATTATTTTATCAATGTGAAAGGGGCATGATTATATGCTTATGACGGCAATTAGTTTTCAAGGGAACTGCAATGAGGCGATTACTTTTTATCAAGAAACATTAGGGGCGCAAGTAAAGTCGATTGGGCACTTTAAGGATGCACCAGCGGATTATAGGGAATCGGTATCATTACCGTCTGATTTTGTGACGGATTCTGAAATAGTAATCGACGGCCATTCAATAATGATGACCGATGGTAGTGAAAGCAGATTCACGCCCGACTATTTTTCTTTTTGCCTCGTAAAAGATGTGGCTGATGAAGTTACAACGATATTTAGCAAATTGGCCGATGGCGGCAAAATAGCTGAACCGTTAGCTCCTGTGTTTTGGGCATCTCTTTACGGAGTGGTTGAAGATAAATTCGGAATTACATGGATGGTTATGACTTCCAAATAAGACCATACTGTATAGTTCACCTTAGTCCCCGAATACGATATAACTATTAGGACTTCTGGACAAAATGTCCAGAAGTCCAGAGCAGTGAGCGGCGGCAAGCCGCTCACTTGTCGTTAAAGCTCCACTATCGCCGCCAGCTTTTTCAGCAAATCGGAGAGCGGCCCCCATAGCGCGGCATAATCATTTTGCAGGGATTTTATTTCATTCGGATATATGCCGCCGTATGTATTGACGTTCCGGGCAACCTGATTGAGATTATTTGAGCAACGGCGCTGTAAGGACACAAGCTCCCGGACAGGCGAGAGGTCAACATTCAAAACGTAGCCATTCAAAGCCATTTTGCGGATATATGCGCTGATATTTTGGATTCCGGCCTCCTCCATGCGCCCCATAATCAAATCATATTCATCCTCGCTAACCCGGACATAAAGCGGTACGCCCCGCTTGCGGCCCCGGCTCATCGGTCGCCCCGATCCTGCGCTTCTTTCCGCGCAAAAGGTTGTAGCTTGTAGGGTGTTTGCCCGTCTTTGGGTTTTATAAAATCAACATACCCGGCAGAATGGATTGCATTTCGGGTAAGTTGTCTCTGCCATGCGCTATGACTTGGCGCCCATTTGAAACCGTTACTTTTTAATGCTTTGCGCTGTTCATCCGTGGGTTTTTCGTCAAAAAACAGTTGCAAGCGGTTTTCGGCTTCGTTGGCCTCGGCCCGGCCCCCCTCAAATTCCCACCCGGCAAATTCAGAGCGGTTTTTCAGTTCTTCAATGCGTTGCCGTGTACTGCGGATAACCGCGCTGTTGTTGGATAACTGCCAAGATGGAAAAGGCGGCGCTCCTTGTCGGTAATGACGGGCCATAGTCGCTTTGAGCTTGTTGATCGTGTCCTCAGATAAATCCGGGCAACCGTCTAGCGTCTTATGCTTACGATAATATGCGTTTACCTTTTTCATAGTTTCCTGTGATTCTTCAAGCCCCGCCAGTTTCGCCTCTAGCTTTTCTACCGCGAGGTCATCGTCGGCGCGGATCCCACCCATGCCTGTACCGCGTATTTTATCTAAGAGGCCCTGTATGTGTTCATATTCGCCCCAATTTTTGTCCCGCGCCGCGTTCTGTTTATGCTTTTGACGGACGGGGAAATTAGACGGCCCGGCAATCATAACGGACGGCACACGGGCATCAATAGCAGAGCGGTTGTTATAATTTTCGGCCAGCTTGCGGGCATAGGTATCAAGCAAACGATCAACCTTTTCGTGATACATAGGGTCAATACGCTGTTTATGTTTTTCTGCCATTTCCCGGGCCGCATCCACCATCGCCCGGTAATCAGCCGTAGCCGAGCCGGGTTTATAATCGTAAAAGCTGTTGGCCTCCTTCGCCCGCCGCGCCGCTGTCTCGCTTATGTCGTAATATTTTACTGTCTGCATGTCAGGATTGCCGGAAGCGGCCCGCAATTCGTAATTGTAAATATCCTTTTCCGTCAGGGGGGCATCGTACACAAGATAACCCCACGCCTGAAAATCGCCCTGCTCAACGTCCTCGTGTGTATCAAAATTGACAAATCGGACGGGGCCGTTTTCGGTAATGGGGAAAGTGTTAATGTCAACGGGCCGCTGGGTCGAATAGTAGATATACGCGCCCTGTTCATGCAAGCCGCTTTCTTTTTGATATTCGGCAACGCGAAGCCCGTAAACCTTTGCCGCTAAGTCTTTGGACGCGGTGTAATGCTCAATATAATAATCGCGCTCCCCGTTTTCGGCCTCGGTAAACATCCATGTTACAAAAGGCTGTTCAGCATCCGGGTTTTCGGCAAGGACAAAGCCCCGGTTATTCTCAAAAAGAATCTCCCTTTTAATTTCATAGCCCTGTATATAGCCTTTTTGGTCTTTTGCACCCAAAATTAGCGTTCCTCCTTATCCGATTTAGGCCCGGCCCGGTCAGGAGCCGCCCGCCCGGAATTATCCCGCGCCGCCTGTTCCGCGCCCTCGCGTAGCTGGTCGGCAATCGGCTTTTGACGGGGTTTTATCCCGGAAATCTCCGCGTACTTATCCGCAACCTGATCAGGCGTAACATGTGATTTTACCGCATAAGCGCCAAAATCGGGATAATACCAAGTCATACGCTTTGTATCGCGTACACGCTTGCCATCCTCCCATTTACCGATATATTGCGTTTGTGTGTGCGTTTGTTCGCGCTGGCTCCAGCCCTCGCCAGTAAAAAACTGCGGCACATCACGAAACCCAACATTGTCAACATAATTTGCTGTTTCCTTGCCGTATTGCCGAAGCACGATAATGTCGCTCATGGAAACCGAGCGGCCCCGGTAGTCCTCCGGGCGCTCGTCTTGGAAACGCTTATAAATATCCCGCAATGTCATACCTTCGAGCGGCGCGGTATAAGCTAGGTCATAATTTCCCTTGTCGATGGCAATACCAGCCGCTACAATACGGTTAAGCGATTCATAGCGCACACCCCGCATTTCGTCTCCCTCTTTAACCTGATAGATAGAAAACGTGTTATCGTTCATATGGTAAACCTCCAAAATGTAGAAAGTTTCCCCCGAAAACAGGGGCGGGCAATGCCGGGATATTACCCGCCCGTTTTCGGGATAAATAAAGCCTTTAGTTATGCGGTTATTTTGCGGGCAAATTTCTACACCCGGCCCCGCCTTTTCCGTATATATTCCCGCTTCTGTTTACGCAGGGCATTGTCGGCACAGGCAGACGAGCAATAGCGTCGTTTTCCACTTTCGCGGAACGGCTGGCCGCAGTAGGCACAATGCCGCATATCTACGGCCCCGCCCATGAGTGCCGCCTCCAGCGCGGGGTCGAGCGGCAGGACGGAGCTTTCAAAATACCTGCAATAAGCGCCCGTCCACCATTTGCCGAGCATATAACACTCAGTTTCAAGCGGCAGACAGCCATAATCGCGGGAATAATTCGCGCACGATTTTTTAACAAGCGTATGGATTGCCGTCCGTTCATCGCGGCTCAGTTCACGGGACACGGCGCTCATTCCTTGTCGTCCCCGTCCGGCTCCTCGTCATCGCTGGGCCATGTATCGCCGTCATAATCAAGCTCCGGGTCTATATCGTCATCGTCATACAGGCCGGGATCGTCAATGTCGTATTCTTCATCGTCAATTTCCTCGGCAGTACCGCCCTGCTGTTGCTTTGGCCGATATATCTTGAAATACCACCCGGCCCCGCCGCCGACAATAACAATCAGCACTACCAGCACCATAGAACCCATACCGCCGCCCTTATCCGGCGCGGGCGGCTCCGGGTCAGGCTCGGCGGGGGCTGGGGGCAATTCTGTTACAGGCGGGGGCGCGGGGCGCTCCGGCACTTTCGCAAGGGACATAAGGTCAGCCTCGGTCACGGCGTTTAGCAGATATACGTTATCCGTCCCGCGCTGGCGGTCGATGACAAGATAAAATACATTCTCGTCCGGGGTTGTGATTGTGAAAAACTCTTTACCGTCGCCGTCTGTGGCGTTATCCTGTACCGTCCCTGTGCCGGATGGGGTAAAGGGCCGGGCCGCTCCGGGCCGGGTAGCGACGGACTCCGGGGGCGGTGCGGGTATATGTTCCCCGGTGTTATCCGTCACCGTGATTGTAGCGGTCGGGGCCTCCGGCGCTTGCGGCGTTATGTCGATAATTCCCTGCGGTGACGGCACAACAGTCTCGCAATCGGTAATATCACAATCGCAAATAGTACCACAATCGCAGTAATAACAATCGTCACCCGCCGCCAGCGCCGTCACGCCAAAAGCCGGGAGCATGAAAAAAGCGGCCAATACCGCCGCTATGATGCGTATTTTCATCTTGTCACCCTTTTCACTTTTAGTATCAGGCATAGCGCGAACATAGCCGCCGCTATGATAACAATGCACTTTTTAATCATTCTTCATCCTCCTTGTCAGTTTCCGGGGCCGGGGACTTCTGGACATTCTGTCCAGAAGTGGGGGCCGGAATAGGCCCGCCGCCCTTAACGGCCTGTAGCATGGTAGCAAGCTCGTCAAGCGGGATGCTCATGCCGCGCACGATGTCAACGATCTCGCTGTTTTCAATATCGGTTTTCCGTTGCACAAGCTCCTTGCGCTTGGTTTGCATTTCGGCTATCTTGGCATCGAGCTTGCCAATTTCAGCCTCAACCTTTGCGGATTTTGTAATTGCCATATCAAAAAATTCCTTTCAAAAAGTTAAAATGGTATAACCATAAAATAAAGCGGATTCATATATTCACCGTCTTTTATGACTTCCGCGTGTAAATGTGGCCCGGTGCTGGCCCCGATGCTGCCTACTTTGGCAATCGCTTGTCCGGCCACAACCTCCTGCCCGGCGCTCACCAGCAAAGACGAGCAATGAGCATACCGGGCGGTCGCGCCTGTTGTGTATTCAATGACAACCATAAGGCCGTAATCGCCAGCATCACCCGCCGACACGACAACGCCTTTCCCCCCGGCCTGTATCTCCGTGCCTTCGGGCAGGGCAATGTCAATGCCCGTGTGAAATTCCTTTACCCCGGTAAACGGGTTTTGACGGTAGCCAAAATAACTGGACACATAGGGTAGCCAGTTATACGGGAACGGGGAGCCGACATATTGACGGTTGCCCCTTATGATGTTGTAAACGTCGTACCGCTCTTGCTCGTCTACTGTTTCCAGCAGGGGGATAATCACATCGGTAAAGGGTTTTGCGGTCAGGGTGACTTCCAGAATATAATAGTCATAGTAAATTGTTTCGGTATGGCTTTCGCCGTCCTCGTCCGTCCATGTTTCCTCGTAGCTCCGCACCTCGATAATCTCGGTGAATGTCAAAGAATATTGCTGGTTGAAAATATCCCGCAATACCGCCTCAACCCCGGCAAATGTAAAATCATCATATTTTGCCGTAAGGAATGACAGCAGGGCATGGGGGTCATGGCCGATGGGGTCGATGAAATACCTGTACTCGTCGTAGCCGGGGTGTGACGTTTCGGCGTTCAGCGCCTCCATGAGCAAATCAATTTCCCATTCGCTGTATGCTATGCCGGCTCCGTTAATGTCAGCGTCCTCGGCCAGATACGAAGTGCCGCCGATCCCGCCTAAAATACCGTTGCCGATTGTGAGCGCCCCGCCGACGCAGGACTGCACCATTACAAAAAGCAGAAAAGCCGCTAACAGAATCAACGTAACTTTTGGATTGCTTTTGATAAGGGCCAGAACCGCCCCGGTCATTTTTTTTATGGCAAGCGCGGCCTTGTTCAATACCGCCGACGATGTTTTGCCCGCCGCTTGCCGGGCCTGTTTTTGATAAATCTTGCGTAAGCGCCTTTTTTGTATGTACCGGGTCGCGGCGTTTTTCTTTAGCTCCGGGTTATCTTGTGCGGCTTTGCGGAAATGATAATCAGCCTTTGCCTTTATATCGCGCTTTTCCAGCTTTCGGACGCGCCGGGCCGGGCGTGTGCGTATGCGCCGCTTTACAAAACGCGACGTACTATGCACAACGCCTTCCCCGGCAAGCTCCGACCTGTGGGCGGCTTTTGTGCCGACGTTTTCATTTTCCACCTGATAGATTTTGCCGTGAACGAACATCCAAATATTATTTTTTATACCACGGCCCGCCTTATCTGCAATGCCCGGCTTCGGTAGCGGCTTCTGCGCCGCCAGCGTATCACGGGCCGCGTCCAACTTATCCCCGGTCTTTTCCATGCGGAATTTTGACTTGTTAATCCGCTTGCCCTCCCGCAATAACTTTTTATCAATGGGGCCGGGTTTGCCGGGGGTGGGAGCCGCCCCGCCGCTAGGCACGTCTGCGGACGTACCAGGCGGCGGACGGATGCCGTCTGCCGGGGCTTTGGCCTCACCCTCATGCCGGAGCCGCTCGGATGGCCGGGCCTGTTCTTCTTCAAGCTGGAATTTGCGGCGCTTTGGCTTTTGCCCGGAATCGTGCGGGGCCTCTGTGGGCGGCGGGGTATCATTGGAATCAAAACGTAAGCGTCGCGCCGGGGTATCAGGGCTGGCGGTTGTGTCCGGGGCGGCTGGCGATATATCCGGCAGACGGCTCCCGTCCGGCAGATGGCCTCCATCCGATTTGCGGCCCTCGCCTAAAGTGTTACCGGGCGGGGGTGTGGATTCTGGCAGATTGCCTCCATCCGGCAGACGGCCTCCGTTGTCAAAGTGTAAGCGGTTTTTGGGGCGGGCCGACTTCTGGACATTCTGTCCAGAAGTGGCCGGAGCTTTGCCGGGGCGGTAATTCCCCGGTGAATTGTTATCGCCATGTAGCCGCCGCCTACTCATCCGTTGCCGCCTCGGTCTTTACGTCCTCCGGCGAAGTTGTTAATAAATTATATATCTCGCCACGGGGGAAACGGTCGACAAATGGGATTGTCGTGCCGCCGAAAAACAAAAGGCCCTCGCCGGAATTGCTATGCGTGACATAGCTCAACTGGTGAGGGGATATAAATAGCTTTCTGGCGATAATCTCCCGGTCGCCCGCCGCCTGTGACAGCAGTACAAGAAATTCCGTGTTTTCAAACTCGTGTTGTCAAGTGTTTTTGTCCAATTTCTAAAAATAATGTGATATATTGCGGTTTTCTATTCTGCTCTTTGCTTGAGGTCGGGGGCGTGGGGCGCGAAGCCCCACAAAAGCAAACGACAACCGCCGCAACAGTGTAGACGGTTTTGCCGTAAAATGTAGCAGACGAGGGCGGGGAAATGTCACGGCAAAATCAAGCCTGTCAATGATTCAAGGGTGGATAGTCAGAACGGATGGTGAGTAGCATATTGCTCATATAGGTGAGTTATGCTATAA
>Ga0099364_10013689_pt1 | contig 10861 bp, 7 predicted proteins | sample TergutTh196P3_FD_73070 | JGI IMG/M metagenome (GOLD analysis project Ga0099364, IMG submission 73070) | Microcerotermes parvus P3 segment gut microbial communities from Pointe-Noire, Republic of the Congo - Th196 P3 | ecosystem: Host-associated > Arthropoda: Insects > Digestive system > Gut ... | reverse complement strand
AGTCGATATGGTCGGGAACCCACATGCCCTGTTCTGGGCGCGTAAGCCCTTGCGGCCAGATCGGACGGTCTGTCCAGGCGTCTACACGGGTTACTTCACCAATAGCGCCACTCCATATCCACTCGCATACCTCGCTGACCGTATCGTTGCTGTGGCCTTCATTGCCCATCTGGGTTACTACATTGTAACGACGCGATGCTTCCAATAAGACCCTCGACTCATAAACCGAATGGGTCAACGGCTTTTGCACATACACATGTTTACCCAATTGCATGGCAGGAATGGCGCATACGGCATGGGTATGGTCGGGGGTGGCAATGACAATGGCGTCGATGCTTTTGCCCATCTCGTCAAGCATCTTGCGGAAATCGACATATCGTTTGGCATCGGGAAATTCATCGAAACATCTTTTACCGTATTCCCAGTCGATATCGCACAGGGCGACCATATTTTCCGACTTCATGTTGTTGAGGTTTACACGCCCCTTCCCTCCGATGCCGATGCCGGCAATATTCAGTTTATCACTCGGGGCGGTATGCCCCAGTCTGCTTACCGCATAACTCGGCACAATAGTAAAAAGGCCTGCGGCAGTTGCTGATACGCCAAGAAAACGGCGTCTTGAAATTTGTTGGTTCATATTCATGTTTTTTGGGTTTAAATTTAAAACACAAAGATAATCATTTTCTAAAATAGGGTTATATTATAAGCGTTTTTTTTAAAAAATCCCATAAAAAAATCTTTTTCAACAAAACACACCTATATTCTCTGTTTGACCGTCAGTGTATCACCGGCATCTTCGAGTTCATAGATATGCGCCCGTTCAGCTCCTCCACTATTGGGTTGGTGGAAGACGATACATAGTTTGCCTTCGAACGTCTTGAACAACATGCCGTGCCCGCTGTCCTTGTTGAATAATGGCTCTGGATGTTGTTTCCAGGGGCCATGGATTTTTCCGGTAGTCGATTCGGCAATGCCAAGCGCATATCCCTCTTGGGAAAAACTTGACCATATCATCAACAGTTTGTCTGATTTCGTCCGGTATAGAAAGCATCCGTCGGTCACGTAACTATTTCTGCCTTCAGGTGTCCATGGGGCGCTTGAACCGCAGAACAGGCTGATCGGCTGTCCCACAGGCGCCGACAAGTCGGGTTTCAGTTCAACAACTTCCATCGTCCCGTCTACCACCTGCACCCATTCGTGGCAAAAAACCATATAGGGAGTTCCATCTTCGACCCAGAGCGTTCCGTCAAGCGCCATATAATCCATTGGTGTATGGGGTAGGAGATCAAAAGGCAAGAACGGTCCTTCAGGCGAATCGGCATAAAAAATCTGCGTACCGCGAAATGTGTACTTAGGCCATCCTTTTTGTTGTTTTTTCCATTCGATGTCGCTGTTTAATGTGGCAAAAAGATAATACCGCCCGTAATACCGATGTACTTCGGGCGCCCACACTGCGCCAGTAATCCAGTTATCCTCCGGTACGGTAAAAACCTGCTTTGGGCCTTCCCATGTTCTCAGGTCTTTACTTTTATAGACAGCTACGCCACCCAAGGTTTGTCCATTTAGTCCTTTTTGCGACGAAGAAGCATACATGTAATAAATACCTGCTTCTACATCCGGTACAATAAACGGGTCGCGGATATAAATATCTCCTGTAGGTCTGGATAGTGGGGATTGTCCGTATAAATCAGATGTACCTGCTACCCATAAAAGGAAGCCGAACAGCAATATGAAAGTTACGCGCTCGTTCCGTATCTGATTGTACAAAAAAACCTTGATCTTGCGTAATGTTTCCATGTTCTTTATAGTATATAATTCAATAAACAGTACTGATATCCATCTCCTCAAGCAGATACCCGGCATTAGCATACTTGTCAATCACAAAGAGGATATAACGGATGTCTACGATAATGCTTCTTTGATAATCAGGTAGATATTGAATGTCCCCGCCGACACCTTCCCAGTTACGGTCAAAATTGATGCCAATCAATTCGCCATTCGCATTTAAAACCGGACTGCCGGAATTTCCTCCTGTTGAATGAGTTGTTGCTGTAAAACAAACAGGCATCTGATTCCCATCTATGCCATACTGTCCGTAATCCTTCGTTTCGTACAACGCTTTTAAACGGGATGGTACCACAAATTCCCAGTTGGTGGAATCTTCTTTTTCCATCACTCCTTCGAGCGTAGTCTGAAACGTATAACTGACAGCATCGCGGGGTTGATAACCCTTTACCTGACCGTAGGTCAGCCTCAACGAGGAGTTTGCATCGGGAAAATGCACCCTGTCCTTTTCCGTTTCCAATAACCCTTTGACATAAGTCCGGTGTGCGTCGGCATATCCTGTATCAAGTGCCGTCAAAGCATCGGCTAACTCTTTCCGCTCATTCTGAATTGATTGGTTAAAAAGGAAGAATGGGTCGTTTTGGAGCGCTTTGAGAGAAGGTTTGGCGAGAAAACGATTCAAATTCTGCCTGCTTCCGAAGATGGAAGCGGTAAAAAGATGGTCAACAAAACGGTCGACGTCGCCACGAAATTGTTTGTGAATCGTCGCGAAATAATCCGGCTGATTTTCCGCAGGTATCCAGCGCATATATTCTTTCAACAGGATTTTTGCAATCTTTCGGTCTACATCCGGCGAATAATCCGAGTTTGCAAATCTCTCATACGCCCTTTCCAGCGCATTCAAGTCTGCCTGTTGTTGATTTTTATCTTTCCCTTTCAGCGCGTCCTGAAGCGGGATAGTGTTGAACGTGATATTGGCAAATTCGATACCACGCAGGATAGCCTCGTCCAACACCCAACTGCGATTCCGCAAATCTGCCCTTTCGTTCACCATCTGCTCTATCGCATCAATTGCCTGCATATACGCTGTTTGCTGATTCTGTTTTGCCCAGGCATATAACCTGTCATGCCTTTCTTTCTTCGATGTTTCAAATTGCCGGTGTTGAATAGCCCAGTTTGAACCGATGGCATTCTTGTAGGCATTGGTCGATGAGGCATATTTCCCTGCATATTGAATCCTGACGGCATCGCTGCTCAACATCTCCTCAAGCATGGCCTCCTGACGTAATTCACGGAAATGGATACGCACAGCATTGTCAATATCGCGCCGCTCGGCTACCTCCCACGAAGTATAATACTGGTTTGTCCGTCCCGGAAAACCAATCATCATCGCAAAGTCATTCTCGCGGACGCCTGCCAACGAAATCGTAAGCCAGCGTTTGGGACGGAGCGGCACGTTGGTTGCTGCATAATCGGCTGGTTCGCCGTTCGCATCGGCATATACGCGGAAAATCGTAAAGTCGCCCGTATGGCGCGGCCACATCCAATTATCCGTATCAGCGCCAAATTTGCCAATCGAAGAGGGTGGGGCGCCAACTAAACGCACATCTGAATAGGTTTTTTTTGTAAACATATAATATTGATTCCCGCCGTAAAAAGCCCTGATTTCGACATCCATGCCGGGCTGAGACAACAGTTTTTCGCCGGCACGATTTTTCGCAAGACCGTTCAGGTAGGTGGGTGAAAGATAATTCATGGACTCAGGGTCGGTATCTTTGGCTAATTCAGCCATTACATAGTCCGTCACATCTTCGATTTTTTCGATAAAGGTAACGGTCAGTCCGGGGCAAGGCAATTCCTTGTCGCGTGAATATGCCCAGAAGCCATCTGTCAGATAATCATTTTCCAACGTGCTGTGTGATTGTATCTGTGCGTATCCGCAGTGATGATTTGTCAGAACTAAGCCTTGCGACGATATCATTTCGGCTGTACATCCGCCGCCAAAATGCACAACGGCATCTTTCAGGGATGACGAATCGGGATTATAAATATCGTAATCCTGTAATTTGAGACCTAATTCCTGCATTTTTGCAAGCCGTTGATACAAAAGCGGAAGCGGCCACATGCCTTCGTCTGCATTGATAGTGTGAATCAACAGACTACATACTAAAAGAACGAATACTTTTTTCATTGTTGTTTTATTTTAAGTTTGATTATTACCATTGTTTAAAAGGCTTTAACGAAAGCCTTGCATTGTAATATTTCGGGTCGCCGGTGACTTCTTCTCCTGCCCATGCCGGTAACTCAAACGTTTCTTCCTCCGAAGACAACTCAATTTCGGCGACGACCAATCCTTCATTATCGCCTTGAAAAACATCCACTTCCCACAGATGGTTTCCCACGCGAATCCAATGACGTACCTTGTCAATGACGCTCGGAAGACACAGTTTTAATAATTCTTCGGCATCGGCAAGCGCCACCGGCTGTTCAAATTCATACCGGCTCCATCCCCGTTCGTTGGAAGCGCTTTTAATGGTCAGAAAACCCTCGTCTCCCTGAATACGAACGCGTACCGTTCGCGCCTCCTCTGCACAGATATACCCTTGTACAATCCGTTTCCGCGTCAACACATCTTTTTCAAAATCACCTTTTACCAAAAACTTCCGTTCAATCTCCGTACAGCCGGAACCCTGAACCTCGAAACCCGACCCCTGACCCTTGAACCTTGAACCTTGAACCTCCATTTTTACCTGATTTTAACCAATGTCGCCCCAAACCCATATTCCTGAAAGGAAGCGTCCTGAAAAATATATGATTTGTATCTCGTTTTTAATTCTTTTTCGATGGCTGCCCGGAGTACTCCTTCGCCTTTGCCATGTATAAACACGATTTTCTGTCCCTTTTTTCCGGCATATTGTTTCAGAATCTCATGGAATTTATTCAGTTGATAATTCAACATTTCTCCTGTGCTCATTCCGTCGGTACTGTCGAGCAACTGATTGATATGCAGGTCGATTTCAACGACGGGATTTTCTGTTTTTGATTTTTTGACAGGGCGGGGAGTCCGGCGGGTATCCTGTTTCTGATGAAGCAGGGCTTCCTGCAGTTCCGTTGCGTTGACAAGGAGTTGTTTTTCAGGAATATCATGCTGTACAACAGGGAAAATCAAAGCATCTTCGTCGAAGTAATCATTTTCGACGAAACAATGCACCTTATAAAATTTGACCGTATCAATCCGGAGTTCGACGGAAAGTGCATTTTTGAGTCCGAATGGTTTATTTTGTTTAAACGCAATCATCTGAATACAGATATTTTCCAGTTCATTCAGCGCTTCTTTCCCGAACTCTTCTATAAAAATCTTTGTATTCGGCTCAATCAGTCCGTGATAACGGCTTGTCCAGCTGTTATTTTGACGACTCAGGTAAGTAAAATACAAAAAGTAGTTGCTGTCGTTGATAAACCATGCTTCATAGCCGCTTTGTGTCATTGCCTTTCTGTCCACAGGCAAATAGGCAAGGTTGACGCTTAACCGTTCTCCTTCGGGTGTTTCAACGACGACCGGCTTTGGTTGTGCCGGCTTTGGTTGAACGACCACCGGTTTCACTTCAGGCACAACCTCTTTGGGAGGCTGACTGCTTCGTAATCCGCTGTCACTTTCGCCGACAACTACACATTCGGTCGTCAATACCGGAAAATCAAAACCGCTTTCATCTTCCACCAACACCATGTTCTTTCCCTGAAAGGCTTTAACCCGTCCACCGCCTGTTGTGTTCAGGAATCGCACCTTGTCTCCAATCTTTACCATTCTATTTATTATCTTGAAAAGGAAAATTTTTGCAAAGGTAATCAATCATTTTATATCTCAGCAGATTTACTTTTGCGCGTTCTGCCGCATTTTTCGATTAAAAAAAATTTTTGAAAGAAAAAATCACCTGTTTGATTGTTAAAAATATTTAAAATACTGAATGTCATGCGGATGGATTTTGTTTGTTTCAATTTTGCCGACGGACCGGAACTTTTCCGACTATTTGCCGGAATGTGATAAGCGCTCGCGCGGTTCCGCATTTTCTACCTCAAGTGCAGATATGTGAAGGTTCAACCCATCAGACGATCCTCCTGTCTATCGCTATTTTGGTCAGTTCGGCTGTGTTGTGTGCGCCTAATTTGAGGTGCAGGTTTTTGCGGTAGCTGCGGATGGTTTCGTAGCCGAGGCACATCTTGTCGGCAATTTCCATGCTTGTGTTGCCTTCGGTTATCAGGCGCAATAATTCGCGTTCGCGGCGGGTGAGTTCTATCTTGTTCCTTTCTCCCTTTTTCAACAGTACATCGACGTCTTCACTCAGGAATCGTTTGCCGGAGGCTACCGTGCGGATTCCTTCGATGATTTCTTCCGGCATGGCGTTTTTCAGGATATAACCTGATGCGCCGTTGTTGAGGACGTGCGAGATAACGGCATATTCGGCATAACTTGTCAGCATCAGTATGTTGACAGCCGGATACATTGCCTTTATCTGGGGACATAAATCCATGCCGCTTCCATCGGGCAAACCGATGTCGAGCATCAGGACCTCCGGCTGCTCAATGTTCAGCATCCTCCGGCATCCGGCTACGTTGTATGCTTTATCCGTCAAACGGGCAATACCCGATTCGGTTATGATTTTCTCCAAACCGTCAATTACGATTTGGTGGTCATCGACTACCGCTACGCTGATGAGTTGAGAGTTGAGAGTTGAGAGTTGAGAGTTATTTTTTTCCATGATTTTGTTTTGTTGTTTAGACTATACTTACTAAAATTGTGTCTTTAACTATATTCTCTTTCATATCTTTCTTAATTAAATACCCACTCTCAACTCTCAATTCTCAACTCTCCATTAACCTCCGTTCCATCTCCCGGTCGTGAATCAATATCGAGTATTCCGTTGTAGGAGGCTACACGGGTGCGGATGTTTTGCAAGCCCACGCCTTCGGTCACGGCTGAAGGGTCGAATCCGCATCCATCGTCCTGCACGGCGAAGGCGATACGGTCGGGTTCCTGTATGATTTGCACCCTGATTTGGTTGGCTCCGGCATGTTTCAGTGCGTTGTTTACCAATTCGTGAATACTCCGGTAAATCATTACTTCCATATTTGGGTCTAAGCGTGATTCGTCGCCATAGTAGGCAAACCGTACGGAAGCCAGGTTGTTGCAAAAATCGCTTACTGCCGGTCTCAGTCCGAAACGTGAAAGCGAATCGGGCATCAGGTGGTGCGCCACGCGACGCATTTCCAGTACAGAATTGTCGAGCAATCCCAATGCTTTGTCGAAACGTTCCACATCGGCATATTCCAGCATTGCGCCTTGTTTTAATTCGAGCAGATTCAGTTTTACGCCTGTCAGCATACTGCCCAGACCGTCGTGCAGGTCGCGTGCGAGGCGGGCGCGTTCGCGGGTTTCGCCGTCGAGAACGGATTGGGTGGCGACTAATTGTTTTTCCTGTTCGAGTTGCCTAACCTGTTGTTCGGCAAGGCGTTTTTGTTGTTCGACCGTTCGTTTTTTCTGTACCGTCCATCGCCAGAGGAACGAAAATGTGGCCAACGCCAGCAATAATACCGTCCCACCGGCAATACCCAACCATAACATCAATCTCTTTTCTTCTTCCAAAGATGTGATTTTGAGTTCTTTCTTTTCGGTTTCGTACTTTGTTTGCATTTCTTCTGCTGAACGCAGGATTGACGCTCGTGTGTCAAACCGGTCAATGGAATCAGCCTTTAGAGAATATATTCTGTAATTTGCAAAATCATGCTGCATGGCATATAGTAGGGCAAGCTGTCTGTATGCAACTACTATATATTCAATATAGCCGGTTTGCAGAGCGATATCAATTGCTGTCAGGCAATACTGCTCAGCTTCTTTAATGTTGAGCTTGAACAGTTCGGTAAAACTAAGATTATGATTAACGAAACCATTTAACCCGGGACTGTTTAACTCGACGGCAATAGCTGATGCTTCCCGAAAATAGTTTTCCGCTTCTTTCCAATCGTTTGATAGCGCTATATGACCCAGGCAAAGGTAAATACTCGCTGTCATATATTGGTTGTTATGCAACTTACCAATGCGCAAGGCTTCTTTGAAGTAATATTCGGTTTTTTCATCGTTGGTGAATTGACAGGCAGAAGCCAGATTGTACAATACAGTACCCATTAGCAAACTCTCTTCATTGTTCAATAAAGCAAGCGCTTTTTGATGATATTCAATGGCTTTTTCGGGTAAACCCATCAAACGATACACTGCTCCGCTGTTATCATAAAGTTTGATGAGCGTCTCTTTATTATCTTCCGATTTTTCCAGTATATGCAATGCTTCCTGATAATATGCTAACGTTGTTTCATACCATCCTTTATAAAAATAACCGTTCCCTGTATTCAGTGAAGTTCTGGCAATCCAACGCTCATTATTATCTCTCTTTGCCAATTCATAGGCATGGTGAATAACCACGATGCCCGAATCTATCTGTCCTTCCCGATACAGCATATTGGAAAAACCGGAAGCATACTGATATAAACCTTCCTTCCAGTTCAACTTTTCACTCAGATTTCCCGCTTTGAGGAAATATTCTTTTGCTTTTTCGAAATCATTATCAGCATATAATTCACCGATATGAATATATATTTGCGCCAAATTGGTGTCTTGTTTGGCGTTTGCTTCTACGTGCAGCATACTGTCGAGTTTGCTATTCCAGCCCTGAGCTGGTGTATCGGTTGGCGAAGCGAACACGTCATCCGTTGCTGTCAAATCATTCCCGATTTGCTGTTTATCTGTATCATTTGGGTTAAAATCGCAACCGCCGGCTATAAACAGCCATGTTGCCAAACATAAAACGGATACTATTTTTTTGTTCATATCAAAATGTATTAATTTATTTTCAAGTCCACATTGATTTCAGTTCCCTGTCCGGCTTGTGAATCGATATGCAGTATACCGTTGTGAGCCGCAACGCGGGTACGGATATTCTGCAAGCCCATGCCTTCGGTTGTTGCCGATGGGTCAAAGCCGCAGCCGTCGTCCTGCACGGTGAAGTCGATACGGTCGGGTTCCTGTATGATTTGCACCATGATATTGTCGGCTCCGGCATGTTTCAGCGCATTATTCACCAATTCGTGGATGGTACGGTATATCATCACTTCCAGATTCGGGTCGAGGCGTGATGCTTCGCCGTAGTAGGCAAATGTGACGCTTGGCAGGTTGTTACAAAAATCGCTGACAGCCGGTTTCAACCCTAAGCGTGAGAGCGAATCGGGCATCAGGTGGTGCGCCACGCGACGCATTTCCTGTACAGAATTGTCGAGTAATCCCAATGCCTTGTCGTAACGTACCACATCGGCATATTCCAATTTGGCGCCCTGTTTCAATTCGAGCAAGTTCAACTTGGCGCCTGTCAGCATACTGCCCAGACCATCGTGCAGGTCGCGCGCCAGACGGGCGCGTTCGCGGGTTTCACCGTCGAGCACGGCTTGCGTGGCAATGAGTTGTTTTTCCTGTTCAAGTTGCCGCAGCCGTTGTCCGGCAATCATCTGTTTTTGTCTGCTATTTCTTACATACATGGCAATAAACAGCAACGACGCAATAAACAGTGTGGCGCAGACGAGCAGCGCGATTTGTTTTTGTCTGTTTTTGAGTTGCTCTACCTGATTCACCGCCTGCAAGGTAACAATGGTCTGTTCTTTTTGCCGTACATCGAATGATATGCTCAGATATTCTATCCGGCGCATGTTTTCCTCATTCAGGACACTGTCTTTCAAGGCCATTTGTCGTCGTGTGGCATGCAAGGCCTCCATGTTTCGGTTTTGTCGCTCGTAAGTATTTGAAAGTCCGCCCAATGCCTCAGCCATGCTGCTTTTGATGCCTGCCTCCTGTGCGGTTTGCATGGACATCAGATAGTTTTGTTCGGCATGAACCATATCGCCCAGATGCAAATATACTTCGCCCAGATTCGCATAATTGGGAGCAATATAAGTGCGGTCGCCTACCTTTATGCTCATTTCCAGCGCCTTTTGATAATATTCCAGCGCCTTGTTCCAATCGCCTTTCTTTTTGGCTACATTACCCATTAAACTGTAGCTGATAGCTATGCCGTTGTCGTCATTCCAGCCCGTACTGTAAAACAGATTCTGTTCGTAACAATATTGGGCGGAATCCAACATATTTCGGTTCTCATATACACGTCCCATCAACCCATAACCTATGGCTAAGCCCTGATAATTATTCTGTTCGATTGCCATGTCCAACGATTTGCGAAAATAATCCATCGCTTCATCGGGCTTGTTCAGTGATAAGTAGAGTGTTCCGATATTTCCCAGACACGAGGCGATTTCCCTGCTGTTTTTCAGATTTTCTGCTAAGGGTAAAGCGTCCAGGAAGTACCTGAGCGCCGTTTCGTAGTCGTCAATTCGCCTGTATACCACCCCCAGGTTAATGGACGAGCGCATCAGCCAGTGTTCTGCTCTGTGTAATTCGGCAAGCGCAAGGCATCTGTGGTGGTAAGCCAGGGCTTCCGGATAATGCGAATCATTGCGTTCCATCACCCCAAGCTGGTCTAACGAGTGCATAACGCCTTCGGTATAGCCCATCTCTTCCGACAAGGCTAACGCTTTCAGGGTATAATCCTTTAATTCTTTTTTATAGATAGTCTGTTCCAGCAGCAAATCAATATGATGCTGATTGACAGGCATGGCAAGAAGCGAGTCGCATACGCGATCCTGCGCCATACCCGGCAGTCCCCACAGGATGCCGAACACAAACAGACAGATACGTTGTACATAATCCATATTCAGTGAATCATTATAATTGGCTGCAAAGGTAACTTTCTGTTTTCTTATTTTATACCCCCAAATGAGGGTTTTTTCAGGAATAAAGCGTTTTTTTGATTCATAAGAACAGTATAGCCATGTCGGTCACTATTCCGGCGTATCATGTGGAAGCATATTTGAACTAAGCGTGTTGGTCACTTTGTCGGTATAGGTTTTTGAAACGGGAATGGCATGTTCTTCCATGTCATCCATCAAAAGATGAATATTTCCTTTTTCTCGTTTCATCATT
>Ga0099364_10013688_pt1 | contig 10861 bp, 7 predicted proteins | sample TergutTh196P3_FD_73070 | JGI IMG/M metagenome (GOLD analysis project Ga0099364, IMG submission 73070) | Microcerotermes parvus P3 segment gut microbial communities from Pointe-Noire, Republic of the Congo - Th196 P3 | ecosystem: Host-associated > Arthropoda: Insects > Digestive system > Gut ... | reverse complement strand
CGCCTGCGGCGGAGACTTCGAGCACCGGAATCTCGAAATCGATCATATTGTACCGAAATCGAAAGGCGGCGGCGATTATTACGAAAATTATCAACTACTCTGCGGTTCGTGTAACAGAATCAAAGGCAACCGGCCAATGGAATACCTGCGGTTGAAAATCGAGACTCGTGAACGAATGATGAAACACAAAGTATTTTTCGGCGAATAATCACAGCTTGCGTTTTATGCTCTGTAACTTTTTCAGGAGAGATGCTTTTATCCCGTGAGGTGTTTATGCCGCTTGGAAAAATTTTATTGATCAGCGTCCTGTTTTTTACCGGGTTTGCGACAATCGCGGTCTCGGTAACAATGATGTTGTCGGAAACACCCCGAAACGCCGAACCGTCCGGGATTTTTGTTACAGATGCAGACTCGCACGGCGATGCGCAAGCCGAATCGGCCGAAATTTCTGTTACAACGACGGAACCGCTTCGTGATGTCCAAACGGACCCGATCAACGATGCTCAAATGGAATTCAATGCCGGGCGGTTCATTGAATCGTTGGAGATTCTGATGGACTTTCAACCAAAGGAAGCCGGACAAAACCGCCCGCAGTATAAGGCATTTTATAAAGTGTACGGTCTGGATCAATACGGCATCAATTTCTTTGGCGATGATGACGTAACGAATAATCCCGAAGAAAATGAATTTTATCTGAAAGACGAACTTCTCACGCGGCTGCTGGATGTTTTCCTAAAGAGCAAACAAAGTCCGCTTGCCGTTGTTGCGGCGAGACATATCGGTCAATACAACGTGCGAAACGGTGCGCTTTCCCGGATCGTGGAGGCACAACTTAATGCCGCCAAGCCGTGGTCTATGGATGTCGACGAATTGGACGCGATGTTGGACAAGGCGGTCGAGACGGCGTCATTTCTTGATCGCCCTGATAACCAGATTTACAGATCAATCTCGGACAAAATGGTAATGGCCGGGAGGTTTTCGAGTGCCGTAAAATTTGCGGAAAGAATCACGGATCGTCAACTGCGCAACTTTCTGCTGGCGGGCCTCATTAGTTGGTGGAAAGTAACGTCCACCCCACCGAGAGATACCGTGCTTGACGAAACAACACTCCAGGCAATCATTGAGCGCATCGACGATCCGGCAATCAAATGTGAAGCGTTCTACTCTTTGGCCCTTCTCCATTTTCCTGCCGATCAATCATGTAGAGTCAGGATTTTCGAAAATTCCCCTCAAAAGAGCGGGAAAAATCTTGACGCGGTTGTGAGCACATTTAAGACCATTGAAATACCAAACAACAAGGAATTGACGAGATTATTGATCCCCGCCGCAGCACATTATCGGCGTCTGGAGTTGGAAGAAAAAGCCGAAACGGTAGAGGAATTGATCCTTACACATGTACCAAGTCTGACGAATCTGCGCGACAAATATGAGATTTATCGTCGGTTGTTGTCCCACACTCGACAGAATCCCGTCCCGCCAGCGGCTTTGCAAGAGAAGAACGATCGGCTGATTCGACTGGCATTTGGCGTCACGTTGGAGATGCATGCAGACAACCAATATTCCTATTTGATCTCCCTGCTTGGAAGGCACCCTTCACGAGAGTTGTTCCATGAGATTGATGCATCACTTTTGGCATTGGAACTCACCGTGGACGAAATGATGAAACTGACAGACCTTTATGTCGACCGGTATCTACGACCGGAGTTTTCGCAACAGGAACTGTTCGATGGTTTTAAGAACAGGCTTATGCCTTTGGCGGCGGATATTTATTCACACTCAAAATCGGGGAAAAGCGAACAAAACCGCTGCATTTCGCACTTGGTTCGATGTCTCCTGTTCTTTCCCATAAACAATAGAACCGACGAAATGATCGAACTGATGGATTTTCCGGATGTTCTCCGACCAATTTTCGATGACGTAATGTTCCAAGTCGCTCAGCGCTATATTGTGCATCATAGCCGCCTTAACGATGTGGAGATGATCGAAAGCGTTTTTCTCCCTCGAATCACCGACACCACCATGAAAACGCAGTTGCGCAGTGTCTTGCTGAGGCGTTTCGGCACCATAATCGGCGACCGGATGAATTGGGACGATTATTTCAAATCGGCTCAAAGCGAACCGGACGAGAACAAACGATTGCACAACTATTGGCTCATCCTCAATAATTACGTTCCCGATGGCAAGGACATTACGCCTTTTCTGGAGGAACTGAAGCGCAAGGCGCAAGGTAAGGATGGAGTTGGTTTTCATATTGGACGTTCGATCAGTCTGCTTAGGTTGACCTACTGGCGAAACTTTATGTCGGAGGAGGAACAAACACAATTGCAGCAAAATATTGAACGAGCCATTGAACAGATCACGTCCCCGGAGGAAAAACACCGGATGCAGTTGAGTCTGACGATAGTTTTATGCGGGAGAACACCGCTACTGGAAGAGAGTGTGCAATTGGAATACTTTACACGGTTACTGGAATTGGCACGAGCCATTCCGGCACAAACGCCTGCCGAGCGATTGGAAGCCTACACAGAGACAGCGGAGTGTGCCTTGAACCTAAGAATGTTCGAATTCGCCGGGAAAGCGGCGGACGAAGGGCTGGCGTTCGACGAAACCTTGCCCGATCAGAACAGACAACGTCAGCCTGGGCGCACCCCGGCGGAACGGCTTCGAGAAATCAAAAAACATCTGAACGAAAAATAACCGGACAATAATTAACCCTCAAGAATCTAAGGAGCGTACTTAACCGTGGAACCGCCTCGTTTTTATCACATTGCTAAGGCCAGCGAACTCGTTACAGAAACGGTGTTGGACGAAGTTCTTGCCGACATTCGGTCGCCGTCGTATTATGCGACGCCGGCTGTTCCCGCCGTCGGACTTAAACTGTGTCAACACACGGCGAGACTCAGAGACGGTGCCGATATTTCCGATACAAAATCGGACGACGCCGCATCAGACTCGACCGACGCCTCGCTGGAAGGAGAATCGGCGGCGAAACCGCACGAAAATATCACCGAACAGGATCGCCGATTGGCAGACGAACTCGTCCGGCGTGGTTTTCTGAATTCCTGGCAGACGACGCAACTGTTGGAAGGTCGAACGAAATTTTCGCTGGGCGGTTACAGAATTCTCGACTCCATCGGCAAAGGTGGTTACGGTTACGTTTTTTTAGCCCGCGAAGATCGCAACTCCAGACGGCAACGCGAAAACACACCGGACGGCTTTTTTGCCGCCGAACCGTATTACGCCATCAAGGTTTTACCGCTCGGACGCGCAACGTCCGAATTGACGGCAAGATTTTTGCACGAAATCGAGGTTCAAAAAGACCTGTCGCATCCGAATCTCGTCCGATTCGTCACATCGGGACGCGACGGCAACGTGCATTATATGGTTCACGAATTCGTCGACGGCAACGATTTGCGGCAACTGATTCGCTCCGAAGGCCGATTGCCTTACGACGCTGCGGCAACGGTCATTGCCCATATTGCGCAGGGCATCCATTATTTGCACGAAAAAGGACTCGTTCACCGTGACGTTAAACCAGCAAACGTTTTGCTCTCCAGCGGCGGCCTTGCCAAACTCATTGATATGGGACTCACGGTTCCTTCGCGGCAGAGTTCGGTTTATCTTGAAAGCACCGCTCTCGAAGAGGGAAGCGTTATCGAACGGCAGATCGACAAGGCAACTGGTCTCAGCGGCAAAGTGGCGGGAACCGTTGATTTTCTCGCACCGGATCAGATTCGTTCTCCCGATGAACCGACGGCGGCATGGGATATTTATTCGCTCGGTTGCACATTTTATCTTGCGCTGACAGGCAATGTGCCGTTTCCGAAGGGCGATACGAAACAAAAATTCCGGGCTCATCTCTTGTACGAGGCACCCGATCCGCGGGTGTTCGATCAGTCGATCCCGTTTGATATTGTACGATTATTGCGCACAATGCTTGCCAAGGATCCGAACCGTCGGATTCGGACGGCGGCGGAAGTTGTCGAACGCTTGCGGCCTTGGCTTCCGCCGATGGGACTTGGTGAGAAACTTCGGTTTCACGACGATCCGCCGCCGGTTGTTGCTGCGGAGAGCATTGGATTTCAATGGATTGCGCCGCCGAAACAATGGTCGCTCGCCGATTGGATCGTGCGAATTTTTGCACCGAAATAGTTTAGCGCGGCGGAAGCCGCCGCGGCTAACTCAGGAATCTCCGTAGGCCCCCGGTCCACTGGAAGACACCCTATTGCCATTGAGATCAAAAATGTCACGGTGATCGCCAAAAACGCCTGGTCGAACGGTGGACAACTTGTTGCCATTGGTGTCAAAAAGATCACGGTGTTCGCCGAAGACGCCGGGTCTTTTGACGGACGTTTTGCTCCCATTGAGGTCGAAAGTATCGAGGTGGTCGCCGAATGCTCCTTCCCTGATCGTGGACTTTTTTCAACGGGAGACTCCGTCCGTTGCGTACGCCTAAAACAAGTTGAATGCATTCTTTTCTACGGGATGATTTTTGCCAGGTGGTGCGCCCTTAGTCGCGTATCCGGTTTGGTGTTGTGCTTAATGGTAAGGTATGTCCCGATAGGGACAATATATTGACACTGTAGCATGAAAGTTGCCGAATTCCGCCCCGAAGTGGCAAGATATTGTACGATTTTATCTCTTACCCTTGCAGGACGGCGGTTTTTGATTGTGAAACGAAAACCCAGGGCGGCGGCGAGTACGCCTTGCCCTGGGCTAGGTATCAGTCGCTACGGGGCGGATATTCGATAAAACGTGCAGATTTGATGCTACACTCTCAATATATTGGCAGGAACGAGGCCCCCGAATAAACCTGCGTCCCGTTAGGGACGCAATGTCTTGTTGCTACCGGGACAGACGTCGAGGCAACACAATCCCAAAAAACTACAGTTGATAACGCAATAGTGCGATTCCATCCATTTTAACGCTTGTAAGGCTGCGACAGTGAACGAATCGGATAAATTTTCCGACTTTACGTCGACACGATGCCAATTGATAACCTATCCTTTCGTGTTGAAACCAACCACTCTTTTTTGGAGAGATTCACAATGTGTGCAATGCGGCCCAAGTGGATGATCGGCGTGCTGTGGCTTTTCGTCGGAATTTTTGTCTCTTCGGCAAACGCTCAACATATCCCGGCACCGGAATCTGGGCTGTTTTTGAGACCGACTCCTCCCGCTTATGGGCGTGTCGACCGTTACGCCGAGGTTCGGCCCGATTGGCAAGCCGTCTGGGGAACGCAGTGGAAGGACCAATGCTGTCCGCCGCAACCGACACTCAACGACGTGGACGGGCTGCCAACGCAATCGGCGAAAAAATGTCCGCTCTGCAAAGAGTCGCCGAAAACGCCGTGCGGCGAATGCAAACTGTGCAAAGCAGGGTTCCCTTGCGAACGGACACTCTGTCGACACTGCGTGCAACCACGCAGTATGTTTATGTGCAATTTCTGCGACCTGTCTGGCGGCGACGAACCCTGCGGAACCTGTGACGCCTGCCGCGAACATCGGAGCGATCCTTGCGAACATGCCGACGACGGACACGGACCACTTGGTGAGTTCAATCCGTATCACGAACCGGAATTCGGTGCCGTATTACCGCGACCACTGGTCGATCTGTTCAATAACGGTGCCAGAAAATTTCCTGTCTATTATAATCCGGCACCGTATTACAGGCCGCATTGGAATCCGTCACTCTTTACCGGATACGCCAGACCGTTTGCATTTCGTTGGTCTTGCGAGCTTTGTGTCAAGGACCCCTGCGACTGTGCAAAGCCACCGTATGCCGGACAAGTCTCCTACGCTTATTCGTGTAAGTTCTGCAACCGTAATCCCTGTGCTTGCGCGGCGGACATTTGCAATGTGACCAAACCGTTGGATCCCGAAGGAATCGCCAAATCGCTGGCCGACGAGAATCAGGCGTCCACAAGGATTCAGGACACGCATCGGAACAGAGAGCAACGCGAAAATAACTCTGGCGGTTTGAGAGACGCGGAGGACGATGATGTTCCCACAAACTTGCGTGGCACGGACTCTCCGACGACGCCAAGACCGCGACCACCGCTGGATGCGCCGGAGGACAACGTCCCATCGCAACGACCGGGAGCAGGAGGACGAGTGAGCTGAAAACTGCCAAGGGGACGCACTTGCGTCCCCGTTTTTTGCGACGTCCAGACGGCCCTTTCGATCCAAGCCAATTCTTAAAACGCTCTAAAGGCACAGAAACACCCGCAACTGTATCGCGGATGGGCAAAGTGGCAATGGGATATCGTTCACGGCCCCCACGGACCCCCGGAGCGAACCGACTCGGTAGCGATCCAGAGCCAGCCGAGTCCCATGATTCCACGCAACAGGATAATCGGTACGAAATAAATTAACGCATGGAGTGGCGCTTGCCCAGTGTTAATGTCGAAAACGGCGTGCGCTACGAACATCGCAAAAGTAATGGTAACGGCAAAGTAGACCCACAAAAAAATGGTGTTGTCACCAACGTTGGCACTCGTGTACCACACAAGCGTCTCGAAAAAAATCCAAAGAACCGCGTAAGCGGCGGCGCAGATCGCCACTTTTTGGTAGAGATCCCGACCAGTAAGCACAAAAAGTTCCTCACGGTCCCGCGTAACATAATATCCGAAGAACGCAAGTGGAAAACCAATCAGGAACAGGCCGACGGAGCCAATCAGGTCGAGAACTCCAACGGACAACCCCATGCGTCCGATGAGCCAGGCAAGGAACACGACACCAAGCGCTCCTCCTGTTACCCAAGCGGCTCGTATCGGATCAAAGTCTGCGTTGATCCGTTCGATCGGCTTCAAGAGCAATCGACCCTGCGTTGTTTTCCCGCCTTGGGCGAAGTCGTCCGGCGCGTGAACCTTAACTTCCGCTTTCGGAATATTGATAATTGTGTTACAATTCGGACACGGTCCCTTCTGGCCGGCGAAGCGATCGCCGACTTGAAAGCGTTTCATGCAACCGGGACAAACGACTGTGATGGCCATGGAAAGGGACGTGGAAAAAATGAAGTGGAACTATTGTACCGTTCCGATCCGACGAATTCAACGGCTTAGAGCAACCGCGCAACCAAAATAGACCTGTTGCATCACCCCGTCACCCCCGCGAAGGCGGGAGCCTAGAGGAACGGGTATAACACATTTCGTCTAGATTCCCGCCTACGCGGAAATGACGAAATTTTGGGTTATGCAACGGTCTAATAAACCACGATGTCACGGAGATTTTATTCGCAGAGGAACTCTCACTTTGTTTATATTGGATTTGATTTCACATACGTCCTGCACGGTTTTTATGATGCGACCCGGTTTGCGGAATCGTGCTGATTTATCGTCCGTGTGTAAAGGCTATTTTGGGCGGTCTTTTACCCCTATATGGTATTCCTTACGTCAAAGACGACCGAAAAGATCGAATTTTCCGATTTTTTCGGCAACAATGGGCAAACCGTACTGTACGACGTCAATAGCCTGAAATTTTCTTAACATTTCAGTCACGTGTCGCTCATTGGTTTTGTTCTTTGACGCGAAACTCGCTAGATTTTGCGGAATAGCGGAATAATAGACTTGTTCGGAAAGTGGATCGGTAGGCGATTTTCTCCGAAAATCGCGTCCGGTACTCCGGACGTGAGCATGGTAGGCCAGTTTCTCCGAAACTGACGCGATTTTCGGAGAAAATCGCCTACCAAGGGTTCTCTGTGCGGAGTACCTCGCGCGACTTTTGGAAAAAGTCGCTTACCACTAACGATCCCATTTTCTCCAAACGTCCCAAGTTGATGTTTCGATCAAGTCTATTACAACCGCTCTAATTTTTGATGCTGCGTCAAATTCCCAAACCGATGCGTGAACCGATCATAAGACAAACGATGGCGACAGGTAGTCAAGAGCTATGTTGAGGGAGGGAAACACACTGACTACAGCCCCAAAGATAAGCCCCATGCCGCGCGTTCAATCGTACTTGGGGGCTACTTTGTTAGTTGCCAAATTCCTTGTGGATGGCCGCACCTATGCAGGCACCAATGCTGCCGCCGACTAATGTCATAATGCTGCAGAGGACGTCATTACCTACATCATAAAAGGGACCACCGAGAATACCTGCGCCCATCATAAAACCGATAAAGGCACCAGCACCCCACTCTCTTGTGTCTCTTTGTCCCGAACTTGTCCGAGGTTGTACGCTGGTTGCCGCATTTTGATCTTGTTGACCAACCTGTTGCAAAACCGGTTCCGGCTGCTTGTCTTCCTGAACATACGCCGCCGGTGATTCCAAGGCCCTCATCATATCCGTACAGGAAGCAAAGCGTTCTTCGCGGACTTTCGCCAGAGCTTTGGCAAGTACCCAGTTGACGGCATTCGGCAGCTCCGCAATGCCCGGCACCGGCGCACTGACGACCTGGAAGCCGAGCGTGAACGGATCGTCCGAATCGAACGGCACCCGGCCTGACAAGAGTTCGTAAGCGACGACGCCGAGAGCATATTGATCGGTCTTGGCGTCCAGTGGTTGATCGGGCTTCCATTGTTCCGGAGCCTTGAACGCCGGCGTACCAGCAGTGCTTGTTCGGCTGACTGTTGACATACTGCTCCGAATCTGCGCCGCCAAACCAAAATCGATGATGACCGGCTTACCTTCCGGCGTAACCATAATGTTCGCTGGTTTGATGTCTCGATGAAGGATACCCCGTTCGTGAGCGTAATCGAGAGCGTTCGCAATCGGCGTCAGGAGCCGCACAACCTCCGCCAATTCGAGTTTCCTTTTCAGTGTTATGTGGGCGTGTTCACGTAATGTCGTGCCCGGAATGAACTCCATAACGGGCAACCAACCAAACCGTGCGTCCCATATCGGCTGATGAAATTGGCAAATGTTCGAATGTTCCAAATTCGTGGCCGAAAGGTGCGCCGAATGGACTTTCTCCATTTCGGTGTTATCCCGCCGAACCTCACCGGGAACGAATTTGAGTACAACTTGCGGAATGATTTCGTGTTCATGTCGGCGTTCACCGATTTTCTCCGCCAACCAGGCTTCGCCCGTTGCCCCTGCGCCGAGACGCTTGAGCAAGACGTACTCGTCTGCAATGGTCATACCTTCAGTCGGAACCACGAACACACTTTCTTTAAACGTTTCGCCACTGTTGAGATCCGAGTTGCTCATCGTTACCTGGGTGTTGGTTGGGGGAAGGGAAGATCGTTTCGGTCAACATTCCGCCGAAGAGTATGTCCCTAAACTCTAACTTATTGTACAAATTAGACTTGCGATAAAAAACGGATCATCATACAACCTTTGTTTTGATTAACCACAATCTTGAACGAAGGAGTATTTCATAACCCACAAACATTATAACACAGATTTGACCGACGATCAATGGGCAGTGCTCGAAAAACTTTTGCCGAAACCGAAAAAACAGGACGAAAACCCACCCTCATGGATAGCATTGTACGGAATCGCCGCCAGACGCCAGCCGAGTTCGTATTCCCGATTCGAAACACCCAAATTTTTTGAAACGTTTTTGCGACGAATAAGCGTCTCGTTTTTAACGGGTTCCAAATAATCGAAACCGTAAATGATCGTCAAATATTTTTCGTTGCGCACCTTGAGCATATAAATCCGTGACCGCCCCGGCTTGTTGCATTTGAGTACAAGACCCTCCGTTTCCGGAGGCAACGCAGCGAACGTAACGCATTGTCGCGTAATCTTACACGTTCCCCCACGGAGCCCGAAGCGTAAGCAAGGACTTGGGCGTGTTCGGTCATTCACGCACAATCCCTTGCTAACGCAAGGGGCTCTGTGGCGGACTCGGAGCGTGTCTTCGTGAACGGTGAAGACGGGAGAAGTTTGCCTTACTCAGCACGAACTAGGGAAAGGCGGACACCAACGGAAGGCGTACTCCACGTCGTTGATTTTCAAGACCAAGCGGTCGCCAGCCTTGCGGTCGTCGTTGGCAACCAAAGCAGGGAGCAAAAGCAGACAGGCAAAACAAACAGTAAGGCAGGCAATCTTTTTCATGGCATTGGTGAGGCAAGGGTTTGATTTTAGCAAGCGTTCATGTTTTAGTGTCTACGATGAAAAAGTCTATCCGGGGGCTTCAGCAAAAGCGGTTGCGTGCGGGTTACCTTTTCCTCACCAGCAACGAGGTCAGCAGCACGAACAGCACCGGTGTTACGTAAATTCCGACCATTGTTTCGGTCAGCATTCCGCCGAAGACCGGCGTTCCAATCGCATGACGGCTGTTAGCTCCGGCGCCCGTTGCAATCAATAACGGAACAATGCCCAAAATGAACGCAAACGATGTCATCATAATCGGACGCAAACGCAATCGACCCGCTTCATAAGCCGCTTCGATGATCGAATCACCGTGCCGACGGCGTTCAACGGCGAATTCCGTTATCAAAATAGCGTTCTTCGCCGAGAGACCGACCATCAGAATAAAACCGATCTGCGTGTAGATGTTGACATCGATTCCCCGACAGGCAACGGCAAGCAGTGCTCCGCCGACTCCCAACGGAACCGCCATCAAAATGATAATCGGCGTCAACCAACTTTCGTACTGCGCCGACAGGACGAGAAACGCGAAAATCAACGACATTGCAAAGACAATCGTCGTGATCGTCAAACCGAAATACGTCATATTGTTCACAGAGTCTTCCTGATACGACATACCGGACCAGTCGTAACCGAATCCCGTCGGCATTTCGGACGATAATTGCTGCATCATCCGCATTCCGTCGCCGGTGCTGACGCCGCTTACGAGTTGTGCCGAAATGTACGCCGACGGATAAAGTTGGAATCGCGGCAACAGTTGCGGACCGACGACTTCCCGTAACTCGGCAATCGCACGCATCGGAACCATTTTGCCGTCAGGATTC
>Ga0099364_10013687_pt1 | contig 10862 bp, 11 predicted proteins | sample TergutTh196P3_FD_73070 | JGI IMG/M metagenome (GOLD analysis project Ga0099364, IMG submission 73070) | Microcerotermes parvus P3 segment gut microbial communities from Pointe-Noire, Republic of the Congo - Th196 P3 | ecosystem: Host-associated > Arthropoda: Insects > Digestive system > Gut ... | reverse complement strand
GGTGTAAACTATGTTTTCGGAAAGCCGAATATGAGGTCTTCTTTTGAAGTTGGCGCGGGCGCTTCGGTTTTGTCGCGTAAGACGTCCTTTTACGATTACGGAATCAAAAAAGAGGGAAATATGATCGGTTTTTTCACTTTTATGTACCGTGTTACGCCTGTAAACGGCGGAATGTCGTTTCGCATAGGCTTTACGCCGATAATCGGTACTGCGGGCGACCTGTTTCCAATGGGTGCAATAGGTTTTGGATATGCTTTTTAAATTAAAAATAGAACATTTATGAACAAGTCGCTTTCATTGTTGGCAGTTGTGAGTTTGTTGATAACCGTTAGTCAATCGTTGTCGGCACAAAATGAAACCGTTGCCGGAAAACTGTTTTACGGTGAATTGTTCGGAGCGGGCGTTATTATGTCGGTAAATTTTGACGGACGTTTTAACTCCAACGAGCGGTTGGGATTGGGATACAGAATGGGCATCGGTTATGGCTTCGAAGGATTTGAGGACAAAATATTAGAATTGCTGTTTAAAAATGGTGAAATTAATGATTTTCATAAAGGAGTTACGGGAACTTTCTATACTGTTCCCACCGGATTGAATTATGTTTTTGGAAAACCTGATAGGGCGTCTACTTTTGAAGTCGGCGCAGGCGTTACGTTTTTGACACGAAAAGTATCGCTTTACAACTGGGAAATGGAAACACCGAGGCATGTTATAGGTTTTCTCAACTTTATGTATCGTTTTACGCCTGTAAACGGCGGTGTGTCATTTCGTGCAGGTTTTACGCCGATAATAGGCACTGCAGGCGATTTGTTTCCAATGTTTGCAGTAGGTTTAGGATATGCTTTTTAGATTAAATTATAAATATTTATGATAAAAATTCCTTCATTTTTAATAATTATTTTTTTGCTGGCGTTATTGCCTGTTTCGACACTTTTTGCGCAGGACGAACAAACGGCAAAAAAGCGTAATTTGAAACTTGCGTTCGAATTTGGCGGGAATGAAGCAGGCTCCAAAATAGCAGAACATGAACGTATTCGAAAGGATAATTATTCCAATAACGGCACTTTTGGGGGGAGAAGACATCATTCTTTTTCCACAACATATTTTGGCGTAAAACCGGAGTTTTTTGTTGCAAACAATCGTTTGGGAATTGCTTCCGGGCTGAGATTTACTGTGGTTACGTCTGAATATTTTTCCGGCAGAGAAAAATTTTTATGGAAAGCAGAAGAAAATGGTTTGAATACAAGTTACTTTAAATTAGAAAATCTTCGTCAAAAATCGCATTTAGTGGGTGTCCCTATTGAAGTAAGATTTTTTCTAAACAACAGAGAATTGCCTTTTCAATTCTATTTAAAAGCGGGAGCATCATTTAATTACCGTATCTCTTACGAAAATAGTGCAGAATTCGTAAGTAAAGTTATGAACAGACACAAGAATTTGGTTGAAAGTCAGTTGTCTGAAGAAGAAAATGCGTTCAGTTCATTTGCCTATACCTCAATAGGTTTTAAAATTGGCAAATTCAGGGAAGGAAGCCGTATGCCATGGGGAAATTTTGAATTTACGCTTCCGTACTTTCTGCTTACAAACAGGTCGTTTGCATTTGCGGGAAACGGGATTAATGATAATCCGGGTATTGGCGTTCAGTTATCACTGCAATTTCCGATTGGAAAAAATGCACCGATAGGCTCAAATTAAATCTTTTATTTTATAAAATATGAAAACATACATTTCAATATCAGTCGTTTTTCTTCTTTTATTGCTTTCATGCAAAAAAAAAGAGGTCATGGATAAAATAATTTTTATTTCTGATAAAGACGATGCCAACTTGCCGGCATATACCGAATGGGGATATAATTCTTTCGGAGCTGAATACGATGGAGACTATTTTCTTGTGTCGGAGAAAATAACACCTTGTAGAATAACGTATAACAATAATCAATTACAGTTTTTACTGCACGGAACCGTCCGCAATGGCAGGGATATGAAACTGTTGTTTGTTTTTCCTTCGGCGCCTGTGTCTAATTATGCGGATTTAGGACAATTGAATGATGTGGAAATAGATCTTTCTGATAATGATTGTGCTGTTAAAATCATTCAAGGCAATGTAGAAACAACGCTTGATGTATTGGAAGGAAAGTTGCATTTTAAACGTGTTCAACTTCTTAGCATAGACGGTCTGTTGGATCGTGCTATTCTTTCCGGCATTTTTGAGTTGCGTTTCATACAAAGTGGATTTCCTGCAAACATTTCCAGCGGTCGTTTTGATGTGGGAATTACTAATTCTGTTTTTTCTGTTTACTAATGCTTAATTATTCATATCAAAAAATGGAAACATTAATTCAAAATCTAAAAGAAGAAATTATTGATGTGCTTAATCTCGAAGATATGCAACCTGCCGATATTGATGAGAATGCACCTTTGTTTGGCGATGGTTTGGGTTTGGATTCCATTGATGCACTTGAACTTATAGTGCTCATGGAAAAAAACTACGGCATCAAACTGCAAGACCCCAATCAGGGCAAAGATATTTTCAGGTCAATAAAAGTGATGGCTGAATATATCGCGGCTAATAGAACGAAATAAATAGACAGAAGACGCAAGACTTATAGACACGAGACGTTTTCGTCTAACTGTCTAATAATCTTGTATCTAATAATCTAAAAGTCTCATGTCAAAAAGTCTAAAAATTAGCGGAATGGGTATTGTTTCGGCGTTAGGCAATAACGTTGGCGAGACGTTGGCTGCATTGCAGGCGCAAAAAAGCGATATTGCCGCCATGTGTCATCTGCAAACTATGCACAACTATTTTCCCGTAGGCGAAGTGAAGTACAGCGATGACGAAATGCGCGAAATATTGCAAATACCGCAAGTTCAAATTTCAACGCGCACTTCATTATTGGGCATGATTGCCTTGCGGGAAGCGTTGGAACAGGCGCAGCTGCAGGACAGAAATAATCTACGTATAGCCTTTATTTCTGGTACTACCGTTGGCGGCATGGAAAAGAGCGAGCAATATTATATTGATTTTTTGGAAAACGATACAAAGAATTCATATATTGCTGCGCATGACTGCGGTACCTGTACCGAAATGATTGCTGACCATTTTGGCGGTTTTTCGTTAGTCAGCACAATTTCCACAGCCTGTTCATCGGCTGCAAACGCAATTATTTTGGGCGCCGAATTGATAAAGCAAGGTCGTGTAGATATTGCCATTGCGGGCGGCGCCGAATGTTTGTCCAAATTTCATCTTAATGGATTCAATACGCTAATGATTTTGGACAAGCAAGTTTGTCGTCCGTTTGATAGAAGCCGGTCAGGTCTAAATCTTGGCGAGGGCGCTGCATACATCGTGTTGGAATCGGCTGAATCGGCAAACAGGCGAGGCGTACAATCGCTTTGTTGTCTGTCGGGCTACGCCAATACCTGCGATGCCTATCATCAAACAGCAACTTCGCCCGATGGAACAGGCGCGTATTTGTCAATGAAAAAAGCATTGGAAGACGCTAATTTGCAAACGAGCGATATTGGCTACATCAACGCGCACGGCACGGGTACAGACAACAACGATTTGACCGAAGGTATTGCAGTAATGCGACTGTTTGGCGACAATATTCCGCCTTTATCGTCCACTAAAATGTACACAGGACACACCACCAGCGCAGCCGGAAGCGTAGAATCGGTGATTTCCATTTTAGCGCTGCTCAACGATTTTGCGCCGGCTAATCTTAACTTCCAAAACAAAATTGAAGAGCACAGTTTTGAGCCTGTACACGGCGAAAATATAAAATGCGAATTGCAGCATGTACTAAATAATTCGTTTGGTTTCGGAGGAAATGACACATCTTTAATTTTTTCAAAAGTCTAAAAGTCTCATGTCTAAAAGTCCAAAAGTCTATATCCAATCTGCTGCGCAAATTTCCGTTCAACAACCCTTGAGCGATGCATGGTTTGATGAGCCGATAATACATGATACCGTGTATGTTCGCGCCATAGAGCCAAACTACAGAGATTACATAGAGCCAAGCAAATTGCGGCGCATGGGAAAAATTCTAAAACGCGCTATTGTTACAGCGCAGGTTGCTGCAAATAATTCAGGTATAGCCATGCCAGACGCCATTATTAGCGGCACAGGATTGGGCTGTATCGAAAATACTGAAATATTTTTGGAGGCAATGGTGCGCAACGGCGAGGAATTGTTGCAACCCACATATTTCATGCAATCAACGCATAACACAATCGGTTCTATTGCCAGTATTGATATGAAATGTCATGGATACAATAATACCTACACTCATAAGGGCGTTTCATTTGAAAATGCGCTGTTGGACGCTTACCTGCAATTTACCGCAGGACGCATAAAAACAGCATTGGTAGGCGGTTATGACGAGATGACGGCAAAATATCAATTAATTTTAAGTCGTATTGGTTATTGGCGTGCGCATGGCGAAAATGTGACATTGAAAAAAGGCGAAGAAGCCTTTGCAGGCGAAACTTCGGTAAGTTTTATGTTGAGCGCCGAAAAAAATGAAAAAACAATTTGCCGGATAGGCGGAATCTCTCTTTTGTATAAGCCAAGCGAGGCAGATTTAAAAACCGCGTTAGATGAATTGCTAAAACAAAACGCTTGTTCAATCAGTGATATAGACGCTGTTGTCGTTGGAACAAGCGGAAGTAGAACAAATGACGAGGCATACTATCGAAATGCGCCTGCTCTCTTTGCAGGAAAACCGTTACTACATTATAAACATATTTTTGGCGAATCGTACACTGCATCTGGATTAGGAATGTATGTTGCTGCAACATGTTTGCAAAAACAACGTACTTCTAAGTATCTGTTAATGAATGGTTTAACTGAAATAAATTCCGTAAAAACATTGTTGCTTTACAATCATTGCGAAGATAAAAATCATTCGTTTATTTTATTATCAAAAGTCTGAAAACTATAATATTATGTTAAAATTAGTATTTCTTGCCACTATACAAAGTCTTCTTTTGGCTTCAAGTCAGGTTTTTTTGAAGTTCGCCACCTTGCGCATGGATAAATTTTCCTTTACGTGGGCATTTTTCAAAGACCTTTTGGTGAATTGGCAGTTGGCGCTGTCGGGAATATGTATTGCAACGGCGACTATCATTTGGATGTACATTATCAAACGTTTTGAATTATCGGTAGCATATCCGCTAATCAGCATCAGTTATGTTTTTGGAATGCTGGCATCGGTGTTTATTTTTAAAGAAGTGGTACCTCTAACTCGCTGGATTGGCGTGGGGTTGATTATGATAGGGGTAGTATTTTTGGTGAAATAGACATTTAGACATGAGATTTTTAGATTTTAGTAGCCATAATAACCAAAATGAAAAAATTTAAGATTTTAATTGCAATTTCATGCGTTTTTTCGACGATTATTTTCGCGCAAAATTACCGCCCTGCAACGCCCGAACAGCAACGAGATTTGATAAGAAACATCACAGCGGCGTCTGAAAAAATGAATACGTTACGCTGTGATTTTGTTCAGAGAAAGACCATCTCAATATTGGCGGATGAGTTGATTTCAGAGGGTAGGCTTTCGTTTAAACAAGCCGACAAATTGAATTGGGAATACACCCGACCCTATCAGTATCGCTTCACGATGAACGGCGACAAAATAATGATTGATTCAGGTACAAACCAAAACATCATTAATGTTAGCGGCAACAGAATGTTCAGCGAAATTAGCAGAATTATTATTTCCGGTATAAATGGTTCGGGGATATTTGATGGCGATAGATTTACGGCAGAGTTCAACATTGGAGCGAACGATTATCAGGTTGTATTAATGCCGCGACAAAGAGATTTGAGACAAATGTTCAACAGCATTACGCTTACTTTTGACAAGAATGATTACAGCGTAAATACTGTAGAAATACGGGAAGCGAACGGCGACGCCACGTTTATCACCATGAAAAACAAACAAATCAACATTAACTTGGACGATGAAATTTTTGCAATTCGTTAGTTTAGGTTTATTTTGGGGTTTGCTTACAAGTTGTTCGCCAAAAATAGTGCCTGTGGGTAATATCACGTCCACGCAGCATTTTTGGACGCCTGAATTGCGCGATGACACGCAAAAAAACGATTATCGCATAACCATCAGTACAGATAAGTTTAATATCGGCGGAATCTGGGTTGTCAGGCAAATTGATAATTCATGGCGCGGTATTATTATGAATGAGTTTGGATTAAAAATGTTCGATTTTATTTGTACGGCAAAAAAGTGCGAATTAAAAAATGTTTTTGCCGCGGCAAACAAGTGGTATATCAGAAAAACCATTGCCGAAGACATTCAATTCATTTTGGAGATTGATAACCCTGCATTTAAAAAAGGACGAACAGCACAAAGAATTTTGGATAGTGACACTTTAACCATTACCCATAAAAATAAGATATTACAGCGATTTCCAAACGGCGAAATGATAATGAAAAATAAGAAACGAAATTTGACGTATAGTTTTAAAAATATATGATACTTAAAAATGAATTTTACACAGTAATAGAACGGCAAAATACCGATAGCGGCGTAAATTTCACAGTTCATCTTAACGCCGAACACTTTATTTACGCCGCGCATTTTCCCGGAAATCCTGTTACCCCCGGAGTTTGCATCACACAAATTGTAAAGGAACTAACCGAAAAATTAGTAGAAATACCTCTTTTTTTGAAAATCGTAAAGAACATAAAATTTACACAAGTTATAAATCCACTGCAACATTCTCAAGTTACATTTGCACTTACTAATCTGCAGGAAGATGAAAGCGGATATAAAGTAAACGCCGTAGTTAAGAATGAAAGTGAAATTTTTGCAAAATTGAGTTTGCAGTTTACTAAAAAACGAGCATGAATTATCCCAAAATATGCGTAATTATTCCAACTTACAATAATGCACAAACGCTGGCACAGGTCATTGATTCTGTATTGGAGTATTTGCCGATGGTTATTGTAGTGAACGATGGTTCGACTGACGGCACAAGGGAAATTCTAAAGGAATATGAAGGCAAAACAGAAGTGGTTGATTACGAAAAAAATCGCGGAAAGGGTTTTGCGCTTGCTCGCGGTTTCGACCGCGCCGAAGAGTTGGGCTACACGCACGCTATCACTATTGATTCTGATGGTCAGCACTTTGCCGGCGATATTTCTCAATTTTTAAAGGCGGTTACTGAAAATTCTGATACACTGTTCGTTGGCAGTCGCAACCTCGCGCAAGACAATATGCCCGGAAAAAACAGGTTTGCCAACAAGTTTTCAAACTTTTGGTTTACCGTGCAAACCGGGTGTCGCTTGTCTGACACTCAAACCGGATACAGGCTTTATCCGCTTCAAAAAATGAAAAGATTGCGACCGGTAAGTTTACGCTACGAGGCTGAATTGGAAATATTAGTGCGTTGCGCATGGCGAAACATAACGATAACATCAATACCGATAAATATATTCTATGCACCCGAAGGCGAGAGGGTTACACATTTTAGACCCGGTATTGATTTTATTCGTATCAGCATACTTAATTCGATATTTGTTATATTGGCTGTGATTTATGGGTATCCGGCGATGTTTTTTAGACGGTTAGATTTTTAGACAATTAGACACAAGACGAATGAGTAAACTAATTTTATCCATATATCACCATTTTTCCAAACGCAGAAAATTATTGTTTCTGTTGTTGGCGGCGCTAATTATGTTCTTTGCTTTTGCTGCCTTGCGCATCAATTTTAAGGAAGATATATCCGCATTTTTGCCAAAGGATTTTGACGCCGGTCGTATTAATAATGCTTATCAGCGTTTAGGTTCGATGAATAAATTGTTGGTTAATGTTAGTATGGCGGATGAACTTGCGGCGGTTGACGAAGAATTGATTATTGATGCAGTTGAATATCTTGTTGAGCAGTTGCATCAAAAAGATTCAACCGCGCAGTTTTTCAAACGAATTGACTATATGGTTGACCAACAACAAATACTCGCCATATCGCAATTTTTGACAGAAAACATGCCCTACTTTCTCTCGGAGTCCGACTATCTTCGCATGGACATGCTGTTGACGGAAGATTATCTTCGCCTGCAATTAGAAAATAACAGACGTATGCTCATGTCGCCAATGAGTATGGTGATGATGCAAAACATCATGACTGATCCGTTACATTTGTCGGCGCCTGTTTTGTCCGGTTTGAGCAATTTTCAGGTCGGCGAACAGTTTCAGTTATATAATGATTTTATCTTTTCCAATGACAGAAAAGAGGCTGTTATTTCCATTGAATCACATTTTTCGCCCAGCGAAACGCGCCAAAATGCCGAATTACTTAAAATTATTAACAAAGCCGCTGCAATCACACAATCCGAATTTGAACAACAAATTAAAATACATTACTTCGGCTCGATTGATATTGCCGTAACCAACGCTAACCGCATAAAACGAGACAGTTTACTATCTTCAAGCATTTCCATCATACTTATTTTAAGTATTTTGATTTATGCTTTCAGAAGCGCAAAAAATCTGTTTATGATGTTTGGCTCGTTGATTTTCGGATGGCTGTTTGCGTTTGGATTAATTTCTATAATAAGAGACGATATTTCGTTAATAGCAATAGGTATAAGTTCCATTATCATTGGTATTGCAATAAATTATCCGTTGCATTTTCTTCAATATCACAAACAAGAATCGCGTGTTGCAAATGTAATTAAGGATATTGTTGCACCGCTAACTATTGGCAATATTACTACTGTTGGCGCATTTTTGAGCCTCATGTTCATCAGTAGTGACGCCATGCACGACCTCGGACTTTTTGCCGCAATGCTACTTGTAGGAACAATTTGTTTTGTGCTTGTATTTCTTCCACATTTTTTAGACAGAAATAGACACGAGACAGCGTCTAATAGTCTAAAAATCTCGCGTCTCACGTCTAAAAGTCTAAAAGACTCACGTATAGTGTCTACAAGTATATTCATTTTATTGACTATTATCTTTTTCATATTTAGTTTTAATACTAAGTTTGATGCAGATATGAATAACATCAACTACATGACAGACACGCAAAGAGTTGATTTGGAAAAATATATATCCATCATTGAACAGGGACAACAAACAATATATTTCATTTCTGAAGGAAATACTTTAGACGAGGCGCTTACAGCCTACGAGGTTTCAAAAGAGGAATTATACAGACTTCATGATATTGGCGCATTATCAAAAATCAGTGGATTAGGCGTTTATCTGCCGTCAAAGGCGATGCAGCGACAACGTCTCGAACAATGGAACGCATTTTGCGAAAGCAAGAAAGATTTGTTTGCCAAACTTAATGACATCGGCGTTGAAAAAGGTTTTAGAGCAGGCGCATTCAGCCGTTTCGACAACATAATAAACGCAGATTTTGAGGTGCGAGACATTGACTTTTTCGAACCTGTCATTTCATCGCTTGCAAATAATTATATCATTGACGAAAAAGAGGGCGCGATAGTTGTAACTATTTTACATACTATCAATAACGATTTAGATGTTTTGGCTGCAAAATTGAACGGAATTAATGAAAAATCGTTTGCTTTTGATGCAGGAACGCTCGCACGCAGCATGGTTAGCGCACTGTCGGCAGATTTCGATAAAGTGCTTTTCTTTTGTGGCACAATAGTTTTTCTGTTTCTCGTTTTTACGTTAGGGCGTATTGAACTTGGTCTGCTCGCTTTTCTGCCGCTTACGCTCGGCTGGGTCTGGATTTTGGGAATAATGGGTATTTTTGATATTCATTTCAATATTATAAATATTATTTTAGCAACGTTCATCTTTGGGCAGGGCGATGATTATACAATTTTTATGACAGAAGGCTTGATGCACGAATACACCTACAAACGCAAGGTATTAGCCTCTTACAAAACGAGTATCAGTCTATCGGCTGTTATAATGTTTGTTGGAATTGGTTCGCTAATTTTTGCAAAACATCCAGCCCTGCGCTCGCTTGCCGAAGTTACGATGATAGGCATGGCATCGGTGGTACTTATGGCGTTTGTATTGCCACCGGTGGTTTTTCGATGGCTAACTGTTAGACACGAGACTGATAGACAGAAGACACAAGACGGTTTGGTGACTGATAGTCTTGCGTCTAATAGTCTCGTGTCTCGCTTAATGCCTATTACTCTTACAAGCCTCGCATCGTCTGTTTACGCTTTCATGGTGTTCCTTTTCGGAAGTATTATTCTTACTGTTTCAGGATTTTTCCTTCTCACAGTGGGTAAAACCAACGATAAGAATAAACTGCGCTTTCATAAATTGCTACGTTGGGTGTCGCATTTTGTAGTCATGCATATTCCTCGCGTCAAAACAACGTATAACAGTTTTGATAAAACGATATTCGACAAGCCTGCCGTAATCATTTGCAACCATCAATCTCACATCGACTTGATGTGTATTATGAGCCTCACGCCAAAACTGATTATCCTGACAAACGATTGGGTTTGGAACTCGCCATTCTACGGACGTTTGATTAAATATGCCGATTTTTATCCCGTTTCAAACGGCATTGATAACGCTATGGACAAGTTGCAGGCAATCGCAGAAAAAGGTTATTCCATAATGATTTTTCCGGAAGGTACGCGCTCCGAAGATTGCAGTATTAAGCGTTTTCATCGTGGCGCCTTTTACCTTGCCGAGCAACTAAAATTGGATATTTTGCCCGTACTAATTCATGGCGTAGGGCATCTTTTACCTAAAAAAGAGTTCATGCTGCGAAAAGGCGAAATTCATATCAACGTGTTGCCTCGCGTGGCTTACAACGCTATGGGCGCTACTTACGGCATTCGAGCCAAAAACATGCGAGCGTTTTACAAAGACGAATACGCAAAATTAGCC
>Ga0099364_10013686_pt1 | contig 10862 bp, 13 predicted proteins | sample TergutTh196P3_FD_73070 | JGI IMG/M metagenome (GOLD analysis project Ga0099364, IMG submission 73070) | Microcerotermes parvus P3 segment gut microbial communities from Pointe-Noire, Republic of the Congo - Th196 P3 | ecosystem: Host-associated > Arthropoda: Insects > Digestive system > Gut ... | reverse complement strand
GATTTAATGGTAACGCTCGTAAACGTATCTGATTACGGTATTCCGCAAGACAGAAAGCGCGTGTTTTATATCGGCTTCAGAAAAGATGTATCGGTGGATTTCTCGCTTCCTGTGCAGATTGGTGTAAAGAGGACGTTAAAAGACGTGATATATGATTTAAGAAACAGCCCTGTTCCGGCATTGCCGAAGAACAAGGCTAATCCGCTTGCCACTGTTATGAACCATGAGTATTATACAGGCGGTTTTTCAACTATATTTATGAGCAGAAATCGTGTTCGGCAGTGGGACGAGTGCGGATTCACCGTGCAAGCAAGCGGAAGACAGGCGCAACTTCACCCGCAAGCCCCGATTATGCCGAATATCGGGAAGAATCGTCACATCTTTGTCGAGGGGCAGGAGCATTTATACCGCAGAATGACTGTCAGAGAGTGTGCGAGATTGCAGACTTTCCCCGATGATTTTGAATTTATTTATACTAATGTTGACGACGGCTATAAAATGGTCGGCAATGCCGTTCCGGTGGACTTTGCGTACCAAATGGCAATTGCAATTATGAAAGCGTTCAGCCGCTCACAGAGAACAACTACGCAGATACACATTCCGCAGTTCTCGGTGAAATTCTCGGAGGTTGTCGGAAAATGAATAAGAGTAATAATCAAGGTCGCGCCTATGAATATGTGTGGCTATTGACTTTAGAAAAAGAGATTTCAAAGAAGCGTAAAGTTGTTGCTAACACTTTCGATTTTTCTATCTTACGCTAACTTCCGCCAAACCGCTCTATCACACGCTTTGAGCTTACTCTAACTTTCGGAACTTATCGCAGATTATCGCAAATTCAAGTAACTTTGTTGACCACGAGTTGACCGAGAATAAAACACGAACAGCCGATATATCGCAAAATGTCGCTCCTTTTTAAGGGGCGACATTTAAATTATAGAATTCTCCATCAATTTGAAAATAAATTTAAACGACTTATATTTTACCCTTTGAATTGCTTATTGAGGAAAACTTTTTTACGCTGCTCATTGCTAACAAACACCCCAAGAAATACAGTATTGCCGATACAACCCATCCAATAGTTGGCAATACAAGGGTTATTTTTGCCAAATCACCGGCAAAAATAAATTCATCACCATGAATCAAACCGCTGATACGGACTGCACGAGAATTATAAACGCTTGTGTTCATAATTCTTGTCACATCATAAAAGAACCATAAGTATTCGAAAACCAAAAGCGAAATCCCGGCATTGAACCCCCACAAGAAAAAGCGATATATGTTACCGGCGTTAAGCCTGTTTCGACTTGCGATAAGCGCAATCAGCATTAAAACAGGAATTAACAACAATCCCCAAAACACATCGTCTGTAAATGTTCTTGAGCTCCGTGCAATTTGCCAACCGGTAATGTTTCCCTCCGGAGTCTCTTTGACTTCGGTAAGTTGGACATCAATCCCGCCTGCTTCGCCATCGTCATTATAAATGGGTGTCCTACGCGTTCCGTAAATATCTGTCGTGATATGATAAAATGGCATAAAAAACGCAATAACAAGAAGTATAGCAATCACAGCAAAGCCAAATCGAACGTCAATATCAGACGAGCCTATGGTTATTTTCTTGACTTTTGGCAAATCATTGAGATAGCTTGACGCGCCCTGCATTTCGTTAAATCGAGCGAAAAACGCACTTGTGTCGGTTTCATCAATTTCGTTTTCAGGTTGTTGCTTTTCCCCGCAAATAGAGCAATAATTGTTAGGATTGACTTTAGCACCGCACTTTTCACACTTCATTTAAACGCCCCTTTTCCGTTACCTATGCTGAACGAATATAAACAAGTTCATCGCTATCAGCCAACATAAGCGTAAATTCATCGACAATTTTAATCGCATAACTGAATTCATCTTGGGTAGTTACTGTAATGGTGTTATTATCTAAATACCTAATATAACTGTTTCTTGAAGACATTGCATCGTGGAACTTTTGAGCAAAATTTTGAGCGTTTTCGTTATCAAAACTTCCGTTGTGATTGTTTTCCATAGACCACCCAACATAATCCAATCCGAATATTCGCAAAGTACCATCATCATAAACCTCAATATAATGTGACGTATCGCCCGAAACATTAATATAATGCCCAACCTCTAATAAACCCGGAGTTGGAGGATTATCGGTAGTTTTTTTGATTAAGATAACTGCAATTACTGCACACATCGCAAGAATAAAAACTATCAAAACAATAAATATTTTTTTCGATTTTGATTGAATTTTTTTGTTGTTACTCATTGTGAATTCCATACCTTTCTGCCTATTGGCGATAGTATCAATACAGTTCATTTAAACTATATCTAAACGATATTCGATTTGTCGCTGATAACGTAACCATCTTTAAGGCTTATATGTCTTTTGAAGCTATCAACCAAAGATAAATCATGAGTTACTACAATCACCGTAATACCTCGTGCGTTGATATCGTCAAACAACTTCATAACAATTTTTCTGTTTTGTGAGTCAAGAGCTCCTGTAGGTTCATCCGCTAACACAACAGAAGGGTTATTTATAACTGCACGAGCAATGGCTACACGTTGTTGTTCACCGTTGGACAATTCCCAAACCTTCCGATTTTCGTAACCCTTTAATCCTGTTCTCTCCAACAACGAACAGCATTTTTCCTTTATTTGTTTTCGTGTTACGTTTCCTCGAAGTATCAAAGGAAGGCTCATATTATCAATAACGTTTCGGTATTTAATCAAGCCAAAATTTTGTAGTACAAATCCAAAGTATTCATTACGTCTTTTTGCTAAAAGCGAACCACTCAAGTTACATACATTTTGGGTTTCAATGAGATACTCGCCGCTACTTGCACAGTTTATGCAACCGATAATCTGCAGTAACGTGCTTTTTCCTGACCCCGATGGACCTGTTATAACTATGCTTTCGCCTTTTTTTATGCTTAAATTAACCCCTCTTAGCGCATTAACCGGGTTTGAGCGTTCACTATTGTAAACTTTGCTTATTTTTTTTATTTCTAACATATTAGTCTCCTCGCAATAAATTATCAATACTTTCTTTTTTTATAATAAGCATTACTGCTATTGTCGTTACAGCGTAGACGATGCCGATGAATAAGATGGAGAACACAAAAGCGTTTTTCGATGCTGGCAAATGAATAACATTTTCAAGCATAGCCTTTGAAAAGAATAATGCGCAAATAAAAGCAATTGATAGAATTATCAAGTTTTTTAGCATCTCAAAAAACAGTGCCTTTATCCAAGTTGAGCCACACAGGAAAAGTATCCCAAACTCATTTCGCCTCCTATATGTGCTGATAATATTGCAACCAAAAAGTGTGGCAATACACAGCAATATAATTGCCACTAATATCGTCCTATTATCACGGCGGTTCTCCAGTTCGTTTTGAAGAGCTTCGTTATAAATATCAGTACCATACGAAAATACACCAAACTTTTTACCAACGCTCTCGAAACTATAAATGTCCTGTATGTCATAGGATTCCAAAAAGTAAACTCCAACGTCACCTTCAAATGGGCTCCATAAGTCAGTATCGAATGTAATAAAACCAAGCCCATCATCCCCTGCATCAAGCATACGATTGGTATCGTTTAAGTTTACAGTCAACATTCTTGCAGATATGTCAGAGCCATTAGAAACGGGAAAAAACACAGTATCATGTGATAAAATGCCAACTACCTCTTTTTCAAGCGATTGCATTTCACCCTCGGCAGTAAAAAAATAGACTTCAACGATATCACCGACATCAAAAAACTGCGACGCTGAATAAGTTATTATTATTTGGTCATCATTCTGTATTCTGCCGCCTTTTGCAAAATTATAATTCATGTGTCTGTCTATATATGAATTATAAACAAAAACTGCAAAAACACTATCATCAATTCCTGCGGCATTATAACCAACCTTATGCCAATCCGTAAGGTTTTCCATCACATCAAACATATCATTCGGCGTGTAATTAGGGTTATTAAGACTCAACAAAACGAGTTCGTCAATGCTTTTCACTGATTGTGTCTGATTAACGTATTCTGTATTCATCGGCAAAAGCGTGTTAATCATAAAGGTCGAAAATAAGACAAAAACAAACATCAAAAACGAGTTTCGTTTTGATTCGCTTATCCCCTTAAGAAAAAATACGAAATATTTCAAACTAACGCCTCCTTATAATCATTTGCGATGCTTTTAACGGTTTTGCGTATTATAAATAACGCTGAAATAATTACAATAATCAAAAACGCTGTGATTGCGATAAACGAGTTGACAACAGATGAAAAGTTACTATAATTGTAAATTTCTAACTCCTTTGTTACGTAAAAACACAGTAACCCGACTAAAGCTGAGCATAACGAAAACAATAATGTAGTAATCAAATAATTAAAAACGATTCGACTTACATACGCACCACACAACATAAACACGAAAATATCTTCTCTTTGTAATCTAATTATCGTTTCAATGAAAAACAATGTCGATGCAACTGCAACCGCAATTAAAACGAATGACAATATCATCATATTTAACCTTGAACTAAATGCGTTTTCGTTAAACCCTGTAAACGATTCTAATGTATTTCCGTCACCAAAAGTATCAGATATAATTAGATTTAATTGCTTAATCTCGCGATTGCTCAGTCTATCCTCAAATACCAACTGAACACTCGACACGGCACCTACGTGTTCTTCAAATCCTTCATATGATAGGCTATAATCCGCCCCCCACCACGAAAGCGCCCCATATCCTGTAACGTTGAAATTAGCACCGTTCACTTCGAGTTCGCCGTATAAATCGCCAACAATAAATTGCGCAATTTCATCTTTTTCCTGTGGCAGTTCCCCCCACGTCATTATCGAATCACCGTGAAGCACCGGAGCGGAAAATAAGTAATTGTTAAATTCACCCACACCGAAAGCTACACTAACTGCCATAGGCGATAACTCACGATTATTCATTGTGCTTAAAAAACCATCAAATTCAGAAATCGTTACCACATTATCGCTCGTAAAATAATAAATGTTATTGTATCTTACATTGTTAGTTTCCCACATTGAAAAATGATAAAAGTATTGAGATAAAACGAGCGAAACATAAACTATAATGCTCAACAAGGACAAAAGCATTGTTCCGTAAAATTTATTCCCATTAAACCATTTTGAAGTTAAGATAAGCATATTTATTCTCCTACAACAGTGTACTTGTTTATGTATATCTTGCGATGACAAAGGAATTGGCATCGCAAGATTTGGATTAACACCTAACTTTCAGTAATCCACGGAGTTGGACCATCGCCTGTGCCATAACCGGTAGTATTGTTTGCATCTAAACAACCCCAACAGTAAATTTCACCGCTCGACATAACTATTCTTGCTTGGAGTGTGTTTGAATCTCCCCAGTTAGAGTTTCTTGTAACAGACCCCGGCAATCTGTTGTTTTGCCTTTGTCCTTGAGCCCATGCAGAGGTATGATAAGTGTAATTCGCTGTAGCACCTGCTTGATTTTTTGTCTCTAACTTCAAATTGGCTACTGAAACTTGGTCTGTTGCGTGTGCCGATAACGTACATGGGTATATTGTGATAATCGACCTGTCGCTTGTAAACGGATTCCAATTGCCGCTTTTCACATCAGGAGCCAGTGTATAAGCTTGCCGTGCAGATGCGGTAATCGCCATAGTTGATATTGCTAAAGCACCTACCATAGCTATTGTGATTATTTTTCTTTTTAAAGTCATCCTTCTCTTTTCCTTTCTACACTTCGAGTATTTTATTCAACATCTTCACCTTATACGTAATCAGTAAAGATGATAAACAACTTTTGAATCATGTATATAGCTATTTCATTGTTTATACCCTCTTCAATTATTTTTATGTTGATTCAATTCGACAACTACATTTTTGAGGAATATCCACAAATTCCGTGAACGGTTGATTTAGACCCTTGAATGGCAAATATATCTGTTACATCACAACTTTACTTTCAGCGATTAGAAAGACTGCCACTGAGGTTCACGCTCTGAAAACCAACATTTTCAATACACAAATAAAAATTACGTGAAACCGATGTACCCAAAAATATTATGGGGATGCTAACACCTAACGCATCAACTTGAACAACTCTTTGAAACACCGAATTTCCATGTGAATCAAGCACGGTTACTCGCACAGAAGTTTGAGGGCTGCTCATCAAGGTCAACACCAAAGGTCTTGCGCCCGTAAGGGTGAATGGCATCACAACCTGTGAACCGGGAGCGAAATTGTTGACAGAGAAGTTGATGGGGAGGGTGTTCCGAGTATTGGTTTGTGTTGCCACGGGACTAACTGAACCAGATGATTCTGCGGCGGTTGCGGGAAGCACTGCCATATAACTCATAATTGCCGCAATTATGATAAGGCATAAGATTTTCTTTGTCTGTTTCATTTTCAGACCTCCTAATTTTTAATTTATAATAAACCCCGACTGGCATTGTTTAATTTGCAGTCGGTATCTACCCAACGCTTTCGGGCTTACTGTATAGCCGTCCGACAATCTCATCATAACATACATTTTCAAGAAATATCCGTTATTTCCGCAAGTGGTTGATTTAGACCCCTGAACGGTATCTCACCTTGTTTTTTGCCGCTATCACCGTCCGACAATCCCATCATAACATACATTTTCAAGAAATATCCGTTATTTCCGTGAAAGGTCGATTTAAGCCCCTGAATAGTGTTTCGTTGTTTTTGTTTCTACCAGTATGCTCTGAATTCAAGCAAGTTGAGATAGTCACACTTTAATACGTCCTCGTAATAGAACTGCTCACATTTTCGCTCGAACCACCAGTTGTAGTAACCGTAGCCGACACCGACAAACGATAAGTCTGTCCTTTGCTAACAGGGGAAAATGTTTCACTGAAATTAAAGAGTTCTCGTATTTGATGAACGCGACCAAGTTTTAACTGCTGTAAATGTACCATTAGCATTTTGCCTACTCAACGTAAATGTTGCCGATATACTATTCACATTTGCGTTCCCTCTAATTGTTCCGCTACAAGTTACAACGTTGCCAGAGTAAGTAAGGCCAAGGTCAATAGAAGCTACATTCACCCAAAACAACTCCATTCCCGGTGGATTAACAATTTTTTCGGAATACTCTTCCGCAATAATCGTTGATGCGGATGCGAAAACACCCATTGAAAATGCCGTAGCCATTGCTACCAGTAAAGAAATAATGCGTTTCATGTGTTTTCCCCATTTCATATTATTTTTGCTCTCTATAATAGTAACAAATCAGAAAAGCAAAACACTACAAGATTTTCGAAGAAATTTTATTTAGTCAAACATTCGCAAAATCGAGAGCATATTAAGCGAAAATTCCACAAATTTAGATTTCAGTTTTTGCCCTTCTAATATAGTAACAATACAAAAAAGCAAAACACTACAACTTTTCAAAAATATTTTTTACGCTTCTACTATACTAACAATTCAAAAATACGAATCACTACAGCTTTTTGAAAAAAACATTAAAATCTTTAAGTAATTTTTAGAAAATGCAAAAACCTCGTTACGCAATCCGCAACGAGGTTTTGGGAAATCTCCTATTATTCAACAGATAATGCCATTCTTAAAAGTTCATTAACATCATAGTTCCCCATAACCGTAAATCTGTATCCTGATATATCCCATACAACAATGTTGAAATCGTATTCATTGTCCTCAAGTGTAGATTCAAACAAATGATATACTATATCATTTTCGACTATCACACTATATTCCTTATCTTCGTTATCAACTGAAACCGCTCCAGTACTTATTGAGTAACCAAAATCAATTATCAAACCGTTATTATTAGCGTACTCAAAATATCTTGAACTATCGCTTTCAAACTCATCAATCAAATTGAAACCTTCGGGTAAATACGTCAACGACCAATCACGTTCAATAAAATCATCACTTGGCTCATATGACTCAAACTGCGTATATTGCCCAAACCATGTTATTATTACATCACCAATAGCTTTTCTTACTTCTGCGGAAGTTAAAAGAGCACCAAAAGTTAAGGTAGCCGAGATGCAGACTGTAATAACTGCAACCTTGCCCCATTTATACACAATAGTGAAAACTTCTTTTCTTTTATCGGCGGTAAAAAGCTTTTTCATCCGTTTATTATGCCGTTCTGAAAAAGTTAATGTTTTTTTGAGTTCATCATCAGAAGGTATTGACGCAATTTCGTCTCTATTATTTTTTATAACTGCTTGATGTAGCATAGCTTCAAAAAAATCATTGTTAACAAAATCAGCCATTGGTTTTCACCTCACTTTCTATTATTTTACGTAATTTTTGCTTAGCCCTATATAATCTTGTTTCTACGTTCTTTTTATTTATACCCAACGTCTCCGCAATTTCACCGTTAGACATACCATGCACATACTTCATTTCAAACGTGACTTTGTGAGTTTCGTCGAGTTTTGCAACATGAGCAATTAAGCTTTCAAAACTCTGTTTATTAATTATTTGGTCTTCAACAGACACATCGTTAGATTCGATGGTTTCTGCCAACTCCTCAATCGGAGTGTCAGAAATCCTGTTTTGTTTCTTTGCTATATTAATCGCTCTGCTCTTCACTATAGTAACAAGATATGGAACTAAATCACTACAACTCATTGCAAGAATTTTATCTTTTTGTTTTATCACCTCTATAAAAGCATCACCTACAGCATCTTCTGCGAGCTCTTGTTTTTTTAATATTTTAAGAGCAATGTATAGGCATTTATGGCAGTGTTGTCGATAAATATCAGATATTTTTTGCCGCTCTTGCTCATCTTCTATGTTCATTAACATTGCGTGAAATAACATAAAATATATACCCCCTAAATCGTCTAATGTTACTATTTTAACACGTTTGTCGATGATTGTCAAGTTTTGATGAAAGAAAATCACTAAAGTTTTCGACACATTAACCAACTCACCACGCAGGGTCATTTGGTATAACTTGACTTTTCCTGTACACTACATACGTTTTGCTTCCAGTATTGAATGCAGCATTTACGCTTTATTAAAATACGCCGCCAAAGCCTCAGCGATAATCGTGTCAATCTCCAACTCATTCGTATCGGTGAAGTACAGCTCCATAATATCGTTGTTGATTTTATGTGGCTTCGCTCTCACTGGTTTATCCGGGTTAAGGATTGATTTGATGTCATCTTCACTAAGCTCACGCTCCGCCGATTCTTTGCGGAGGGCTTCGGCGTGTCTTGTAGTCAGCTTCGCACCTTTGGACAGCAAATCGGTGAGAAATTCCTGTTCATACTCACGTAGATACGAGAGCGAAACCGCTGTGCGGATAGCGATTGTGTCGCTGTCGAGATAACTCCACAACGATTCAACAAGTTTGCTCACACGCAAATAACGCTTGATTGTATCAGGACTTACCCCGTAGCGTTCTCCTACTTTATCACTCGTCCAAGACCTCGGTGCCACTGGCACCGAGGTGGCACTCTCAACCTCATCCAACAAATCCGACCGATAGCCCGACTTCTTCTTCATTGAATCGTAATGCACCGCAATCACAACTGCCCTCTCACTGTGTTTCAAGTCCGCAAACGAGCGCTGGATGATGTTCGTTTCGGTAACGATGAACATCGCCTCATCGTCCGACAACCCCTCGCGCACGACTGCCGGGACTGTCTCTAATCCCGCTTCCTGAGCCGTCGCAACTCGGTTATGCCCGGACAGAATCTCGTACTTATCCTCGGCAATCGGGCGGGCGGTGATTGGCGTAAGAACACCGTTTGCACGAACACTCTCGACCATATCGGAGAAACGTTGTCCATCGTAGAGCTTGAATGGGTGGTTCGTGAACGGCACAAGTTTTTCAATGTTGAGTTCTTGATAATTTTTCAGCATAATGATTTTTCCCTCGTTTCTGCAAATTTCGACCTTACCTTATTATAACAGAAAATGTAGTGGGTGTCAATGCTTTTTTGAATCAATTACTGCGATTTATCTACACCTTCAATCGCAGCCTATTTTTTCTAATGTATTTTGAGTGACGGCGCGACTAAGTGACAACGCTTCCCATCAGTGATTTATAACAATGAAGCGAGTGTTGCAAGTGCAACCAAATCTGGCACTGTGCAATGAAAAAGTATGCTAAAATTTCAATGTGTGGAGTAGAGGTGCTGTTAATCGTGATGATTCGACGGTTATCCCTCCTTCCTCAAACACAGCGTTCAAGCGACGTTTGGTGAAATTGCACAAAATTACATCGAAAATCGTCCGAAAATTTTGTAGTTTTGTTGGGTGTTTTTTTGGCTGAGTTCTGACCTTTCAATATGAGGGGGTATAAAATCGTGACAGCGTGACGGCGTGACGGTTATTTCACCCGCTTCAAACCCAGCGTTCAAGCGACGTTTGGTGAAAATGCACAAAATCACACCGAAAATCGCTCAAAAATTTTGTGGTTTTGTCGGGTAGAAATTCGGCTGAGTTCTGTCCTCTTTATAGTAGAAGCAAATTTTTTCTTTGGGAGGGGGTACTTCCACATGATTTCTGTCCTCTTACAGTAGGAGCAATTCTTTTACAGGCAACCCCCCGATTTCGTCCGAGTTCTGTCCTCTTATAGTGGGAGCAAATTTTTTTTCTTTAGAGGGGGTACTTTCGCCCGACTTCTGACCTTTTATTATAGAGGAGCAAAACTAAATAACCCGCCGCACACGGTTATGTTGCATCGCCCGGGCGAATCGGGAGGCGATTAAGAAAGTATCCCGACACAAAAGGCGTAGGTGTCTGACCAGATACAGCTACGGAGCAACGTACCGTAGCAATCATCAAATCGTGACAGGTGACAGAGTGACACACATTTC
>Ga0099364_10013685_pt1 | contig 10863 bp, 7 predicted proteins | sample TergutTh196P3_FD_73070 | JGI IMG/M metagenome (GOLD analysis project Ga0099364, IMG submission 73070) | Microcerotermes parvus P3 segment gut microbial communities from Pointe-Noire, Republic of the Congo - Th196 P3 | ecosystem: Host-associated > Arthropoda: Insects > Digestive system > Gut ... | reverse complement strand
GATATTGGTTTCATAATCGTCTCCTGTCTGAGTAAAATTTCTCAGACTTAATTCTACCAAATTTCTCTTCTCTTGGTAAATTCCACTTCCGCGTCCACTGTGGAATTTACTTTGAGAATTTACTTAAAGAAAAAATAAAAAATATTTTGGAATTTTTTATTGACAATAAAATAGTGATATGTTATAATAAAACCACAAAGGGCGATAATTCTTAACGGTTATGCCCACAAAATTTAGTTGTTAAAAAATAACCGCTATGCTTTGCAGGAGTAAGCGGTTATTTTTTGTGTTTTTTATCAAGTATGTATGAAACAATCACGAGGATTAGAAACGTCATTACTAAATATTCCACAAGCAACACCCCCTTTCGGGAAAGTGTAGCATAACCGTCACGACTCATAAGCCGATTGTAAAATCGCCCTTTGCTTAATAATATAATATCATGCATTTTTGTGCTTGTCTATACTTTTTTGAAAATATATGATAAATGAAGGTGTCAATATTTCAATTTGCACAAAATTTTAGTGTTTGTTTTGTGCAAATTCCCTTTTTTATATTTAGTGTGTTGACAATCTGTTGTGAATATGTTAGAATGTATTTAATAACATATTCGCGATACTGATTTATGTTAGTATTGCCTATAAAAATATGTTCGAGAACAAAAATAAAATAAAAAAAATAGGAGGATTTCTTTATGAAAGAAATTATTAATTCCGGCACATACCGTATGAGTTGGTCAAAACGTGCAATCGCTTTGCTTGTAGTGGCGGCTATCATGTTTGGTATGTTACTTACGATTCCTTCGTTCAATGTTGCTGCGAATGAAGAAACAGATACTTCTTACTTAGGCACATATGACTTCTCGGTACACCGTTCAGTTCCAAGTGAAGACGAATCAGCAACTGACCACAAATATATTGCTGACACAAACACAGGATTTTCAGACGCATTCTGGGGTTCTCACAGAAGATTCAGAGATGACGGTAACGGTTATATTATCTACAGATTGCCTCTAAATCCCAATGCACATAGAGCATATGTAACTTTATTTGCACAAGCAGGATTTGAAGTTCTTGTAAATGCAGAAAGAAAAACATATGACGGCGTAAACGGTGCATTACCTTCGGCGTTTGCAACCGACGGTTGGGTATCTCTCGGCAACACAGGAAAAAATCCGGATGGCCATACAACAAATGCACAACAAACAAACCGTACATTTATTGCAGATGTTTCTGCATATCGCACTAATCATGAAACACCGGAAGGCGCAACAGCTCCGGAAGCAAACGCAGTTGTTTATCTCATGATTAAATCCATAGCTGCATCAGTAAATTCAAATAACGAACATCCGTTAGTGTTTTTAAGAGGCCGTGTTTCTTATGACTTTGCTGCAACACAACCTTTCGGTCTTGACTATTCTGAAATGTTGGCAAGAAATGCCCAAACTCAAGGTAATAACTATTGGATGTCCCGTATGATATGGTTCACAACAAGCAATCCTGCTCAAGGCGGCGATGCAGGCGATCCAAACGGAAGCCAATTGGGAGAAGCAGGCGTTTTCTTCACTGATGGTGAAGCCGCAATGCGTTACGAAATACCTTTGAACACTACTTTATTGGAATACAACACAGGGAAACCTGCCGCTGAACAATTAAAACAAACTCTTTTAATAAAAGCAGGCGGAGAAAAACTCGGAATCCACTATGCAGGCGATAGACAATATACAGATGCAAAATTCTTAGAACTTGATGACGGTAAACTTCTTCCGGAAGAAACAGGCGATGATTTCTATAGATTATTTGAAATTGACGTTACTCCATTAATTATGGCAGGAAAAAAAGCTGTATTTTTCCAAATCACCAACAAAACTTATTGGGCAGACGCTAATACCCCAAAAGCAGGAGACAGCGGAAACGGCGGAAGAATATTCAGTATCCAAACAACTACAGACGGCAATGAAGGCACTGAAGATGAAAAAGCAGTAAATAATGTTGTTGCATTAATTCGTGCTATCCCCAGTGTAGCTAATCATTTCGAAACTTACCCACGCACTTATTATGTTGATGTAAAAGCAGCTTATGATATAGCAAACACTGCATATTTAGCTTTAACTGCGGAACAAAATGCAGCGATTGCTTTAAATAACGCTCCTGACGTAGCTACATTAGGCAATGTGTTATCTTTCATAGAACAATATGAAATGGCACCTGCTCGTACAGTAAGAATGCGTGTTACTTCAGGCGGAAATATATTCCGTACCATATCTGTACCTTTGGGTGACATAATACCTGCTTCTAACTTTACAAACATAGCAGCAAACAGACCCTCAAGAACAGGATACACATTTAATTCATGGGGTACAGCGGCACAACGTACAGGCCCTGTTCAACAAAACAGAGATATAGTTGCAAACTGGACAGCAAACAGACACACAATTACTGTCAAAGCACAAACAGGCGGTACAGTAAAAGGCGGAGGAGCAGGCAACTACGGTACTTCCAGAACTGTAACAGCATCCCCGCGTAAAGGTTATAACTTCACAGGTTGGTTTGAAGGAAGTAAAAGAGTTAGCAGTTCAAGAAGTTACAGATTTACAATAACAAAAAACCGCACATTACAAGCTCGTTTTGCTGCAATAAGAGTTAAAACAATAAGAATTACTTCCGGTAACAGAACTCTTAACGTAAGAAAATCTTTCAACTTAAAAACTTCGATTAACCCAAGCACCGCTCTTAACAAAAAAGTAACATGGCGTTCAGCAAACAGCAGAATTGTTAAAGTAAACAGCAAAGGAAGAATAACTGCTGTAAGAAAAGGAAGAGCAAATATCACAGTTACTACAAATGACGGCAACAAAAAAGCAACAATAAGAGTAACAGTAAGATAATTATATATTGTTATATTAAAAACAAAAACCTCGCTATGCGAGGTTTTTGTTTTTATTCATATTTTGTAGGGACGACCGCCCCCGGTCGTCCGTTTTCGGGTATAATACCAATATCCAATTAAAAAGGTTATTTTTGGATAAAATTAAAAATATATCTTGACTTTATTATATAATTGGGAGTATAATAAATATATTACATACACACTCGCCGAAGGCGAGTGTGTATGTAGCGAAACACAACATAATGAAAGGATGTTAATTTTATGTCAAAAAATTGTTTTAAACCTGCTGATATACTTTTACCGAAAGATGTATCTTATGAAAAATTTGCGGTTGTCGCTTGTGACCAATACACCTCAGAGCTTGAATATTGGAAACGCGTAGAAAAATTTGTAGGGGATGATATGTCAAGCCTGCACATGATTTACCCCGAAATATACCTCGATAAAAAGCCAAAAAACAAAATAAAAAACATACACGACACCATGAATAAATATCTCAAAGATGATATGTTTAAATCATTTGTGCAAAAATATATTTATTTAGAAAGAAAAATGACCGACGGAAAAATCCGCAAAGGAATTGTGGGAGCGGTGGATTTAGAAGAATACGATTACAACAAAGGTTCGCAAACGGCAATCCGCGCAACAGAAGAAACTGTTCTTGAACGTATTCCCCCCCGCGTAAAAATCCGCAATAATGCGGCGTTGGAATTACCCCATGTCATGTTGTTATTTGACGACCCGAAAAAGACTGTAATAGAAAAAATAGACGTGACAAATTGCGAAAAAGCTTACGATTTTGGCTTGATGGAAAACGGCGGACACATAACCGGATATTTCCTTGACGATAAAAATTCCGAACATATCGAAAAATCATTGTCGAAATTGGCGGCGAAAACAGAAATGTTATTCGCAGTAGGCGACGGCAATCACTCACTTGCGGCGGCGAAAAGCTGTTATGAACAACTAAAGAAAAAGCAAGGAGAGAAAGCAAAAACCTCACCGGCAAGATATGCTTTGTGTGAGATTGTAAACTTGCATGATGATTCGTTGGTGTTCGAGCCTATACATCGCGTTCTCACCGAAGTTGACCCTCAAAATGTAATAACAGAATTGCGGAATTTTTACAGATTAACAAAAAAAGAACAAGAACACCCGATACATTATATAACAAAAGACGACGAGCAAACATTGCATTTGAAAAATCCAAAAGCGAGTTTGCCTGTCGGTACTATACAAGATTTCATCGGACATTATATCGAAAATCACGGCGGCAAAGTTGACTATATCCACGGCGATGACGTAGTAATTTCGTTATCAAAAGCAAAAAATACCATAGGATTTTTTGTACCGACTATCCACAAATCACAACTTTTCGACTCAGTAATAAAAGACGGTGCATTAGTGCGGAAAACATTCTCAATGGGACACGCAAACGAAAAACGTTTTTATTTGGAGGCGCGGATTATCTTACAATAATGCACAATTCATAATTCATCATTTTTCATTTTTCATTTTTTTAAGGGTAGGCAACCCCCGCTTCTTGCTTTAGCAAGCAAGAAGCTACCCCCTTCAGAGAAGGGGGTTTTGATTATTGCAATAATTCATAATTCATAATTTTTCATTTTTCATTGATAATACATTTTGTAAAGGCGTTATACCAATATCCAATAAAAGTGTTGATAAAAAATCGGCATAAAAATCATATATTAGAATTTTTACTTGATTTTTTATAAACTTTTTAATTGGATATTGGTATTAGTCGTAAATAGTGTTAATTTGTTCAATTTTTGTAGGGACGACCGCCCCCGGTCGTCCGTTTGTTGGCACAAACAGGACGTTTTTGCATCTGCGGACGGTCGAGGGCGACCGTCCCTACAAAACCATCAATGCTATTTACGACTAACACCTTTGTAAAACAAAAAAATATTTTATAAACACTTGAAAAGTGTGAAAAAATTTGTTATCATATAAAAGGTAGCCTTTATGTTATTATAAAAGCTATTTTCAAAAATAAAAATTCGGAGGTAATAAAATGGCAATTAAAATTGGTATTAATGGTTTTGGACGTATCGGAAGATTAGTGTTTCGTGCAGGGGTAAATAATCCTGATTACGATATTGTCGCGATAAACGACCCGTTTATGAGCCCTGATTATATGGCTTATATGCTTAAATATGATACGGTTCACGGACGTTTTGACGGCGATGTTTCTTATGATGATAACTCTGTTACTGTTAACGGCAAAAAAATTCTTTTCTTTGACAAAATGAATCCGGCGGAAATCCCTTGGGGCAATAAAGGCGTCGAATATGTAGTAGACGCGACAGGTATTTTTTATACAAAAGAAAAAGCGCAAGCTCATATTGATGCAGGCGCGAAAAAAGTTGTATATACAGGCCCGTCAAAAGACGATACTCCTATGTTTGTTTGCGGCGTAAATCTCGACAAATATACAAATGACATGAAATTTGTATCAAACGCATCATGCACAACAAACTGTTTAGCGCCCATAGCTAAAGTTATTAACGACAATTTCGGCATTACAGACGGTCTTATGACAACTGTTCATTCAACAACTGCTACACAACTTACTGTTGACGGCGCGTCCAAAAAAGATTGGCGCGGCGGCAGAGCGGCATCCGGAAACATCATTCCGTCTTCAACCGGCGCGGCAAAAGCAGTGGGCGTAGTAATTCCCGAACTTAAAGGAAAATTAACAGGCATGGCATTCCGTGTGCCTACATTAAACGTATCTGTCGTTGATTTAACTGTCAATCTCGCAAAATCTGCTTCATATGAAGAAATTTGTGCAACAATAAAAGCCGAAAGTGAAGGCGCATTAAAAGGAATTTTAGCATACACCGACGAAGCAGTAGTTTCTTCTGATTTTATCGGCGATGCACACACTTCAATTTTCGATTCAAAAGCAGGAATCGCATTAACCGATAAATTCGTAAAATTAGTATCATGGTACGACAACGAATGGGGATATTCTTCAAAAGTTCTCGACTTAATCAAGCATATGGACAGTGTGAAGTAAAAACACCAATATAAATAATTATCAAAATAAGAACGCGTAGCGGCTACCGATGTATAAATAATTATCACCCTTTCATATAAATTATGAAAGGGTGATTTTTTATGCCATTGAATAGAAAATTGTTAAAAGAAAAATCTCACGGCAAATCAACAGCTTATAAGTTTCTTATTATCGGAGTTATACTTTTGATTATTGTAATAATAATTGATGCACAAATACGACCGGTTATTAAAACTATGTCGGGGAATCAAGTTCAAATTCTTGCCGCCCGTGCAGTAAATCAAGCGGTTTACAATCAAATAAACCTTAATGCGATAAATTATGAAAGCTTGGTAACTCTCGGTAAAAATGTGAATGGGGAAATTACATCTATTGAAAGTAATATTATGGGTGTGAATCGTGTGAACGCAGATATTACCCAAAATGTTATACAAAATTTAGCCCAATTGAAAACGACAAACATATATGTACCGATAGGCACATTGTTAAGCGCACCTTTGCTTTCGGGGAGAGGGCCTTCCATTGAAATTAAAGTTATCCCAACAGGATTTGTCAACACAAAAATTGTAAGCAATTTTACCGCCGCAGGAATAAATCAAACCCGCCACAGCATAGATATGGAAATTGATGTAACAGTATCAGCAATAATCCCGGGGTATTCATCATCAGTAAAAGTAAATACAAACTTTCAAATTGCCGAAACCGTCATTGTAGGCAGTGTCCCTGATTCATACACACAAGTATTATTTAATTCCTCGAAAGAAATAGAATAAATTATGCTTTTTTGTTATATAAGGGATACCCGAAAAGTCGTTTCTATAAATTGTTACAAACAGTTGATTTTTTATTGAAAAACGAATATAATATAATTACAAGAAAATAATAGGAAGTGATAATAGTATGAAGTTGTATTTTGAAACAACGATGTTTAATTATTATTTCGATAAAGAAAGAAACGGTCATTCTGATACAATCCAACTATTTAAAACATTTCGCAAAAGAAAACATGAGGTTTTCACGTCATTTTATACTGTCGGAGAATTAGATGATGCACAAGAACCGAAAAGAAGTAAAATGTTATCATTAATCGAAAAATACGATATTACAGTGCTTTCCATCACAGACGAATCTGAACAACTTGCCGATATATATGTTGCGAAAGGGATTATTCCCGCAAAATATCGATTAGACGGAGCACAAATCGCAATATCGGCAATATATGGGCTTGATTATATACTTTCTTATAATTATCAACATATAAATCGTGCAAAAACTAAATTGTTAACTGACCGTATTAATCATACAAAAGGATATAATAGCGTCTTAATTTGTACCGCAAAGGAGGTTTTAGAAGATGACCAATATATTGAATAATGATAATCTTGAGCAAGAACTTAACACAACACGTATAAAACTTTATGAACAAACGAAAAACATGACTACACAAGAACGAGCCGATTTTTTTAATAAAAAAGGACAAAAAGTTTTAACCCAACATAGAATTAAAATCAAAGCAATATAAATAAATTCTGGTCACTGATCACTGATCACTGTCTCACACTTCCATTATTATCGGTAAAATCACGGGAGAACGCTTAGTTTTACGGTAAATAAATGAGTTCAACTCATCTTTTATTGCCGTTTTTATTGTTATCCAATCATAAAAAGTTTCTGAAAGATTTTTTGATAAAACTGTTGAAATCAATTTTCGAGCTTCTTTCATTAATTCTTCAGATTCTCTTACATACACAAATCCTCTTGAAACTATATCAGGACCTGATACTACTGTACCTGATTCTTTTTCTATTACTGTGACTACAATTATCAGCCCTTCTTGTGAGAGTATTCTTCTGTCACGCAATACGATAGAGCCGACATCTCCAACGCCCAAACCGTCCACAAAAACACGCCCTGCTTGTACTGTGCCTGTCACACGCATATCTATATTATCGAGTTCGAGAATTTGCCCTAATTCCCCGACATGAACATTTGACGGTTCCATTCCCATATCGAGCGCTAATTCCGCATGGCATTTTAAGTGCTTGTATTCGCCGTGAACAGGGATGAAATAACGTGGTTTCACCAAAGATATTATCATTTTAAGTTCGTCTTGACACGCATGACCCGAAACATGAACATCATACATTTTTTCATATACAACTTTCGCACCCAGCCGCATTAAATCGTTAATAACGCGGTTTACGTGCTTTTCATTTCCCGGAATAGGTGTTGCAGAGATGATTACGACATCATCGGATGTTACTTGTATTGTTCTGTGGTCACTTGCCGCCATTCTTGACAATGCGGACATGGGTTCTCCTTGACTTCCTGTTGTGATTATAATTATTTGTTCATTGGGATAATGTTTTATTGTATCGGCAGGAATCAAAATGCCGTCCGGAACATTCAAATAACCTAATTCAATAGCTACCGACAAGGTATTTTCCATACTTCGTCCGGAAATTGCTACTTTACGGTTGTATTTGACGGCACTGTCGATAATTTGTTGTGCTCTGTGTATGTTAGATGAAAATGTAGCCACCATAATACGGCGTCCTGCCGCAGATTTAAAGATAGTATCAAAACTTTCTCCCACTGTGCTCTCGCTCATTGTATACCCCGGGCGTTCTGCGTTAGTAGAATCAGACATAAGAGCCAAAACTCCGCGTTTACCCAATTCACCAAAACGCGCTAAATCAATTATTCCGCCTTCGATAGGGGAATAATCAACTTTAAAATCTCCTGTATGAACTACAATTCCTGCCGGAGTGTGGATAGCAAGCGCGATGGCATCGGGTATTGAATGATTAACTCGAATTGCTTCTGCGGACATACATCCGAATTTGACGGTGTCTTTCGGTTTAATTACATTTAATTTTGCGGTGTTTAAAATGCCGTGTTCTTTCAATTTGCCTTCAATAAGCCCGATAGTAAGTCTTGTCCCATAAATCGGTACATTAATTTTTTTCAAAAGATATGGGATTGCTCCGATATGGTCTTCGTGTGCATGGGTTATAATTACTCCGCGCAGGCTGTCTGCGTTTTCTTCGAGATAAGTAAAATTCGGTAAAACTATGTCTACACCGTACATATCCGCTTCCGGGAATGCCATTCCGCAGTCAACGATAAATTTATCTTGACCACATTCAAAAACCGTTAGGTTTTTTCCGATTTCGTTAAGTCCTCCCAAAGGGATAATTTTTAATGATATTTTACGAGCCTTTTTTTCTTTTGAATTTCTTTTTGATTTAGTTTTTTGTGTAGAATTTTGTGTGGAATTTTCATTTGATTTTGAAGAATTGTTTTTATTGTTCCTTTTTGCGTTCCTTTTTTTGTTTTGATTATTTGAACTTTCTTCTTTTTCATTGTTTTTTGTTGTATTATTTTTTGTTGACACTAAGTAAACTCCTCTCCCGGACGAACCGGAAATAATAATAAATAATAAATAATAAAGCAAAAATAAAAAATATTTTGGAATTTTTTATTAAAATTAAAAATATAGAATATTTTTTAAATTTTTACGTGCCTTTTTATCCCCCGCTATACTTCTTCATGGCATAAAAGAGTATATAAACGGAAGATGTCAACAACTTTGTGAATTGGATTTTTATGGGCGGTAACTTGCTGTCCATAAAAAATATATTATACTGCGGGCGGCAAATTGCCGCCCCTACAAAAACGCCGTTCGAATTAGGTTGTTGACATTGCCATAAACGGAGAGTAAAAGGCATAAAACTATATTAACTTTACGTTCAATTAATATTATCATTTATTTTACAATACATTTCTTTAAATGTCAACTGTTATTTTTTTTGCTATTATTTTCTTTGCTTTTTATCATCTTCTCAAAAAACACACCAAGCTCGTCTGCTGTTTCTGCCATTACACTTTCTGTAATGAGCATAATTCCTTTGCCTGTTTTAATGGGACGGATTAATACATCGCCGTTTTCATGGCTTATATTTATGCCTTCTTTTATTCCGTCGAGATTTAAAGTTTCTTCATCTTTGTTTATTTTTTGCATTATATCAACAACATTGCTTTTTACTTTTACAATTCGTTGAGAAGTTGCGAATTTGGGAATCAATGACAATGCCTCGGCAAAAGTTATTTTGTTTTCTTTCATGAAAGATAATATTTTTATCGACATCAAAAGAGCATCGCGTAAAAAAGGTTGACTTAATGCCATTTGGCGTGCTTCATTATCGCTGCTATCACAAGGACAATCGTAATATCTATGCACCTTTTTTCCGTATTGCTCTGCGATATTATCAATAGAACGCGGTGCGGAATACGGCACGGAAACATCGAAACCTTTTTGGAATTGTATTAAACAAGCAAGCGCTAATAATCTGTCATTGTTAACATACCCCGTCATGTCCGTATAAATTGACAAATCATCTCCGTTGTCCGAAATATAAAGACATAAGTTCTGCGAAACCTCACATCCCATTTTATCAAGACATTCGTTCATGATTTGGCGTATTTTGGAATTACCTGTCTTCACTATAGCTTTTACCCCATCCAAACCTGCATCAGCAGTTTTAATTAATTCGATTGCATACATCTGCGACAATGCGGTAAGGTCGGATAATTCTCCGAATTTGTCCGGTTCTGCCTTTTTATATTCATTTCTGTTTACAGAACCTTCCAATTTTCGCTCCATTGGACGAATTAAGGGAAGTCCGCCTCTTACCGAAGTTTTTATGGTAGCATTACTTTCAGCACTAATAAATATACCGTAATCCGCCATTGATTTTGCACAACAAAAATCAAACTGCGAATTAAAACATTCGCCAAAATCCCACGCATCACCGCCTGCGCTTAATATTCCCGAAATAATCGCCATTGCAAGAGCTTTACTCATTTGTGATGAAGTGTAACCCACACCTATTACAGCGTTTGGTATTAATGACGCCATACTTGCTCCT
>Ga0099364_10013684_pt1 | contig 10865 bp, 5 predicted proteins | sample TergutTh196P3_FD_73070 | JGI IMG/M metagenome (GOLD analysis project Ga0099364, IMG submission 73070) | Microcerotermes parvus P3 segment gut microbial communities from Pointe-Noire, Republic of the Congo - Th196 P3 | ecosystem: Host-associated > Arthropoda: Insects > Digestive system > Gut ... | reverse complement strand
GCAGATATTGTCTGCTAACTTGTTGACATTGCTTTGTTTCCTCCTGTTCTCCCAGCATTTTAAGCAGTTTGATGGCAAGATGAGGGCTCTTTTCTCCAATCTTTGGGCTTTTTAATAATTCGTCCGTTTGAAGTTTCGATTTCATCAGGGAACTGATGTTCAGCTAAGAAAGATTGAACCCATCAATGTAGGCAATGACTTTCTGCTTTTCCACATGGTTCCTTCTAAAAAACAAATCAAGGGGGTGATTACTCACCCCCTATCGTTGCTTGTTTAGACAAACTGAGTGTTGACAGACCTTTCCTGAACCAATTAAGTTGCCATATGCTCAGCTATTTCTCCGCACTAAACATTTGTTAAGTAAAAAACAAAAAACCTTGCGAATTTTTAAAACTTTTTCCCGCCTGGGTAAAGCGCCATGCACGCTCGCGCCATATATAGGGTATGTACATATTAATCTGTCTTTGACAGCTTTGTACAAAATTCTTTTCAGGAGATAACTATGAACAATTACCCCAATTCAAAAATCCAGCCGGGCGACATCCCGCTGGACATCCGCAGCGACCCCATTTTCAAAGCGGTCTTTACAAAGGAAGCCCCCGCCGCAAAGGGGGCGCTCGGCAGCCTCGTTTCCGCGCTCATCGGCAGGAAGGTGGCAGTCATGCACATCAAGGCAAACGAACAGCCTATTGAAAGTCTCGGCGACCGCAAGATACGCTATGATATAAGCTGCAAGGCGGAAGACGGGGAGCTTGTTAACGTAGAGATGGGTTTTCACCCAAGAACCTACGAAACAGTCAGAATGGAGTTCCATGTAGGAAGGCTTTTTTCTACCCAGGAAATCAGCGGCAAACACAGGACCTTTAAGCACCTTAAAGAAACATACCAGATATCGATTCTGGCTAAAAGAAAGTTTTTCGACAACGATGCATTTTTCCACACTTTCAAGTATTATGATCCGGATAACAGGGTATCCCTTAACGGCAGAACCCGTATAATTACTCTTGAATTGTGCAAGCTGGAAAAGGTTGTAGAAAAGCCAGCGTATGAGATGAGTTTATCCGAGAAGTGGGCAGTATTTTTTGAATATTTGACGGACGAGAGTAAACGTGATAAAATCAACGAGATAGTTAAAACGGAGGAAGGTATTTCTATGGCGAGTGAAGTTTTAATGACAATCAGCCGAAACGAAGAAGAGCGGGAACGCCTTCTTTATGAAGAAAGCCAGTTAATGGCCTACTACAGCGATTTGGAATATGCGATAGATGAAGGCTTTGAAAAAGGCGAAGTAATTGGTCTTGAAAAAGGTGAAGCAATCGGCCTTCAGAAAGGTGAAGTAATTGGTCTGGAGAAAGGCGAAGTTATTGGTCTGGAGAAAGGCGAGCAGAAAAAGAGCAAAGAAATCGCCCTTAACATGAAAAGGATGGGTTTTTCGACGGAGCAGATATTGTCTGCTACTGGAGTTGATATCAAATAACAAATAGCAGGTAACAAATAGCAAAGTTAAAAAACCTCGCTATTTGTTACTCGCTCACCGCCCCCTACTCACTGCTACCTGCTCCCTGCTTTACCTAAACCTCACAGTTATCCGTCCATCTATCTTGGCATAACCGCTGCCGCCGCCTGCTGCACCATTGCCTATGAATCCACCAACGCCTCCTGGCCCTGCTCCATTTCCACCAACGCCAATAACTATTTTTATCGAGGCAATTCCATCAATTTGAATATCATTGTTTTCAGTCACATATCCGGAACCGCCGCCGCCACCTGGACCACAGTCATCGTTACTGCCCGATGTTGCTGGTCGAGAACTGGGACTATTCCCCCAGCCCATACCGGCAAAACCTGAACTATTCCAACCTAATTCAGAACCTGCTCCACCACCGCCATATCCGGCACCACCTCTGCCAATGGTGTTTCCCCATGCAGAACCGCCATTACCTGGATTTATTGCTTTATACAAATCCGGGTAAGAACCAGTTGTCTGATATTCAGCACCGCCTGCGCCGGCAGGGGCACCATAACCGTTACCTCCGTGTCTTCCAGAACCATTCCGGTAACCATTACCACCGGACCCAGGTTGTCTTTCGTTAGCTCCCTGACGACCAGCGTCACCGCCTTCTGCTTCATATAAATTACTGCCATTTACTGAAAGATAAGAACTGCCGCCTTGACCAGCCGATGAATAATTAATCCCATCAAATCCATATGTATTTGGCTGTCGGCCTTGTGCATTACCGCCAGCTCCACCCCCACCGCCGCCAACAAGAATAAGTGTGTCAAGATTTATTTCCTTTACATTTAAAATATCTGCCGGAGTAGTAACTTCTGTTTCCAAAATAAAAACACCATCATTTTTCAGTACATACGTTCCTGGCCATGTTAATTCCTGATCAACATTTACGTACCATTTTGCATAAAAGTTGAGGTTACCGGTAATTCTACCATTTGCAAAATCCCACTTATTTACATAGTCCGATTCCGTGTACCAGCCGCCAAATTCAAAGTGTTCGTGTGTAATATCAATCTGGTTTACAACACCGGCAAAGGCAACAATCTGTTGGGCAGAGGCGGGAGTCCCGCCATTGGCAAGAAAGTTTACCGTATAGTGATTTGCCTGGTTCCATTTCGCGTACAGGGTAATATTTTCTGTAACCGTGTCGTCAGCAAACAGCCAGGGGTCGGCGGTGCAATCCGAATCTTTGAACCAGCCGCCAAAGGTATAGCCATCCCTGGTTATAGCGGGTACGCTCAGACTGTCGCCGCTCTCTACGGCAAGGTCTTCAAAAAATGGGCTGCCGCCGTTCCGTATAAACCTGACCGTGTAATGGCCGGGCGGGAGCGGCTCCCATCTGCCATAAAGGGCTTCGGTTTTGGTAACGGTATCTGATGCGAAATTCCACAGATTGATAAGCCCCTCTTCCCTGTACCAGCCGCCAAAAGTAAAGCCGTCGCGTACCGGGTTGTCGGGCCGGTCAATGGTACTGCCGTCTTCAACAAGCATGTCCGCCGGTACTTGGCTGCCGAAGTTTGCAATATATATAACTAAATGGGGAAGCATTTCCCACTTTGCGTACAGTGTTATATTGCCGTTAACAGTATTTGTGATAAAGTCCCATTCATTGGCAAAACCTTCTGTGTACCAGCCGTCAAAGGTATAGCCTGTTTTGGTCACGGCGGCAGGTTCGCTCGCCTTCCCACCCTGCGGGACTGTTTGTGTGACCGGTGCGGGAGTCCCGCCGTCCGCATTGAATGTTACGGCAAAGTTTTGCAGCCACTTTGCGTACAGAGTTATATTGACTGTAACAGTATCATTATCAAAATCCCATTCATTGGCAAAACCTTCCGTGTGCCAGCCGTCAAAGGTATAGCCTTCTTTGGCAACTGCATCCGGTTCGCTTGCCTTGCCGCCCGATATGACTGTCTGCTGTTCCGGCGCGGGAGTCCCGCCGTCCGCGTTAAATGTTACGGCAAAGTTTTCTATCCATCTGGCATACAGGGTAATATTGCTTTCCGGCATAAAAGCGGAACCGGCATCGTAACTGTCCCCCGTGCCGTCAGGCTCGGTATTCCAGCCGCCGAAAGTGAAGCCGTCTTTTGAAAAACCTTCGCCATCGGGAAGGGTTATTTCGTTATCCGGGTATACCTTCTGCGCGTCAGGCGCTGCCCCGTCTGCGTCATTAATGTCAAAGCTGACGGTGAACTGTTCGCGTTTAAGGTCGTCCCCCGCAAGGGTAATTGTAATAGCGCTGGTTAAATTCCCCCGTACCAAAACCATTTCCGAAACTGCGGTTCCAAGGTCATCCCCGCGAAAGAGCCTGAAGATCATAAAATAATCCCCCGCGTCAACCCCGGTTTTGGTATAAACAAACTCGCTGCTGTTTTCCGGCAGGGTAATTTCTTCACCGTCAATTACGCCGCTTGCGGTCACTCGTGTTATGCGTGCGGAAGCGGGAAAGTTGATAGTAACCTGCATGGCTCCGGTTCCGCTGTTCAATGCGGAGAGGGAAAAGTTTACCCGGTTTGTTTCCGCCAGGCTGATTTGCTGATCCTGGGCTTTTCCCTGCAAGATGAGGTCGCCGTCATCGTTATATGCGTTCAGGGTAAAATTCCAGACACCCGGTTCAAGCAAGGCTGTTGTTTCATCAGCGGTAAATTCTGCCAGTTCGGTTTCTTCCGCGCCGTCATTGCCGCCGAAAAGTTTATACCCGGCAACATCCGCAAGTGAAACCTGCGGGAATACGGTACGCCCCTGGAAACCAGCGACTGCGAAGGATACCGCAGCCTTGTCCGGCTCTGTCGCGGCCTGTTCGGGAACTGAACAGGTGGAAAATAAAATTGACCCTGTTATTATGCACACAAAAGCACAAAGGCACAAAGATATGCGGTTAATTTGCAGATAACGATAATTCTTCATAGTTTACTCCTCATTTTTAGTTGCTGATTAATAAATTTCCAATCTCTACTCGGCAACCGTAACCCGGCAGCGTCCCGAACGTGTTTCCCCGGCAGCGCTGCTCACAACTACAACCAGTTCGTATACTTCGGTATCTTCGTTAAAGGTATAGGAAGCTTCCGTCCCCACAAGCACGCCGTCCAGATACCATTGGTATGACACATAACTTGTATTCCCTACATTAAATTCTCTGTCAGCATTGGCGGCTATCTGTACTGTCTGTTCAACCAGATACCATTCGTTTACTTCGCTTAAAGTGATAACAAACGCCGCCTCCAAAAACCATTTTGCATACAGGGTGATATTATCAGCCGGCGTATAGGAAGCACCCGCTTCGTAAGCGGTCCCGTTACCGTCAGGGCTTGTATTCCAGCCGCCGAAAACATAACCGTCTTTTGAAAAGCCGTTCCCGCCGGGAAGGGTTATGCCGGAACCCGCGTTTACAGTCTGCGCATCCGGCGCTGTCCCGCCTGCGTCATTAATATCAAAGCTGACAGTGTGCCGGACGCTTCCAATCGCCCATACCCTGCCCGAATACGCGCCCCAGCCGGAAGCGGTTTTGTATGCGTCAATGCTGCCCGCAGGAACTTCTTTGGCAAGGCCCGCATGGGTTCCCGAAAATGCGCCAGCCCCCAGCACTGGCGGTTCTGTTGCGCGGTAGACAACCAGCGAAAGATTAGAACAACCATAAAAAGCATAATCGCCTACGGAAGTAATCCCTTGGGGCAGCACCACGGAGACAATACTGTCCTTGCCGGGCCTTTCGGCGGCAGCGGAGTAGTCCGTGTCCGGTATTGCCTGGCCTTCGCAGCCGCTCAGATCAATCTCTACAAATTTGCCCTGCAGGGCTTCGTACAGTTTGTACAGGGGATCATTGTCCTGAAAAAAATCGGTTTCAAGGTTAAGGCCGTGCAGGATGATCCCGTAGGGAGTATCCGCCGTATTGGGAAGAAGGCTCTCAAGCCATTCTGCAAGGTTATCCGTACTGTCAAAAGCGGGCAGTTTAAACAAAGACCTGTTTACGCGGCTTGTCATGCCGCCGTAAATATGAAGCGCTTCCGCCCTGGGCCGCTGGCTGTCAAGGCTTAAAACAAGAAGGTAGTACGCTGACTCAAGAGCCATATCGCCATGGGGCATATCCATTAAATCAACCGCCGCCACTTCTTCCCCGTCAAGAGTACACAGAACCATAGAAGCGCTCAGAGCATCGGCGGGCAAACTTATTTCCCAGCTTAGGAAACCCTGTTCGCCGGGCCGTATCCCGCCCGTAATGTCAATGGAAATACTGACCGTTTCTTCTGCAATGACAAGGACATCCGCCATCCCCTCGGCAGCCGGATACTCCCCGTCATCAATCCCTTCAATACCGCTGATACTGATATAACCTACAGCATAAATAGCCCAGTTCCCCGGCGCAAGCTCGACGGTTTCGTCTACGGGACCGTCAGCGTTTACAAACAGCGGGGTGCGCCCCTCCTGCCCGTCCAAAGCTTCAAAAACAAATTTATATTTAGAAAACACAGGCACTTCCGGAAGGATAGTTCTTTCCCCGCTTCCGGCAACAGAAAGATTAACCCTCCCCATCCCGCCAGATATTTTTTCCCCGGAAGAATTCGCCGCATCCGCACAAGCCCCCAGCATAAACAAAAGCCCCAGACAACACAAAACCTTGCCAGCTATATTTTTCATTTTCATACCAACTCCTAACTCCATTTGCTATTTGTTCACCTGCACCATAAAATCCCCCGACCAGACCGCCGCGCCGGAACCGCTCCCGCCATATACTACGGCGGTTATCCAGTTATGCCCTGCAATAAAGGCCGGGTTGTCGGCTTGCAGGGTAATGTTATTGCCGCTTGCCACTCTGGTTACGCCCACAAACCATTCGTACCTGTCAAAGTCTTCGGTTATGTTCAATGTGATTGAACCCCCGTCGCTCTGAGATAAATTATTGGCAATGATTCTTTCTATAGAGATAACCCTGGCCGTAGGGCCGGTAAAGGTTACATTGACAGCGCCGGAACCCGGCACGATAACATCCCATTTTGCATACAAGGTTATGCCGCCGGTAACAGCATCATTTTCAAAACTCCACAGGTTAACAAAACCTTCTTCCTTATACCAGCCGCCGAATGTATAACCGCTCTTTGTCATAACAGGCGGCTCGTTTACATATTCGCCGTGGTATACTTGCTGCTCAGGCGGGGCAGGAATTCCGCCGTCTGCATTAAAGCTGACAGTGTACTGGTTGAGATTCCATTTTGCATACAAGGTTATGCTGCCGGTAACAGTGTCATTTTCAAAATTCCACGGGCTGTCAAAGTCCGCTTCCCTATGCCAGCCGTCAAATGTGTAACCGTCCTTTGCCATAACAGGCGGCTCGTCTATATTTCCGCCGTGGTATACCTGCTGTTCAGACGGGGCAGGGATTCCGCCGTCCGCATAAAAGCTGACAGCGTACTGGTTGAGATTCCATTTTGCATACAGTGTGATATTTCCGGTCACAGTATCGCTTTCAAAATTCCACCGGTTTTCAAAGTCCGCTTCCTTATACCAGCCGCCGAATGTATAGCCGTTCTTTGCCATAACAGGCGGCTCGTCTATATTCCCGCCGTGGTATACCGGCTGTTCAGGCGGTGCGGGGATTCCGCCGTCTGCATTAAAGTCGGCGGAATATTGGTTGGGGTTCCACTTTGCGTAAAGGGTTATATCATCGGTAACAATATCGCTCTCAAAATCCCACAGGCTGTCAAAGTCTGCTTCGCTGTACCAGCCGCCGAAAGTATAGCTGTCTTTTTCCATAACAGGCGGCTCGTTTATCTTTCCGCCGTGGTATACCTGCTGCACAGGCGGTGCAGGGGTTCCGCCATCTGCATTAAAGCTGACGGAGTATTGGTTAAGATTCCATTTTGCATACAGCGTTATGCTGTTGGTAACAGTATCGCTTTCAAAATTCCACAGGCTGTCAAAGTTGGCTTCCCTATACCAGCCGCCGAATGTGTAGCCGTCCTTTTCCATAACAGGCGGCTCGTTTACATTCCCGTTGTAGTATGCCGGTTGCTCAGGCGGGGCGGGGGTTCCGCCGTCCGCATTAAAGATGACAGTGTATTGATTCAGGTTCCACTTTGCGTAAAGGGTTATATTATCGGTAACAGTACCGCTTTCAAAATCCCACAGGTTAACAAAGTCGGCTTCTCTGTACCAGCCGCCGAATGTATAACCGCTCTTTGTCATAACAGGCGGCTCGTCTATATTTCCATCGTGGTATACTTGCTGTTCAGGCGGCGCAGGATTTCCTTCGTCAGCAATAAAACTAACGGTGTACCGGTTGAGATTCCACTTGGCATAAAGAGTAAAATTGCGGGTAACAGGATCCGAAAAATCATACTCAACAGTCAAAGCCGAATCGCTGTACCATCCGGCAAAAGTATAACCTGCACGAACAGGAACCGGGGGGCTGGATGCGGGAGTACCGGGTTCCACAAGCTGGGTTTCAATATCGCTTCCGCCGTTGCTGTCAAAGGCAACCGTATAATGAGACGGCGGCGCCTCTAGAGTTTCTTCATAAACATATTCCGAAGGACTGCTTTCTGAATATCCATTAAATGCCCTTACGGCAAAGTAGTAGCCTGTATTTGCTTCAAGGCCCGTCACCGTATGGGAGGTAGAAGTTGCATCAGCCGCATGAGTATTAATGCTGTCAGGACTAAAACCATGGTAAATTTTATATCCTGCAGCGCCCTCTACAGTATTCCATGACAGATGAATTCTGTCCGTATCCTGGGCTTCCGCCTTTAGTCCCGTAGGAACAGCAAGAACGGCTATTTCCGCAGACGCATAATTCACCGACAGTTCACTTTCTATATTGTTTTTAACAGACGTAAGTTTATAGTAATATGTTTTACCAATAGCAGCTTCCGTATCAGTGAAACTATTATGTTCCGCAGAAGCAAGAAGGGTAAAATTCTCCGGCTCTCCTTCCGCGCGGTATATCCTGTAGGATGTCTCTGTCCCAACCCGGTCCCAGTTCAGGGAGATACTGCCCGAAGGCAGCAATTGCGCGTTAATGTTTTCAGGAGGATACAGGGCAAACGCGCTGGCAAGGGTCAAGGCCTTCTGCGACAGCAGGGTTAAGCCTCCGCCGTCAAAACGGAAAGAATATATCCTGGCAGTAGCGAATTCGGTTATATCCTGAGGGAAGGGGACAGGCGTGACGTTTCTTGTCAGCGAGTATCCGCTGGCCGGGCCGGGGCTGACAATATACATCCCGGTTTCCCCGCCACTAAGTATAGACGAAGCCGAGCCTTCCGGCATTAGTTCAAGAGAACCCTGCCTTAATACCAGAGAGAAGCTGCTGCCGTTTTGAATCTTTATATAGGCCATATCAGTCAGCGGCTTTGCAAACTCCGCTTCATCCAGTTCTTCCAGAGAAGGGATAGTAACTGTATTAGGCTGCCTCTGGGTTTTGCCCGCATCTATCCGGTCAAGTACTTCGCCCCATTCAAAGTCAATAACGGCATCGTCAATGTTGATATGGAATGTCGAAAAGAAAAGCGCCCCGCCGGCATTGGGGTCTGTCTGTATTGCGGCAGACTGCCCGTTAGCCCCGGCCTCCGCTATTTTGTTAACCCTTGAACTGTCGCTATAAATACTGGCAGGGAATTCATTGTTATTAATAAAACTTACCCAGGTTATCCCTTCCGCTTTTTCCCTTAGCCTTTCAATCGGGCCGTCAAGGCTGCAGCCTGTAAACACCGCCAAACATAAAACCGCTGACGTTAATGCCGTTAACAAATTATTTTTCAGCATCATCTGTATCTCCCTATTTGAACCGGCGGGTAAACCCCACCGCAATTTTATTGCTTACAGCCTCAAAGTTTGTCCGAAACGTATATGAAATATCAAAAACGCCGGAAAAGTTCAGCCCTGCCAGCAAAGATACGGCAAAAGTATCCGCTTCAATATCCCCTGTGGGAAAGGAATATTTGGACATCATATAACCGCCGCCGGCCCCGGCATACAAGCCGCTGTTCCTGCCGAAAGGGCGGAAATACGCATAGTGGGCGAATGGGTACATTGAATAGTAATCAACATCCGTTTCCCCGCTTATAAGCCCAAAGTCAAAGCCTATTTCCAAGAACGAATAGGGGAACGGCGCAAGTGTCGCGCGTACAGTCGCAATGGCCCAAGGGGCTGCAAAGGACGAACCGGCTGAAAAGCCGATGCTCCAGAAATAAGAGTTTCTGTCTATTGGTATAACAGCCTCCGGAAGTTCGATACCGCTGAGTATAAATGCAAGCTCCCTCATCAGCACTATGCCGTCAGATATTTCAATATATTCCCTGTCGCCTCCAATATGGCGGCTGCGGTTTTCCAAATGTAAAATTTGCGTATCAAATATGTTAAGTTCCCCCTGTCTGAATACTGTACCGGCAAGCACATATTCAGCATTGGTAAATTGCCCAAGGCTCTTTGCATCTTCTTCTGAAGTCCCCGCAAGCATCTGGTAGTCCAGTTCCTGCAACGCTGATTGTACGGCGGCAGTACGCGGCAATACGGCGTATCTGCCCAAGTTGGTTATCTCAACGGCAAGTATTTCGGCCAGCGCCTCCGCTTCTTCTCTGTTGACCTCGCCTGCGGTAATCCTGAAAGGGGCGATGGCAAGCTTATGCTTAGGCAAGCCTTGATGCCCCTGCTGTAGTGTAGTTATAATGCTTTTGGATATATCCGGCATCATGGCGCGTATTTCTTCTATTCTTTGGTATTCGCGGTAATCGCCTGCCACCTGTTCCAGGTCTTCAACACTGATAATTGTGGTGATTATAAGGTTTCGGTTCCCCAATCGCCGGATATAGCCTGATACGACGTAGTCGGCATTAAACCCTTTTACCAGGCTGGCTATATTGTTTTCGTCTGTAAACCCCGATAGCTGGAAATTATGCTCAGCCAACAGTGCATCAAGGGCTGGGGTGCGTGGAACGACAATAAAAGCTTCATTAATATCCGGCTGGTTGAAAAAATTGTTGGCTATGGCTTCGCCTTCGGATGCGGTGGCTCCCACAAAGGGCAGTATTCCCAGGCGGGGTTTTGACTGCTGCCCGAATGCCATTAGCGTACAGCTAGCCAAAAATAGAAAAACAAGTAATTTTTTCATGTTTGCTCCTTAATTTATATAGAAGAAAAATAAGATTTTTATCATGATTGCAGGTTTTATGAAGGCTGCAATATTCGGGTTTGGTTTTATGCCTTTTTCCGGCAGATACGGCGAGATGATGTATTTTTTGTGCCGCCGTTTGGCGGCGCATATTAAAGGCGGCGTGTTTATCTGTAGGGGGGGGGGGGGGGGGGAAGGGGGGGGGGGGATAGGGGGGGGAAACCGCCTTTACGGGCGATATCTCTTTTTTCATAA
>Ga0099364_10013683_pt1 | contig 10866 bp, 15 predicted proteins | sample TergutTh196P3_FD_73070 | JGI IMG/M metagenome (GOLD analysis project Ga0099364, IMG submission 73070) | Microcerotermes parvus P3 segment gut microbial communities from Pointe-Noire, Republic of the Congo - Th196 P3 | ecosystem: Host-associated > Arthropoda: Insects > Digestive system > Gut ... | reverse complement strand
AGTAAAAGACCTTCCCATATGAAGAGCAGAAACCAGAAAAGCTTGCTGTTATTTTCGTGAAAACTGTAAATTGAGGCAATTAAAAAAATGAATGTTGCAAGAACAATAAAAACAGATGCCAGATTATCAGCCCTTAGGTATATTCCTAAAAAACTTCCAAAATTGCCAATTCCGAAAATTATACTTTCTTCCCTTGTTATGAGAAAAAGGTATATGGAAAGAAAAACGAGGGCAGTCTGGCTTATAACAGCAAGAAACCTTACTATTCTGGAATAGGGGAAAAGATAGAGTATAACGGCTATAAAAATCGGTATTATAACAAAATGGAATAACATCAGTACTCCGTATTTGTATTTTTAACCGTATCCCAGTCTGTTTTCCTTGTCTGCCTGGACAGGGAAATAAGCATGGTCAGGTTAACGGCTGTAACGGCAAGGCCGATTATGATTGCTGTAATCATAAGAGCCTGGGGCAGGGGATCGGCGGCATTTTCCGGATTAACTCCTATAGGAGGCATCGGGTCATTTTTAAAACCAAGGCTTAAGAAGAACATTATTACCGAAATTTCCATGGTTCCAATAAAAATAATGGATTTTATTACGTTCTTGCTGGTTATAAGACCATAAAAACTCATAAAAAACATAATGGCTGCAATAATTTCAATTATATCTATTTCCATAATCATCTCTTTTCAAAGGCAATATATCTGTAAAAAATTACCATAAAACCGAAACATACCTTCATTCCGATTAGGGAATTCATTACAATTAAATATGTATGTCTGTATTGGGGATAGTAATTGTACAGCCCCATAAAAATAAAAAGTACAGGCAGAAGAATTATTACTGTAAAGATAATTTTTTCCATTATGAATATTTTTTCCGCCTTGGTGTCATAAATATTGTATAACATATACCTGCACACAAAAAAGGCTGCCAGTGCAACTCCTCCCTGAAAGCCGCCTCCTGGTGTAAGGTGGCCGTTTAATATTAAGTAAATTCCAAAAATCAATATTACAGGAGAAATTGTACGTATGGTAAAGGAGCCAATAGCGGATCTTGTTAAGTCATGGCTCTCTCCCTCTTCGGCTATTGTTTCATCAAAATGGGATAAATGTGAAACTGCCACAACGCTTGCAAGAAGCATGAGGGCTTCAAAGAGAGTGTCATACATTCTATAACCAAGGTAAATCGCGGTTACCGAATTTTCTCCTCCTATATCACTTATAAATCCGGACAAATACTTGTCCTTCAGGAAAGATGAAGCTTCTGTGAATGGAATGGAAGAAATAAACAAGCCAAAGAGAAAAATACTAAAAAGGAGAGGTATAATGAATTTTAGGAATTTAATTTTTCCGGAAATTATTTTATTGGTTATTCCTTCACCGCCAAGGGAATGGCTTTTAAACCCGTAATGTTTTTCAAAGCATATAATAAAAAAAACTGTGGAAAAGGTACTTATTGCAGCTTCCGCCATTGCCACATCGGGAGCGGCAAATAATAAAAAGCATATGGATGTAAGCAGTGAGAAAATGCCAAGGTATATGAGTATTCTTGTTAATTTATGTTCCAAAATCATTAATAGTGTACTTAACAGCCATAAAATTAAGAAAAAATATATCATGAGTCCAGATCCTCATCATCTTCATCATCACTATTGTGATCTTCTGTTCCGTAGCCGCTTAAATATGCCGAACGTGCAAGCATATGGGAAGCAAGGGGATTAAGAAGCAGAATTATGCATAACAGTAAAAGGATTTTAAGTGAGAAAAACCCCCACCCATGTTTTATAATAAGACCAATAATTAATGTCAATACTCCTACAGTATCCACCTTGGCGGCAACCAATACCCTTGGGAAAAAATTATTAAACTTAAAAATTCCAATAATGCCGAAAGCCATAAAAACAATTCCGGCTCCTATTATTATATTTCCCAGTATAGGCAATTATTCCTCCGCCTTTTTATTTTTGGTTCTTTCCAGAAGAAAGAGTGCTATAAAAATAACTCCGATAAATCCAAATAATGCATAAATTATCGCAAAGTCTAGTAAATAGGTCAGGCTGCTGTTAGATGCAAAAACCGCAATTATCATTACAATTTTTATTGATAAAAGATTCATCCCTAGCAGCCTGTCCCATACAGAAGGTCCGCGAATAATGGTTATTAAATAAAATATTAAAAAGACAGCTAAGGTCCAGATTAAATACATACTATCTCTCTGCCTTTATTAATATCTTTTCTAGATTACCCTTAATTAAATCCCCCGGATTTGAATCCGCTGGATTTGAATACGAGGGATCCATATCCGGGCTGGGGGTTTTATTTTCCCTAAGCCATAAAACGGTGATGGTATCATCCTTTAAGTCAAGTGAAATTGTTCCCGGAGTCAGGGTAATGGAATTAGCAAGGGTTACCCTTAAGAGATCATTATTTATCTTTGTTTTTACTTTAACAATTTCCACACTCGAGCTGCTGATTATAAGTTTAATGGCATTAAAGCCGGCAATATAAATCTGCCCTATTAAATAAAAGAAATAAAATACTAGACTGGGAAAATTTACTGCTCGTACAGAACCCAGGGGGATAAATTTTTTACGGACATATGTACAGATCAGACCCAAAGCCAATCCTATAGCCAGAGACATAAGTGAAAAAACTTCACTGAGTATAATATAAATAAAAGCCAATAATAGAACTATAAAAACATTGTTTAGTACCAATTAAATCTCCATTTTATTAAAATACAGATATACCCAATACATTTATATTCAGGATTTGCCCGGAAAAGAGGGCAAGCAAAATCATAATTAATATAAAGGATAACATCACTGTCTTGTATAATAAAGAGCCGGATTGAGATAATTTTTCCGATCCGGATTCCGGTATTTTCACCAGCATACTGCCAATGGCAGGGAAAAAATACATGGCACTTAATGCCGTACTTATTACGACCACAAATGCTATTGCTAATAATGCAGAGGGGCTTTGCAATACTGCCAGGGTAAAGTAGAGCTTGGAAAAAAAGCCTGGGAAGGGAGGAATACCTATCATAGACAGGACACCAATAATAAAGACGGCGGCAGAGAGAGGATCCCTGCGAGCTGCCCCTCTAAAAGAATTATTCCCCGCCTCCCCTGTGGAGCGTGAGAGACCTCCGGCTGCTGTAAAGAGCATGACTTTGGCAATGGCATGGACAGCCATATGGAAACAGGCTGCAGCGGCCACTGCCTCTTTATTGATGCCTATAGCCATGCTAAGGCTGCCTATCTGTGCAATGGAAGCATAGGAAAGCATTCTCTTAATATTTTTAGCCTTTATAGCCATATAAGAGCCATAAACTATTCCTGCTCCACCCAAAACCAAAAACATATGCTGCAGTTTAATAATTTCCAATACATCAGGACTTAATACACGGTAAATTATTTTTAAAATGAATAATACATAACACTTACTGATAATTCCCGACATTATGGAAGAAGATGAAGTAAGGGCACTTGTATAGGCGTTTGGCAGCCAGCCATGAAATGGAAAAATAGCACACTTTATTGCAAGCCCCGTGAATAAGAGGCCTGAAAAGACAAAGAGGGGCAGGGTATAAAGGCCCGTAGATGCCAGGTTTATTATCAGAGGCTGAAGTTCTTTCAAAAGCAGATGACCCGTTAGGCCATAGATCATTGCTATGGAAAAAAGAATGAGGCAGGAACTTATAAGACTCATTACAAGATAAATTATGGTAGCAAGAAGGGTTGCACCGCCGGGTTTAATTACAATTATTATACAAGAGGCAATTGTCATTATTTCTATAAAGACAAAGGCTGTAAAAATATCATTGGAATATACAAGCGACAATACGGATGCCATAAGGATATTCAATACAAGGTAGTAGTAACTTATCTTGTCTACAGGAACCTGTTCTTCCATTTCATTAATTCCGCCGCATAGGGAAAGAAGTCCTATAATGCAGAACAATAATGCAAAAAAAGCTTCAAGGGGGCCTGCGCGAATTTCGTTTACAAAGGGGTTTGGAAAATGTCCCATTAGATATGTAAAGCTTTCTCCTGTTTCCATAGTGTATAAGAGCAGGAGGAGGGACATTAATGTAAGAAGGGACAGGCATCCCATTGTAAGATTTTTGGCCGCTTTGTTGCCAAACAACAAACAGGCAATCCCGCAAAGGCATGAAATAAAAATGCTGAAAAAAGGAAAGTTCTGAACAAAGTGCATTTTATTCCCTCCCAAGCCCTTCCTGTTCTTCCTGCTCTTCCCGGGAAATCAGTTTTAAAATTAGATCCAGTTCCAGTGTATTATAGCGTTTATACAGCCTTAGAATTAATGCAAGGGAAAAGGCAGTAACACTTACGGATATTACAATTCCTGTAAGAATAAGAGTTGTGGGAATGGGATTAATATAGGCTGCTGCATCCTGTATGCCGTCCACAATTATCGGCGGAGCACGGTTTTGCACATAACCCTTTGCAGCAAGAAATAAAAAAATTCCTGTGTCTGCAATATTAACGCCAATTATTTTCTTTACAAGGTTTTTATCCAGGAAGAGGGTTGTAAAACCTATTCCAAAAAGCAGGACGGCAACCAGTTCGTAGTAATTAGAAAAAAGATTTCCTGCCATACTAGGAAAATTCTCCCCTGCTGAAAAGAATATATATTACATAGAGGGTGCTTGCCACTGTAAGACCAACGGCAATATTTAGAGGGAGGATTAAACCCGCGCTGAACAAACTCCCGGGAGTTCCAAGAGGAATATAGAAAGCTATTTTATTTGCTCCTGTAAAAAAGGAAATTCCCTTTGCCATTCCGTAAAAAGCTAGGCAGACTGAAACCACCCTTTGAAAAATTTTATAGTTAAAAAAACGCGCCCGTCTAGTTCCATATGCTATGGCGTATAATGCTAGGGAAGATCCCAGAATTGCACCTCCGGAAAACCCCCCTCCGGGACTTAAATGACCGTTTACAATTACATAGAAACCGAAAATCATCATCATTGCCACAAGAAGAAAGGCCGTATTTTGGAGAATTATATTCGGTCTTGGTTCTTCCATTTCTCTTAGAAAGGCATCAAAGGCATCTATGGGTTCCCCCTGATGAAGAATAATTAAAATGGCACATACTGCTGTAAATAAGACCAGTGATTCTCCGAATGTGTCAAAGGCCCTATAATCAAGAAGCACCCCTGCTACAAGATTAATAGCACCGGTGTCGGAGAGCCCTTCTTCTATATACCTCTGCGATAATTCGTTGTTTGTCGGATTTTCTGCTTCTCCGAATTTTGGAAGAGCGGAAACGGTGAAAAGAAGGACAGTAACTAGGGAAATGCAAAATATTACCGAAAAAGCATTATAAATATAGTTAAATACCCTCGTACCCCTATTTGCCTTCCATTCGTACCAGCGCTCCTTTATTGTTTTTGTATGATATTTGGAAATTTGCTCTTCTTCTGTAGGTCTCCGGGAATGTTCCAATGCATCCAAAGGCGGGGGAGGAAGGCCTTGCAGCCAGTTTAAAAATTTGGTCTTAAAATTTCCCTCATTAATCCCCATTCTTACTCCTGCCTTCCTTCTGCTTTTCTTCTTCCATAATGCCTATGCGTTTAAGGACAATAAAAAAAAGAATGCCGGAAATTCCAGTTCCTACTGCAGCTTCGGTAATGGCAAGATCCGGGGATGCCAGAAGTATCCAAATAATAGAAGTAACAACACTGAAAGACATATATATGATCATAGCGGCTAATAGACGCCTTGTCAGGCAGACTGCAATGGCGGAAATAACAAGGATGCCTAGTAAAATTGCTTCTTCAATCGGCATCATAATGAATTACCTCATATTCGCCTGCATCCGGATTCGTAATAGCTTCCATGTGGGCAATTAAATGGCTGGAGACAGGATTTGCAATCCATAAAAATATAATGACAAGTAAAAGTTTTAATGAAGCGGCACTAAAACCGAAAACAAGCATGAGTGAAAGAAAGGTTAAAAGAATTCCGAATGTGTCGCATTTTGCCGCTACATGAAGCCTGTTTAGCACATAATGAAAGCGGAATAAGCCGACGGTTGTTGCGAGGAGGCTGGAAAGGCCGGCCAGCATTAATAGGGCAGCAAAAATGAATCTAATCCATTCCAGTAAAATCATTTTGGCCTTCCTTTTCAGAATTCGTAACAGAGTCCATACTATGACCGGGATTTGATATTAAATAACATTTAGAAAGCGCAACGACAGCAAGAAAGCTGATCATTGCATAAACAATGGCTATATCCAGCATGCTGCCCTTGTCAAAGAGTGCAGAAAGAATTGCGATTAATATTACAACCTTGGTACATATTACATTAATAGCAACAATGCGGTCTGTTAATCGCGGACCCATTATGGCTCTTATTAAACAGGCAAATACCGTTATGGACAGAAAAATGGTACTTATCCATAAAAGTATCTGGTATCCCTGTTTAATTATGTCCATATTACTCCATTAATTCCTTTAATTTTCCTCTATCCTTTTTAACTGCCTGGCAAAGACGGAATTTCCTACCTCCATTGCCATCTCCCTGTTAAGGCAGTGTACACAGAAAAAATCATCATTCAAGGAAACTGCTATGGTTCCTGGAGTCAGGGTTATGGAATTTGCTAAAGCAACCCTTGCCGAATTGGTTTTTAGGTTACCATAAAAATAGATTAAACAGGGATCTATTTTAATTTTTTTGCTGAAAACTATCCTAAAAACCATGACATTTGCCTTGGCTGTTTCCCATACAAGGGTAAATACATATTTTATGCCCAGAAAAATATTTCTGATTAATTTTATGTCATCCGAAATTTTATGTCTCATATGCATACAAGCAAATACATAAACAAGAAGGGATATCAGGATACCCGTTATCAAAACAGGAATATTTACCTCCATTGACAGGACGAGCCATAGAATTAAGTACAGAAAAAACAAAATATCCTCCGGAATGCCTTATGATATATCTAGTTTTTGGTCTTTGCAATAGATACAATACATTATATTATAATGAATTAAGGAGATCAGGTGGAACCCAGAAGCCCTGTGGAAATTCTGTCCTATGCAAGTGATGCAGGGATGCTAAAGGCAAAGAGATCCTTCCTTTCTCTTATGATACTTTCTTTCTTTGCAGGTGCCTTTGTTGCCTTTGCTGCTGCCGGCTCCAATATGGCCGCCTTCAACCTGCTTGCAAATCCTGACACTTACGGACTTGGCAGACTGGTTGTAGGCATAGTTTTCGGTACAGCCCTTCTTCTTGTGGTTTTGGCAGGCGGAGACCTCTTTACCGGAAATTGCCTTTTAATAATCCCCGTTCTCGATCGAAAGCTTTCTCCCATTAAATTCGCGTTTAACCTCCTTATGGTATATTTGGGCAATTTCCTTGGCGGACTTTTAATTGCCTGGATGAATTATCAATCCGGACTTTTCGATGTTTCCGGCGGGCTTTTGGGCGGGGTTACCATCGAAATAGCTGCCGGTAAAACCTCCCTGCCATTTCATAGTGCATTTATAATGGGGATTTTATGTAACTGGCTTGTCTGCGTTGCCGTCTGGATTTCCTGGGCAAGCAGGGATATAAGCGGAAAAATTCTTCTAATGTCTTCGGTTATCTGCTTATTTGCCATTTCTGCCTATGAGCACTCCATTGCTAATATATATTATATTTCTGCCGGACTCTTTGCCGCCCAAAAGCCCGAATGGCTTTCTATGGCTAATTTATCAATGGAAGAATTAAATAGCTTAAATATCTATAACTTTTTATTTACAAACCTACTTCCTGTTACCCTTGGGAATTTTATAGGAGGAGCCGGCTTTGTAGGTCTTCTTTATTGGCTGGCTCTTGGGAGAAACGGGAAAATTCAGGATCAGTCTTAAGCAATCCCGGAGACGCTTAAAGAAAATACTTAACGACTTTGTGCCTTTACGTGAGAAAATTTGAAGAAACCTCTACCGGGCATTCCCTCATAGCTCAGTCTCCAATTTCCGATAATATAAGGGGAGACTTCCAATAATGGCAAAAAAAAGAATACTAATTCTGGGTGCAGGCATAATGCAGGGACCAGCTCTAAAAATTGCAGAAGAAATGGGTTTGGAAACCATTGCAGCAGATGCCGATCCCAAGGCCCCTTGCATAAATTTGGCAAATCGTTTTGAAAAAGTAGACTTGAAAGACAGGGATGGAATAGAAAGACTCGCCCAAAATCTTAAAAAAGAAGCTTCCCTTGATGGAATAATGACTGCAGGAACGGATTTTTCAGCAAATGTGGCATGGGCAGCAGAAAAAACCGGTCTCCCCGGCATACCCTATGAAAGTGCTCTGGATGCCTCGGACAAGGAAAGAATGCGCAAACGTTTCAGAGAAGAAGGCATTCCTTCCCCCGAATTTATTATTATGGAAAAAGCGGAATATAGAGAGCTCCCCTTTCCCTGGCCTGTTGTAGTAAAACCTGTAGACAATATGGGTTCGCGGGGCTGCCGCAGAGTGGATTCTGCAGAAGAGCTGGAAATAGCCGTAAAGGATGCATTGTATTTCTCCCGTTCAGGCAGGGTAATTATAGAAGAATTCATGGAAGGCCCCGAATTTTCCGTAGATGCCCTTGTATATAATGGAGAGATTACAATCTGCGGTTTTGCAGACAGGCATATTTTCTTTCCCCCCTATTTTATTGAAATGGGACATACAATTCCCTCCGCCTTTAACCCGAATACGGTAAAGGATCTTTTGGATACCTTTAAAAAAGGCGTAAAAGCTCTGGGCATAAATAACGGTGCCGCAAAGGGAGACATTAAGCTTACACCCAAAGGCCCCATGATAGGTGAAATTGCAGCCCGCCTTTCCGGAGGTTATATGTCGGGCTGGACCTTCCCCTATTCTTCGGGTGTCCTTGTAACAAGGGGAGCACTGGAAATTGCAATCGGCGAAAAACCATCTTCACTGGAGCCAAAATGGAATTTGATCTGTGCCGAAAGGGCATTAATATCCATTCCCGGAACAGTTAAATCCATACATGGCTCAGAACTTGCACCATGTATGCCATTGGTTAAAAATGTCTTCTTTCGCATCAAAAAAGGGTCCATTGTGTCCTTTCCGGAAAATAATGTTACAAAATGCGGCAATGTTTTAAGTGTCGCTTCTGGCAGGGAAGAGGCAATCAATTCGGCGGAAAAGGCAGCAAGATCCATCCTAATAAGGCTGGAACCAAACAATGAAGCTACAGACGATTTTCTGGAATTCCGGTCAGGTGCGAGCGGCACTAGTGGCCAAAGTCCGGCAAGTGTAAGCACAGCTGCAAGTGATCACATTAGCGGCAAGAGCCAATCAAGCGGCAAGAGCCCGGCAAGCTCAAGCCGTGCAGCCATCTTCCCTCCCAATGCCTTTGCCTTCGATCCCCATCTTGCAGATTCCATTCCCGAAACCGACTTGACAGGACTGGAACTTTCAAAAACTTCGGAAATTGGCATCATCCCCTTTCCGAAATTTATGGAATCCGGTCTAAAGGATTATGTCGGCAGAAGCATTAATGAAAGCCTCGATGCAATCAGGACGCTGACAGGTCTGGAACTGCCCTTAGCCACTGTTTTAGCCTCTGCTTTAGCTTATGCTTCATCTCACCCCCAAAAACCCTTCCTTGGCCGGTCTTTCTGGCTCTCTATAATTAGGGGAGGCTATCAGGGCGGTGCATATTATATAGATTCAAGGGTAAAAAAATAAATGCAAAAAAGGGTAATGTGTATCAATAAAAAATCCCTTCTCATTCTGCTTACCATTACTCTATTATTGATCTCTCCTTTATTTTCTCAAACCCTTACTCTGGAAGAAACCCTTGCTAGACTTGGTAATGGTGTGGAGTTCCGCTGGGATCCCTTCTTTTCCTCCGGCACCTTCATCAATGGAAATTATGAGGCATCCTTCTATTCCGGCAGGGAAGGGGAGAGGGGAGCCCTCCTTCTTGACAGGCGTCAGGTAATGACCCTTCCCCTGCCATATCTGGAAAGCGGAAGAATTCTATTTCCCGAAGTCTTTGTATCCAGTTTGGGAGAATCCTTTCTTGCAAGCTATACAGAAGATCATAATAACTCATACAGAATAGGAGCCATCATAATAGATCCCGGTCATGGGGGAATAGATCCGGGAACAGTATGGGACTATGTGATTAATGGAAGGAGCCAAAGGATCATGGAGAAAGACATAGTCTTAAGAGCCTCTCTCATGCTCCATGCATCCCTTTCCGCCGCCTTCCCCGATAGACAGGTAATACTTACAAGGGATAGTGATGTAAACCCCACAAGGGATGAAAGGGTAAATATTGCAAATTCCCTTAGACTGGCGGATAACGAGATAGCAATTTTTATTTCCGTACATGCGAATTCATCATTCAATAGAAATGCCACAGGATTTGAGATTTTCTATCTGGATCCAGGACTGCGCAGGGATTTGGTGGACAGATCCATCCATACAGGTTATGAGGAAGTAATAGACATCATAAATGATATGCTTAACCAGGAAATTGCCACCGAAAGCATTATCCTTGCCAACAATATTCTAAGGCGTTTTAACGAAGAAGTTGGCTTAATAAGCCCTAACAGGGGGATTAAACCTGCCAACTGGTTTGTTGTAAGAAATGCCCTCATGCCTGCCGTTCTTGTGGAGCTGGGCTTTGTAAGCAATAGGGACGAGGCACTGCGTTTAATTGACGATGCATACTTGATGAAACTTTCCGATGCGTTATATAAAGGAATAAGTGATTTTATTGTTTTTTTTGAACGCAGCGGAGGAAATGCCCCCATACAATGAATGTAACTCTTAAAAACATTCTTTTAAAAAGAATGTTTAAGAGTTACATTCATTGT
>Ga0099364_10013682_pt1 | contig 10866 bp, 11 predicted proteins | sample TergutTh196P3_FD_73070 | JGI IMG/M metagenome (GOLD analysis project Ga0099364, IMG submission 73070) | Microcerotermes parvus P3 segment gut microbial communities from Pointe-Noire, Republic of the Congo - Th196 P3 | ecosystem: Host-associated > Arthropoda: Insects > Digestive system > Gut ... | reverse complement strand
CCAAGAAGGTATCATTCAGCCGAATTGCAGGTAACCATTGCCGAAGACAAAAACGGGGAGGCGAATGATGAAGAAGAAATACCCGACAATCCGGAAGAAGACAATGATGCATATTTTATTGCTTATCAGGATTCTTTATCCAGATTAGGCATTGATGAGAGAATCCATCAGTTGTCAGAGGTCGTTGTTACAGCCCGAAGAAGAACAAGAGAACAGGATATTTTACGTAACCGTTCCTCCTCGGTAGTTTATTATGAGGTACAGGCAGAACGAGATAACCTCTATGACAGTGGCGACTATACAGGAAAAGACATACATGAGATTCTAAAAAGTTTAAATCCAAACTTTTATACCATAGGTTTAGAAGGAGTTGAAACATTAATGTATCGGCATAAACTCCCATTGTTTGTTATCAATTATGAACGTTCCAACGAATTACACCCGGGGGTCTTGAATTTATTAATCCCTCTGTCGGAAACCAACAGTGCTCCCATAAGCATCTATACGCCAGGCGGAGGCGGAGTGGCGGGGGCAGTATCATCCCCCTACGGCCATAGAATAATCAACCCCAATGCCATTAAATCAGTTTTTATTAATGAAGATCCAACAGTCATAACCCAATATGTACCTTTAGAGTTACATGAGTTATTTGACCAGTTAATAAATGGCAATAGAATCAGACCACAGCCTCACATCTTTCTTGTAGAAAGAGTACATAGCTGTGTCGTATTTATTGAGACCCATGATGAAATGGATATTTATGCTGATGACGCAAAAGGAGTACGAAAAACATGGTTGGAGGGATACAGTTCGGTCAGGGAATTTTACAGTCCCAACTATTCGGAGCTGCCCCCTCAACCCGACTATCGCCGCACATTATATTGGAATCCAATGGTAACGCCAGACGAAAACGGTGTTGCAGGCATCCAATTCTACAACAACAGCAACAGCAAAAACTTCACAATAAGCGCTGAGACCATTACATCACAAGGAATGTTCGGAATTTATAAGGAAAAATAAAATGTGAATGGTTCATTCGTAGTAAGGAATCTATTTATAAAATGTTGTTTTAAAAGCTGAATATTCTTCTTTTTTCAGTATAATCAGATTCCAAACCGCAGTAATAAATCCAAAACCATAACCGGAAAGTTGAATATAAGAGGTAATGATTGATAAAAAACCGACAATACTATTTTTATTTCTCAACGTCGAATCCGTCCATAAAAGCAAGACATGCAAAAAGATGAACAACAGAAAATAAGGAGACACAACAATAGACAACAAAATGAGTGCGATCATTCCAATTGTGAAAAACGACGGTAGCCAATGCACAAGTTTTAAAGAATCAGGATACTTTTTATACAGATTTATCCGGGCAATGCCCGAATTAAAGACCTGTTTGAAAAATTGTTTGAAGGTGGAACGTCTTTTATGGTAAACAAATGCTTTTTTGAATAGTTTTGTCTTAAATCCATTTTTTAATATCCGGATACTCATGTCTATATCTTCCCCGAAACGCATTTTCGAGAAACCTTCCGTGGCTTGAAAAACAGACTCGGAATATCCCATATTAAAACTTCGCGGATAGAATTTATCCAATTTTTCACTTTTCCCTCTGATACCGCCGGTTGTAAACAGCGACGTCATCGAATAATTGATCGCTTTTTGTAAATGCGTAAAATCAGGATGCGCCTTATCGGGGCCGCCATAAGCATCTGCCGGAGTATTTTTTAACTCATTTTTAACGATTTCAACATAATGAGGAGGTAGCATACAGTCGGAATCTAAAAAGATAAAATAATTACCTTTGGCTTGTTTGCAGCCGTAATTCCGGCTTTGCCCCGGCCCTGAATTTTCCTTGTAATAATAGTGTAAATCAAGCCTGTCCCTGTAGATTTCGCAAACCGAATCACACGTCACATCTGATCCGTCCTCAACAATTACAACTTCAAAATCCTTATCGGTTTGCTCCGTCATACTTTGAAGCAGTTCCTTCACTTCATGCGGACGGTTAAATACAGGGACAATGATTGAAATTTTTATCATCTTACCAATTTCAACTCATCAATAAGCCTCTGACATTTCCCCCATTTGTCAATCATAAAGAGCATATAACGGATGTCGACCGCTATGCAACGCTGTAAATCAGGCTCGAAGGCGATGTCGCCGCTCATCGCTTCCCAGTTGCCGTCGAAAGCCAATCCGATGACACGGCTGTTTTTGTCGAAAACGGGGCTTCCCGAATTACCGCCGGTAATATCGTTATTTGTCAGGAAACAGAGTTGCAACTCACCTTTCGAATTGGCATACGAGCCGAAATCCTTGCTTTTCAGTAAGTCGATGATTTCAGGTTGCATCCAAAACTCATCACTTGCCGGATCTTCTTTTTCAAAAACGCCTCTTTCGGTGGAATAATAATCGTACCATGTTGCATCAAAAGGACGGTATCCTCCGATGCTGCCATAACTCAGGCGCATCGTAAAATTGGCGTCGGAATAGAAGGTCTTTTCTGGATACATTTCTTTGAGGGCGGCTTGGTACAATCGTTCGCCTTTATCTATTTCATTCGTATGGAAAGCGATCATTTGTAACAAACTGATCACTTCAATGATCGTAGATTGAGAAAGTTCGATGGCCGGATCGTTTTTCATCGCTTTATTGTATGTCTTTTCATCTTTTAATAAGGCGGCCACACGGTCGTATGAGAGTATGGATGATTTTTTAAATACATCGGCGGCGTATTTCACGTAATCTCCCTTGTATTTTTTATCCACTTTTTTGTAGATGTCCGGTAAATATAACTCCGGCACACGTTCTTTTACGATTTTCATCATGGCTGCCAGTATTTTTTGGTCGAGGACAGGTTCGTAGTCCTTGAAAAAAGGCTGGAATTGATCCTCCAAAATACCGTCGATTTCTTCCTGTGTGCTGCCTTCCAACACAACGCTTGATACCATACGCCCCAATATGATGATTTCCGCTCCACCGGGAAAAGCCTCCATCAGATAAGTAGCATATTTGTTGTATTCATCGGTAGAAGTATATCCTTGTTCCAATAAATTCAGGATGTTCCCATACGTATCTTTTCGATCCGGACTGCTGTTCACCCACGCTGTAAAGGCGGCTTCTTCCGCTTTTTTCCGGTCTATCACACGCAGATTGGCTACGCCGCGATTCATGCCGATTGCATTTTTCCAGTAGTTTGAACTGTTGGAATACTTTGAAGCATATTTGATACGGATAGCATCGTCGGCAAGCATGGCTTCTTTCCATATCTCCTGCTTGATTTCGCGTACTTCGATGCGCGGCTTATTCGTGTTTTCGACAGTTTGCTCCACTCCCCACGAACTAAGATACCGGTCGGTACTTCCCGGAAAGCCAAGCGTCATGGCATAATCATTGTCTTCATAGCCTTGAACAGATACTTCGGCAACGAATTTGGGCGTATACGGGCGATTCGTTGAGGCATATTCAGCCGGCTGATTGTTGTCGCCTGCATAGACACGAAAGGCGGAAAAGTCGCCTGTCTGACGCGGCCACATCCAGTTGTCCGTATCGCCTCCAAATTTTCCAACAGAGCTGGGTGGCGCAAAAACCAATCGCACATCCCTGTATACCTGATAAACAACTAAATAATACTTGTTGCGATTATAAAAAGGGACAACACTCGCCGTCTGAAATTCGTTTGTTCCGACAGAGTCGCGAATGACCCAACTGATGGAATCGGCTATCCTGAATCGTTGAAATTCATCGTCTAAGGAAGCAATATGAGAAAGTATGCGGTCGCTAATATCGACGGTTTCCTTTAAATAACGGACACTTAGTCCGGGCACCGGCAATTCTTCTTCCAAACGTTGGGAGACAAAACCGTCTTGGAGATAATCATGTTCAACGCTGCTTAATTGTTGAATGGCGTCATATCCGCAATGGTGGTTTGTGAATACCAGCCCTTTTTCGGAAACGGTAATCCCTGTACAGCCTCCTCCGAAAATAACGACTGCATTGGCAACGCAAGGGTCTGATTCATTGTATAAATGTTCAAACGGTGAAAGAAATCCCAATTCTTTCATTCGGGCCAGGTTTTCGGCATTTAACTCTTTTAATACCCACATTCCTTCGTCGGCATGGAGTTGATTGATTCCGATGCACAGTAATAATGTGATACAGATTTTTTTGATACGTTTCATTTATTTGTTAATTAATGTTTTATGTTTTTATGAGGCATCCGTGCTGCTCTAACGATAAACCCGAGGAAAAAGATTAACAGGGCCGTACGATAGACTAAACGCAAAACCATCGAATCGATTGTCAGATACATTCCAACGACATAAAAACCGGCGGCCAACATTCCGAAGAATAAGGCGGAACGCAAATCGTACGCAACCGGATATTTCTTCTGTCCGACGAAATAAGAAAGAAACATCATCAACAGATTGCTTGCAAAGGATGCCCAGGCGCAGGCCATAAAACCATAACGCGGAACGAATCCAACGATGATTGCGACTGTCAGCACACATCCGGCAATCGAGAAGTAAGCGCCCCAATGTGTCCTGTCAGTCAGTTTATACCATATCGACAGGTTGTAATAGATACCGAAAAACAATTCGCCAAGCATTACAATCGGGACAACGCTCAGGCCGGGATAATATGCGGGGTCGACAAAATATTTTAAAATATCAAGATAAAACATGACACCCAAAAAAATCAGTAACGAAAAGATAATGAAATATTTCATCGCTTCGATATACGATTGTTTGTTGTCGCTGTCTTTGTTTTTTGCAAAGATAAACGGCTCGTAGGCATACCTGAACCCTTGAATAAACATAACCATGACAACGGCTATTTTAAAACAGGCGCCATAGATGCCGAGTTGCGAATCTGCATACGCTTTGTCTTCAAAAAGAAACGGAAACAGGATTTTATCGGCTGTCTGGTTGAATATGCCGGCTACGCCGAGAATCAGAATCGGCGCTGAATAACGAAGCATTTTTGTGAGCCGCTGAAAATCAAATTTTGCGCGTAGCGCAGGCAACATATCCGGAATCAGCAGAAGAAATGTGATGGCAGTGGTGAAGGCATTGGAGACAAAAATATATCCAACCCCATAATCCGGACGATAAAACCATTGGATTAGTTCAGGGTGGGAATTATACAACAGGGGGCACAGGACAAGAAAGAAGATATTCAGGAAAATATTCAGTAAGATATTGATAAATTTGAGGGTGGCAAACCTGATCGGCTTGCACTGATAACGCAAGTATGCAAACGGAATACAGCAAATAGCGTCAACGGCCACGATACATGACATCATGCCGATATATTCGGGATGAGTTCCATATCCCAATCCATTACTTACCGGATTAAGAAAGAGCAAGACGCAACCGATAAACAGAATGGATGTAAAAGCGATGCTGTAAAGTGTTGAGGTATAAACGCGCATCGGTTCCTGTTCTTCTTTTTTGTTGATAAAACGGAAAAAGCCTGTTTCCATTCCATACGTCAGGATGACTAAAAGTAAGGCTGTCCAACCGTAGATATTTGTTACAACGCCATATTCTCCTGTACTTGGCAACGTTCGTGTGTAAAAGGGCACAAGCATCCAGTTCAGAAAACGTCCGATAATACTGCTCATTCCGTAGATGGCCGTATCTTTTGCCAATTGTTTTATCCCTGCTGCCATGTGATGTTAATAACTGAATTGAAATTCGACCTTAGCCAATAACTGAACGCAGGAACTCGAAACTTCAAACTGACTACATCCCCCTGCCCCCTTCAAAGGGGGAATTTTGATTCTTGAACCTTGAACTTTCGACATCCCCCTACCCCCTTCAAAGGGGGAATTTGAACTTTGAACTTTGAACATGGAACTTTGAACTTTAATCATTAAACAAATATCCCTGTTCCGGTTTGCGCATCCTGCCCAGATGTTCATACGCCAGGGTGGTGACTTCGCGTCCGCGTGGCGTTCGTTTGATAAAACCTTCCTGAATCAGGAAAGGTTCGTATACTTCTTCCAGCGTACCCGGGTCTTCGCTCAGCGCCGTTGCGATGGTTGTAAGCCCGACAGGCCCGCCGCCGAACTTATCAATAATAAGTGTCAGAAGTTTATTGTCAATCTGATCGAGTCCGTATTTGTCGATATGCAGCGCTTCCAGCGCATAGCGGGCGATGGCGGTGTCGATTTTCCCTGTTCCCTTCACCTGTGCAAAATCGCGGACACGGCGCAACAAAGCATTTGCAATGCGCGGCGTACCCCGACTGCGACTTGCTATCTCGTGGGCGGCATCCGGTTCGCAGGCAATATGGAGAAGGTCGGCGCTTCGACGTACGATTTTGGTAAGCGTTTTAACGTCATAATATTCCAGGTGCATGTTTATCCCGAACCGCGCACGTAGAGGCCCTGTCAACAAACCGCTTCGGGTCGTTGCTCCAATCAGCGTAAACGGCGCCAGGTCAATCTGGATAGACCGTGCACTCGGCCCCTTGTCAATCATAATATCAATGCGGAAATCCTCCATCGCCGAATAGAGATATTCCTCAACGATAGGGCTTAACCGGTGAATCTCATCAATAAACAGGACATCGTTTTTTTCTAAAGAAGTTAAGAGGCCGGCCAGATCTCCGGGCTTGTCCAGTACCGGCCCTGAGGTCACCTTGAAACCGACATCTAATTCGTTGGAGATAATATTCGACAGTGTCGTTTTTCCCAGACCAGGAGGCCCGTGCAGCAATACATGGTCGAGCGCTTCTTGCCGCATCCGGGCGGCAGCGACAAAAACCTTCAGGTTTTCGACCACAGCATATTGGCCGCTAAAACTCTGAAAAGAGAGCGGCCGCAGCGCATTTTCGTATTCGCGTTCGGTTTCCGGCAATCGGTTTGTATCGCGTATGTCAAAATCTTCCTCCATAAAGAAGACGGATTACTTTTTGAAACGACAAAGGTACAAATAAATGTTCAAAGTTTAAAGTTTAAAGTTCAAGGTTCAAGGTTCAAGGTTCAAATTCCCCCTTTGAAGGGGGTAGGGGGATGTAGTCAGTTCAAAGTTTACGAAGTGAAAAAAATACGATTAACGGACTAATTGAAAACTACCCATTACTCCATACCCGGCAACCACTGATAACTGATTCTCAATTGTCCATTGTCAATTGTTTTCGTATCTTTGCCGCCGAAAAGAAAGGTCGGGAAAGAAAAGTGAAATCATAGCATAATAAAAAAAATCATGGATGTGGATATGTTCGAAGGATATACAGGGATTCGTTGGGGGAGCGAACAACTGATGTATGACTTCTTTCTACTTATAATCATTGTGTTACTTTCAATATTTGCATTGATCTTTCGTACTTGCTATCCTTTGGTTGAAAAAATGATTCGTGGTTTTATTTCGATTAAAGAGCGCCAAAATCTTTTCGATACGCCAACGAAAGAAAACTTTTTTTTCACCGGTTTTATGGGATTTCAAACATTGTTCTTATCTGCCGTTTTCTTATTTTTGGCTTACTGTCGTATCACAGACAGTTTGTATTGGATTCATTTTTCGGATTTAATCCTGTTGATTGTAATTTTTATTCTCCTGTGTCTGTTTTATTTGCTGAAACGGTTCCTTTATTTTATATATGGCAGGACAATGGCAGGAAAAGATAAATTCAAGATTTGGACAAACAATTACAATGCGGCCTTTTTTATGTGGGGAATCTTACTTTATCTGCCTGTTTTATGGCTGATGTTTGACCAAATCCACTTTACAAGTATCCTGTTTTTGTTTGTTTTTACTTACATTTTATTCAGATTTTACGTCATTTACATAAAAATTCACATATTTTATCATAAATATACCGGATTATTGTATTTTAGTTTGTACCTTTGCGCCCAAGAAATTATACCGTTATTGTTTTTGTGCGAAAGTTTAAGTTATTTGCATAACGTAATTGAATCAAATATTTTATGGCAGTAAATATTAGGAAATTACTTGTATCTCAGCCAGAGCCTGCAACAGAAAAGTCTCCCTACTACGACATTGAAGAAAAATACGGAGTGGAAATTGATTTCCGTCCCTTTATCAAGGTTGAACCATTGAGTGCCAAAGAATTCAGGCAACAACGTATCCCTATTCTGGAATATACGGCAGTTATTTTTACTGCACGTACTGCAATCGACCACTTCTTTAGACTGTGCGATGAGTTAAGGATTACAATTCCGGAAACAATGAAATATTTTTGTATCACAGAAGCGATTGCCGTTTATTTACAAAAATATATTATTTACAGGAAACGGAAAATATTCTACGGTCAGACCGGAAGACCGGAAGATTTAGTAACTGTGATCGGCAAACATTCAAAAGAAAAATATTTGCTTCCGGTATCCGATGTTCACAAAGATGATTTAATGTCGCTTTTGAACACAAAAAAGATACGCTATACCACAGCAGTGATGTATCGTACCGTCTGTAATGAATTTGCCAAAGATGAGGTATTTGACTATGACATGCTCGTGTTTTTCAGCCCTGTGGGGATTTCGTCTCTTTTAAAGAATTTCCCCGATTTCAGGCAGGAAGGCATTAAGATAGGATGTTTTGGCCCAACTACAGCAAAGGCGGCGATTAATGCGGGACTTCGTCTGGATGTCGAAGCGCCGACCCCGGAAGCGCCTTCGATGACGGCAGCCTTAGACTTGTTCCTGAAAAAAGAAATCGGCGAAAGAAATAATGGACAAAAAAAGGTCAACGCTTCCCAAAAATGAACGATTATCATGGAAACGACACATCGATTTTCTTTTTCAAAAAGGAGCATCCTTTGTTGCATTTCCCCTGAGAGTTATTTATCTGCCCATAGATAAAGACGATTCGGAGACGCCTGTTTCAATGTTGGTCAGTGTTTCGAAAAAAAGATTGAAACATGCCGTAGACCGGAATTATATCAAACGCCGTGTTCGTGAAAGTTACCGCTTACGGAAACATGATTTAACACACTTGTATTCCGAGAAAAACAAAACGTTGCTGCTCGCATTTCTTTATTTGGATAACACGAAGGTTTCATACGAACAAATAGACCGCGCCATGGCAAAAGCGATACAAACCCTTCAGGAAAAACAGGAATGAAACGCTTATTCGTCTATATGCTGTTAGCGCCTGTTTACTTTTATAAATATTGTATCTCGCCGCTGATCCCTGCTGCGTGCAGATATGCCCCTACCTGCTCCGAATATGCCGTACAGGCATTGACAAAACACGGCCCCCTGAAAGGCCTGTGGCTTACTGTGAAACGAATCGCCCGATGCCATCCCTGGGGAGGTAAGGGGTATGATCCGGTACCTTAATAAATAGCATGTTACGTTATTTTGATATACATACGCATAAGCCTTCTGTCAATCCGAATGATACGTCTGTTGTTTCTGTGGATATAAGACAGCCGGTCACGTTGGTTTCCGGATATTATTCGGTCGGGATTCATCCCTGGTATGCCGACACACCGGGATTATCAGTTGTAGAAACAATGGCTGGACATCCCAATGTTGTCGCCATTGGAGAGACGGGATTGGATAAAATGGTTTCAACTTCCCTAAAACAGCAGGAGGAACTGTTTATCTCCCAGATTGAGCTGGCCGAAAAAAACCGGAAACCGTTGATTATTCACTGTGTCAAGGCATGGCCTGAGTTGATTGCGATCCGACGGCGGTTTACGTCCGGTATTCCCTGGATTATTCACGGATTCAGAGGAAACGGCACACTTGCCCGTCAGTTGCTTCGATTCGGTTTTCGTCTCTCTTTTGGCGCGCATTTCCACCCTGACGCTCTCCGTTCAGCCTGGGAAACCCGTCGCCTCTATGCCGAAACAGATGATTCAACGATCAGTATCGAAGAAATATACCTCCGCATTGCTACGCAATTATCCATCCCCGTAGAAACGCTTTTACAGGAAATTTATGAAAATATCACGGGTTGGTTTCCTTTGCCAATTATTTAGTATGGGTTGTAACCGGCAAGACACAGGCAGGGTTTGTCTCCGGTCGTTATGCATTTTTAAAAATTTACTGATTCATAATAGTTTCCTCTGTTCAGACAAGGTTCATACCTTGTTTGGACAGCGGATTGCAACTGCACGCCGGTTAGGTTGTCACTGACGGTTAAAGAACGCACCGAAGGCGTGGGCTATCACTTTACACCCCAATTTCGCCAAACTGCTTGTTGTAGGCAGTGCATTTTGTCCTCATTGTTTTAGTTCTTAATTGTTTTCCAATGGTGGATAGTTTTCTAAAAACTCACTTAATGCCATTTCATAATCGCTATCCGAAAGAGTGGATACTTCTTTTTAAGTCGCTTATACGACCTTTCAAATGTCGGTGTGGGAATAAATTTATGCTCCATTCAGCGTATTTTTTTAATCCTCATTCAACAAATCGTCCAATGTTTTATATCCCGCTATTCCATTTTGGGCAATATCTGCCGACATCGTTTGTGTTTCATGCAAGGCGGTTTTGAATTGAGAAATTTTTGTATCATTTCTTCGATGAATAACACCTGCCCCGATTAAACCTGTCAAAACGCGCATTACATGCTTGTTTTTCTCGTTATATTCTATTGTCATTGTTGCCATTACATTTAATCTTTATAATTAATTATGACGCAAAGATACAAAATAATTGTCAATTTATTTTTGCTTGCATAATATATTTTCAGCGTTTTAAATTGTCCTCTGTTCAGCCAAGGTAAAACCTTGTCTGAACAGTGATTAACGGATAATTACCTTATGCGATTTCGTCCCTGCGCCTGACTGAATGGTCAGGATATACGTTCCTTTGGTAAATGACTGTACGGGAATGGTCAGGACAGGCTGATTCGTCTTTTGTTGAAACACAGCGATACCCGACAG
>Ga0099364_10013681_pt1 | contig 10867 bp, 12 predicted proteins | sample TergutTh196P3_FD_73070 | JGI IMG/M metagenome (GOLD analysis project Ga0099364, IMG submission 73070) | Microcerotermes parvus P3 segment gut microbial communities from Pointe-Noire, Republic of the Congo - Th196 P3 | ecosystem: Host-associated > Arthropoda: Insects > Digestive system > Gut ... | reverse complement strand
TTAATGTTCGTAAAGCGTGGATCTTCCGCAACCCAAACGGTAAAGCGGTGTTTAAGCCGTCCATTTGTTGATATTTCAATGCCGCAAACTGACATAAATGCTTTCTCGCCGTGGTTAATAACGCTTCTGTATCTTGATCAAGCTGCTCTTTGGTGTCGGCGATATGCGTAAGCGTTACCGTTGCGAACATCATGCGTTGGTCACGGGTGGTTAAATCGTCCAAAAACTCTTTGCTTTCCTTGCGTTGCTGTTCCATATCGTAAGGAATTACCGCAGAAAAATTGTTGTTTTGGTTTTGCTTCCGTTGCCAGTTTGTGATGTTAGTTTCAACGCCTAAAAGACGATTTTCAACCTCTCTCACGGCTTCATCGGTCGGCACCGGAATAATATCAATAGAAAACATCATATTACGGTTTAAATCGCATAATTCCGATACCATGCTGTCCTTGATATAGCTTGCGTATTCACGGAAAAACAACACCCGTCCCCATTTATCACCCATTCTAAAATGATCACGCTCAAACTCGAATATATCGGGGGAAATATAGTCCTTGAAACTGTGTCCTTTCCGCATAGTTTCGGACAGGGAAAAGCGGAAATTCGTTTCCTCGCCTGTGCGGTAAAAGTCGTGAATAATGCGTAGTCTGTCGTTCACATCAAGTTCTACGCACACCGAACCCAAGCGGTTAAAATGTGTCGTTAAATCGTTGCTTATTCGTGAAAAATATGACCGTGCTTCTTCTATATCTTTCTTAAAAACGCTGACGGTGATATATTTTTCCTGCACAATACCGTTACCGCCGCTTATTTTATCGAGCAGCATTTGATTGTACTCTTTGCGATATATGTCAAGTCCGTCTTCTTCCATCGGCAAGAGGATTCGCTTCTCAAAGTCCGACTTGTTAATGCGGCGGTTGTTTATCGTAATTTTCGTTGTTGCTCCGCTGTCGAGGGCGTTCAGAAGTTCGGAATATTCCAAAAACATAGATTCTTTATCTTCACGGCTTGCCACGGCGTAATTTATATCGTCAAAACGGAATGATTTTGAATAAATAGCCCCCAATGTTTGAACATCCAGTTTTGACACAAACGGTATTTTATTCATGATATTCGCTTTTTTCTTCGTGCCTTGTGCGGATTTGCTGCCTAATTCAAATATACCGTCTTCATAAACTGTTTGTATCGGAATCGCTTCTTGAACGGTTTGCGGTGCTGACAATTTTTCACTATCTTGCCTTTTTTGCTTTCGTAAAGTTTTGATCATTAATCGTTTACTCCTCATATAAAAAATAAAAAATAAGAAATAAGAAATAAAAAATATGAATGATATTTATTATTTATAATTTGTAATTTATAATTTAATACATCTCATTCTGCATTTTTAATTATTTCATAATATACATTTTTCGCTTTAAACATCAGCTTTTTGGGTGTGATAAATTCGCTTTTTATGAACGTTATCGCAAGCTGCTCTGCGGTCATACCGTTGTATTTTACAAACCCCATCGCCGCAAACGGAGCTGCTCCGACAACACACATCCATGATACAGTTTCGTTACCGAGCAAATCTTTCAATCCAAAATAAATACCCACGGCGACACCGCAGGCAAGGATTGAAAATATAAATTGTCTGAGTGATAAACCAAAAAACATAGATTCGGTGTAATCACGGATTTCACGGTTGATTTTAACTTCCATCGAATCCCTCCATTCTGCATAAAATATGGGTTACTACGGCTATCGTCCAACCATTTCCAGTCGCTTTATAACGCCGGGAATTGCTGATTTTCACTTCCTTGCCGTTGTCATCAATTCCCATTGCGGTGTAATTGTCGGGCATAGTTTGACATCTTTCAGCTTCAACAGGCGTTAGTTTACGAATAGTGTAATCGCCATCAGGTAAATTCACTTTATACAATCCAGTTTTTGAACCGCCGCCGCCTGCGTTTCCCATAATGGTCACTGTTTTGCCGTGAACAGAGTAAATCCGACCACCCTGTCCGCCGTTACCAATTTCACCAATTCTTACGGGAGTGCATACAATGCTGTCAGTTTGTACTGTTGTCAAAGCGTTGCATTTACCATCGTTGCGGGCTTCGAGTTGTTTTCTGCGTTCATCATTTTCACTGCGGGTACGAAGTGCTGCACCGATTTCATGAGCAACAAAAAGCCCTGCCTTATCTCTTTTCAGCAGGGATTTTATATTTTCTTTGTGATATTGTGAACACAGTGTTTGTGATTTATCTTTTAAAGTTATCGGTTCAGCAATCATTGTCCGTTGCTTACGTTTTAATGAATTGCGAAATTCTGCTCCGTTATATGATGCTGTCATGCAGTGGCTTTTGTTTTGATAAGCAAATCCCGATTCAAGAACATCACAAAGTAAAATACCTTTATCTTCCGGTTGTGTAACATTTGGAATATTCGTCCAATACAACCGTTTACGCTGTTGGGCTGAAACAAGAGCAGAATTTATAAGAATAGGTTCGCAATCCAATTCTTCCGAAATATATTTTTTAATATTCGCAGGCATAGAAGCGACATTTTCATAAAGAAAATAACGTGGGGTTATTTCCCGTACCGCTTTTACAAAGCACATAAACAACTTCCAGCCTTTACCGTCTTTTTCTATTTCACGATTGGTTTTAGCAATACTCCAAAAATTACAAGGACTGCCGCCCATAACTAAATCATAGCCTTTATATCGGCTAAAATCCGCACCCAACACATCGCCTGCATGAATAATATCGGGGTATTGATAACGTGAAATTGAACGTGGATATTTATCAATTTCAAACGCTATAAATGAAGAAACGGTATACCCTGCTTTTTCAAGAGCGACACGCCCGCAGGATATACCGTCAAACAACGATACTACTTTTAATTTACGCATATTAAGTTTAACCTCCTGTCATTTCTTTTACTGCCATGCTCGACATTTTTATCGTGCCGACCAGTACAAGCAAATTGAATGTCAACTCGCCGATATAGCTCCAAACTTGTGTTACCGCTGATGCACTTGAATCAACAGCCGGCGGACTTGCCGCAAACAGCGAAAAAATAACACAAGCAAGAACGATAATCGCGCCCTCAAGACAAACAACACAATAGCTTTTGATGAACGATTTCCCCACATTCTGCGACGGTTCGCCTGCAAAGGTTGACAGCGGGACAGGGGCGATAGCTGTATAAAGATAAAGTTTGAAAAAACGCCCGTACACGCTGAAAATCATAATAAAAGACAGCACAAAAATGACCAAGCCGCCGATTAGCGTTACTGCCCACAATGGGATAGATTCAAAAAAACCGATGTTATTTATGGCTTCTTTTATCGAATCGGGTAAAACCGTACGATTCGCTCCCCCTAATCCCGATGATCTCATAATCGTGGATATTACCCCTTGCACAATGCTGAACAGCGACATCATCAACTCCAAACCGTGGGTTATGACCGCTTTCGCAAGCACGAAGCGAATAAACAATTTTAAGGCGTGTTCGGGCTTTTTTACTTCTGTAAAACTTCCGCAGGTTTTCACTACACCTGCGACGAAAAACAGAACCAATAATCCCAAACCTATCGCCTTTAACGCATCATGGATATTGACGATTACGTTCCATATCATTCCACCCTTGAAAGTTTCGGGACTTTGGGTGATAAGTTGCCATATCTCAGCGAGTTTGCTGTTCCAAACATCGAGTGCAAATTGAAGATTATCTACAATCCAACTCATATTAAACGAGAATTGTAAATAACAAATGGATTATACTTCATACCAACTCTTCCCTCCAATCTTGTAAAATTTTGCATATCAAACAACCGCAAATGGCGGTGATTTGCCGTTTGCGGTTATGTAAAAATATTTATAAGTTTTCATATTGACAATATATGATGTATGTTGTATAATATATATACAGCATACGAAAGGAAGGCTTATTTTATGGAAACAACAAATTTAAGTATTAGAATCGATCGTGATTTGAAAAATCAAGCTGATACCATTTTAAATAATATGGGAATGAATTTAAGCACCGCAGTTAATGTGTTTGTTCGTCAAGTAGTTCAAGAAAGAGCAATCCCATTTAAAATCCAATTAACAAATGACGAAGTTTTATTAAAAGCAAAAGAATCGTTAAAAGATATGCAAACTCAATCTGTAATTAACGGCACATCTGAAATGACAATGGAAGAAATAAACGCTGAAATTTCCGCATATAGGAAGGAAAAAAGAAATTAAATGTTAAAAACAGTCATTGATACTAATGTTATAATTTCCGCTGCACTTTCTGAAAAAGGAAATCCGTCTAAAATCTTAAATTTAGTTCTTAATAAATCAATCCATTTATTTTATAGTGAACAAATAATGAATGAATATATTGAAGTGCTTTCAAGACCACGTTTTAATTTTAATCTTGAAAAACAAAAATATTTTATTGACGGTATAAAAAAAGTCGGCATATTGATATTTCCGAGTGCAAGCAATATTTTATTACCTGATGAAAACGATAGGATATTTTATGATTTAGCAAAAGAAAGTCAAGCGATCCTTATAACCGGGAATATTAAACACTTTCCTAATGAAGATTTTATATTAACACCGACACAATTTATCGAATTCATTGAAAACAAAATAATTTAACATATGTAAAGGCAGACTTTTTTGGTCTGCCTTAATTTCTCTCTATTTCGTGATAAGATTCAAAATTTCTTTAGCGAAGAAAATCAAAATCCCGCCTGCTAACGTTAAAAATCCGTTTGCTCTTTGGCTCGGATCATGACTTTTTAACGACATACCCACTTGTACAATCCCGAAACCCAGCAGTATAAGCCCGATTGCACGAATCAAACTGAAGATAAAGTCCGACAGATTGTTAATCGTCTTCAATGGGTCATTATTCGCAAATGCCGTTACACTTAACATAAACGCAAACGTGATTACCAAAACAACAGCAGTATAAACACGAAAACCACGTTTCGCATTATTCGACATGGGTAACTTTTTTGTAATATTTTTATTGTTCTTACGCATGAAAACATCCCCCTTCTTTAAATTAACGATGAACGATGAACGACTATGGTAATGAACAATGAACAATGAACAATGAATGATGAATGATGAACGATTTTCCCAGACAAGCTGAAAATAATAAAGAAAAAATAAAAAATAAAAAATATTTTGGAATTTTTTATCAAGATTTAATTTCGTAGGGTCGTTGGCGATGTTATTAAATAATCGTCCGCAAAGCGGACTCATTAATTGTTCATTGTTCATCGTCAATCGTTCATTGAAAATCGTTCATTGTTTCCATTTCTTCTTCTGAAAAAAGCTCAAAAACAGGCTCTTTTTCCGATTTTTCTTCCGGTTGTTTTTCTGATTGTTTTTGTGATTTATTCGTTTTTTCGTTTACAACAGTTACGCTTGCGACTGCATGGGTAATTTGACCGTGATTGTACGGATTTGCACCGCCGTCTGCTGTTTTCCCTACATTGGGGTGACGCATCAAATCATACTTTTCGTCCAATACAGGGCGTTCACCACGGATAAAAAGAATAGCGTAACGGTTATCCAACATACGCACCTCATCGGGTGTCATTAATTCTCGTCCTGTGATTTGATAATTAGTGCTGTAACTGCCGTTTCTGCCGCTGGATTTTCCGTAGGTATTCGTATCCAACGTTTCTTTTCCCATCAGCTCCGATACATATTTATGCGTGGACTGTTCGTTGCCGCCGAGGTAAACAAACTCATCGCAGTTGCCGACAATGCTTTCCCATTCTTTCTCAAACAACGCCTTAATCTGTGCCATATTTTGCAATATAATCGAAACAAAAACCCCACGGGAACGCATGACCGACAGCACTTTGCCGAAATCCGACGGCAGGGAAATATTGGCAAACTCATCCATCAGCAAATGCACCGGAACAGGCAGGGAGCCGCCGTTTTTGTTGTCGGCAAGATAAAATAAAGTTTGAAATAGTTGCGTGTATAAAACACTTGCAAGAAAATTGAAACTGCTGTCATTATCGGGTAAAATGATGAATAAAGCGGTCTTTTTCTCGCCCATATTTTGTAAATCCAACTCATCGGTAGCGGTAAGGTTTTTCAAGGATTCGAGATTGAATTTCTCTAATCGGCTTGCTAAGGTGATTTGAATGGATTTTAGGGTTTTTCCTGTTCCTGAACGGTAATCACGATAGTATTTTAATGCGATATGATCAGGGTTTCGCATCGAAAGCCGGTCAAAAAGCAAATCCAACGGTGAAAGTAATTCGCTGCCTTCTTCGCTTATTTCGGAAGCTCGTAATAACTCCATAACCATCGGAAAATTCTGCTCTATTTCAGGAGCTTCATAATGCAGATAAAACACCAACGCCATCAAAAGCATTGAAGCAGCATTATCCCAAAACGGGTCTTGAGATTTACTGTCTTTTGGTGTTGTTGACTTAAAAAGGTTAGTCACAAGCCGCTGAACATCGTTATCGCTTTTCAAGTACACAAACGGATTATAGCAATGGCTTTTTTCCATATTGATAAGGTCAAGTACCTTAACTTCCATACCATGATTTTCCAATAAACCGCCTATATCTCGGGTAATTTCGCCTTTTGGGTCAAGCACCACAAGCGAAGTGTTAGCCTGCATAGCGTTGGGTTTGGCGTAAAATCTTGTTTTACCCGCACCCGAACCGCCCACCACAAGGGTGTTAAGATTACGGCGGTGTTTCTTTCCGTCCAATCCTATCCTTACATTTTTTGTCAAAATCTTGTTGTTTTCAAAATCCCTTTCACGGTATTTTTTGCATACAACCGCCGCATCGCCCCATTTCGCACTGCCGTGTTCTTCCCGTGGTCGGGTGTTGCGTTTGGTTGCGTAATAAATCCCAATACAAAAACCGTAAACGGCAATAAAAAAGAAGATAGCCGCTAAACTATCTTCACACCATGTTATTTTCAGAGGATTATTCAATATCGCCGTTAGATTTTCGATGATTTCAAGTAACCCACCCGAAATATAAGGTGCGGTCAAAAGCCCTAACCACGCTATCGGCAAGATTCCAACTATACAAAATATTAAAATGTGTTTCTTGTTTTCGTTCCTCATATCACACCACCCTTCTCGTATAAATAATAAATTACAAATAAAAAATAATAAATACTGGATTGAAAAAACATTTCTCTTTTTTTATAAATTGCTTTCAAATGTGTTGCGTTTGGAAGTAATTTGGTGTATAATAGTTACGAGGTGAATTAAAATGGCTAAAACATCAAGTTTGAATATTAGAATAGACCCTGAAGTTAAGGCAACCGTGGATGGGATATATTCCCGTTTTGGAATTACCGTTTCTGATGCAGTGAATATCTTTCTGCACAAATCCATTATGGCAGGCGGTTTACCTTTCGATATGAATTTACCGAAATATAACGATGAAACCGTCGCTGCTATGCAAGAAGCACGGGACATTGCAAGCGGTAAAATCCAATCGAAAAGTTATACTTCTCTTACTGAGCTTAATGCTGAATTAGATGCTGAATATGACGAGGAGTACGGAAAATAATGTTAGACATCCACACAACTAAAAAATACAGAAAAGACCGTAATCTTTGTAAAAAACGTGGTTTGAAAATGCAATTATTAGATGATATTATTCAAACTTTACGCAAACAAGAACCACTCAACCCCAAGTATCGTGACCATGAATTAACAGGGGATTATAGCGGATTCCGTGAATGTCATATTCAACCCGATTGGCTGCTGATTTATAAAATTGATGGCGATAAGCTGATTCTTATCGCATCCCGTACAGGAACACATTCTGATTTATTTTAAAATTAACCTCTATCATGAGGGATATTTTTGTATCGTTGTTTATTATTCGGCTGTTTATGCCGGGTAGTTTGTTGTTCTCGTCCTTTGTTCTGCCCGATTTCCGCTTCTTTGCTTTTGTTTCTTGCCTTAATTCCGTCATAGGCTTGTTTTATCCGGTCTTTCACTAATTCCGGTTCATTCGCAGTTATCCCTTCGGTATTCTTCATGCTTTCGTAACCATGCTCTGATGGATTTTGTTTCATCCCAACAGTATTCCTCCCCGTCGTGTTGGGGAGTGTCGTAAAAAAATCTTCTTGCTTGACCTCCGGCTTTGGTTGCTCTGCTTGCACTGCTTTTCCTTCATCCGGCATCACCGAATTAAAGAATCTGTCAACATTAAGATTATCGTTTCTGTCCGGTGTTTCGGCTTGTTTTTCTTCACGGGATTGTACGGTTTCACTTTTATTTGAGGATTTATCAAGATTGGAATATTGCAAGCGTTCCATAACACGGTTGATTTTCGGCGAATCGTCTTTGCATACCATGATGTCAACCATGCCGTCTTGCCGTGGTTTTTTCTCACGGATAGCACAATAAACAATTCCGTATTTCTTCGTTGCTTGTGTAAATGATTTTAGGTCTTTTTCCTGTATCGAAAAAACATCAAGCGGCTTGCCAGATTTTATCATCTTCTTCATACGTTCCTGCCCCGATGTCTTGAGTTGATTGTAAGCTGCTTTTTTAGTCCTCATCGCCGCCATTATTAATGCAGATATATTTTTAGCACTTGCTCCGGCAATACGAACCGCATAATCAACACCCTCGATACTAATTCTGATAATTTGATCAGCAGCATCCCCTGATTGATTCATAAACTATATTCCCACCCTCCTGTGATAAATAATAAATAATAAATAATAAATAAAAAATTATCAAAAATTTATTATTTGTTCTTTGTAATTTGTAATTTGTTTTTGCTTTTTTGTTCGGATTTCTGACGCTAATTTGATTTTTTCTCGCATCTCAGCGGTACGGGTTTGAATGCTATCGCATAATTTCACTTCCCTACGCAATTCCTTTAACTGTGCGGATAAATCGGATATTTCTGCTTTTATGGTAGTAATATCTTTTTCGTCTTGTGTCTTTCGCAGCTTATACCGTAGACTTTGCCGTTGTTCCGTTAAGTTTTGTATATGCTCGGTTTTATGCTCTTTATATGAAAAAAGCTGTTCGGTGGAATCAATACGATTTTCACCCAACAGCTTCATTTCATTTTTCAATTTATCCATTTTACGAATATCTTCACGGAAAATAAAGTGGATTTGTTTTGATGTCAGCGGTCGTTGTTCAGCGGGCAGCTGCCATTGCGTTTTTCCGCTTAACATATAGAAATAGCGGATGTATAACGCACGAAATCCGGTCATTCGATGAGCGGTGTGGATGCTACCTTTAAACTTCATTTTCCTTATACCAATATCCAATTTAAAAGTTAATAAAAAATCAAGTGAAAATTTTGATATATGATTTTCATGCCGATTTTTTATATTTACTTTTATTGGATATTGGTATTTCGTTGGTTCAGGTTGCGGTTTTGATTTTCGTGGCATACCGTGGGATAAAATGCGGCGGTTGATGGATTCCCGTGTGTAATTTTCGCCAAAGTTGCGGAAAAGTTTTAATCCTCGTTCTTTGCCATACGGTTTTACCGTGATGTCTTTACCGATTTTAATTTCATATCCCATTTTTTTCAAGTTAGCGAAAAACTGCTTGTCGGTTAAAGATTGTGCAATCGCTTTGTCTATATCGGCTCGTACAAGTGAGCGGTAAGTCGGTTTTCCTTGCTGTTCCGCAAGATAAACATCATAACTTGGTCGCCGTCCTCTTTGCGGATTCCTAATTACAGAAAGATTATATTCATCACAAATTCTGTCTGATTTTATGCGGAAACGGTCTGTGTTTTCTAAATTAGAATAATATTTTTTGCCGTCCTTAAAAGAAACAGAATTCAGCACAAAATGATTGTGTATACACTTTTTGTCAAGATGGGTTGCGACAACAACTTCAAACCGTTCTCCCCACATTTCTTCTGCTAATTTCATGCCAACTTCGTGTGCTAATTCGGGTGTAATTTCGTTGGGAACGAAAGATTGATAGGCGTGAAATGCGATAATACCTCCTGTTTTTTGGTATTGCTTTTTTGTGGCGATCATTTCCTGCCGAGCTGTTTCAAAATCACAATTTATCCCTGAAACATAGTGTTGTTTCTCGGTTTTATAATCTTGACAAGTATAATCCATCACATCTCTTAGTTCTTGCAAATCATTTTCAAGATATACAATATTTTCAGTTTTTTCTTTATCACCCGCATAATTTAACACATGGTCAAGGCGTTGGGTGATTTTCCATAATTTGGTTGTTGCCATTATTCCGCTTTTTCCGGTAAAATAAAGTGTTCCCGTACTTTAAGGCGAAATATCTGTAATATTTCCGCTTGTTGCTTGTAATATTGAGCATCAATAAAGCCGAGAGCGTTAGCTTTGCGTGCGATTTGCTTCATACTGTTACCGATAGCGGTAAGCTGCCGCATAGCATCATAAAATCGATCGTCGGGTTTTTCTTTCGGCTCATATCCGGAAACTAAAGAACGAACAAGAGCCGCTTCAGTAAGTCCTGTCTTTTTTGCTTTGCGTTTTAACGATAACGCTTCTGATTTGTTCATCCAAACTTGTTTTTTTATGTTGCGTGTTTTCATAAGATAACACACCTTCTTTCTACAGGTAATAAAGGGTTTTAGGGATTCCCTAACCAGAGAATTTATTCACAACAGGAGTATAAATTCATTGCTGGTTAAGACAATACCGTATAGCATAAATAAATAATAAATTACAAATTATAAATAATAAATAATTTTTTATTTCTTATTTCCAGCTTGTTTCGCTTTGAATTTTGTTTCTACAAACTTGTAGTCGTTAAATTCGTACACTCCATTTCTGTTTTCACGTTCCGCTGTTTGGATTGCTTCCTATCCCAATATCCAATTAAAAAGTCAATAAAAAATCAAGTA
>Ga0099364_10013680_pt1 | contig 10867 bp, 10 predicted proteins | sample TergutTh196P3_FD_73070 | JGI IMG/M metagenome (GOLD analysis project Ga0099364, IMG submission 73070) | Microcerotermes parvus P3 segment gut microbial communities from Pointe-Noire, Republic of the Congo - Th196 P3 | ecosystem: Host-associated > Arthropoda: Insects > Digestive system > Gut ... | reverse complement strand
GGCGGATAATTTTTTTGCTATGCCTTCAGCCATTTCAACAGCAGTCTGTTCACTGACTGCCCCAAACTCTCTAATCGTGCTTTCTTTCACCCCAAGCAGATTTATTTTTACGCTATTGTCATACGCGACAACCCCGCCTAAATAAACGCTTGAACTTCCTGAAATTTCAGTTATCCTCTTGCCGACAAGTCCTCCCGTGCATGATTCTGCCGTTGCAAGCGTTAAATTTTTTTCACCGAGCTTCAAAACTAATGCGTTTTGCAGGGATTTCACATCAATACCGTAAATAGCACTGCCTATTTCACTTTTTATTTTCTCAACTGCCGGCTCTATTAAAGCCATACACTCGCTCTCGTCTTTACCCGACGCGGTTACTCTAAGCTCGACTTCTCCCTCTTTAGCGTATGGGGCTATAGTGGGATTGAGCGAATTTTTCATAAAGTCATAGAGCTTATGCTCAACTGCGGATTCCCCCATTCCGATGATATGCACAGTTTTGGAAACAAGCGTTATATTGCTTTGCTTTTGTAAAAACGGTTTGACTTCTTCTCTGAACATAGGCTCCATTTCACGCGGAGGACCGGGAAGCAGTATAACTGTCTTAATACCGTATTCAGATTCAGACACTACCGCAAGTCCGGGAGCCGTGCCGTAATTATTCGGAAACACAACGCTTTTTTCGGGCATCATCGCCTGTTTTCTATTATTCGGCGTCATCTCCCTGTTGAATTGCTTATAAAACGCCTGTAATCTTTCGATAGACGCTTGGTGCATTTCCATTTTCAGTCCGAAATATTCCGCGACTGTTTCTTTGGTTAAATCATCGTAAGTCGGACCCAATCCCCCTGTTATTATCACTATATCAGAGCGTGAAACAGCGAGTTTTAGGCTCTCTTTCAGTCGTCTCGCATTATCGCCCACGACTGACTGATTATACGTAAATATGCCCATAACCGCGAGTTCGCGACCTAAAAACGCCGCATTTGTATTGACTGTATTGCCAAGTAAAAGTTCAGTCCCCACACATAAAATTTCCGCTGTCATAAATTAATCCTCTTTAACCATTTTAAAAACATAAAATCCTTTTTTTGAATATACCGTAAAACAATTTTCCGCGCCGAAAATTTCCCCGAGTTCTTTTCTGTGGCTCAACGCGCCGTGCTTTTTTTGTATTACTATATAAAATTCGCCGTTTCTGTTCAAATGCCCGTAAACGCCCCGATATATACTATAAATTGCTTTTTTTCCCGCGTGTATCGGGGGATTTAATATAATCGCGTCAAAATTTTCGGAAATATTTTCAAATCCGTCGGATTGTATTATCTTAGCCCCCACTCCGTTTATTTTCGCGTTTTTCTCGGCGAGTTCAACGGCGCGGTCGTTTATATCCGAAAGCGTAACGTCTATATCATAAGTTTTGCCCAAAACAATGCCCGTACATCCGTAACCGCAGCCAATATCAAGTACAGAACCCCGCAGTTCGGGTATATTTTTCAAAAGTATGTCAGTCCCATAGTCTACGTTATTTTTAGAAAAAACTCCCGCATCGCTTATAAAATTAAATATATTTAATTTATAGGCATAATTTATTTCTATTTCTTTATGCTCTAAATGGCTGTTGGGTTTAAAATAATGATTCATATATTTTTAACAGACCTCCACGGAAATTGATTTTTATTGAGAACAATGCAGGGCAACGCTGATAAACCCGACATAAGGCGCGTCCGTAAGCCGCGCCCTACGAGTTTCCGAGAATGTCTAATAAATACCCCAAGAACAAAGAACAAAACTTATTAAATTAAAAATTTATTTTCTAATTTCCCCAACCTGTTTTACGCAGTTTTTTGAAAAATCCGTCTTTTTTGGCGTGATTTTTTTCTCCGCAGCTTTGGCTAAATTCTCTTAGCGCGTTTTTCTGTTTCTCCGTCAATCCTGTGGGGACTTCAACTATTACCTTGAAATATAAATCCCCTCTGTATTTTGCGTTATTTGTATGTTGTATTCCGCTATTTTTTAAACTAAATTCAGTCGAAGTTTGCGTTCCTTCGGGAATTTTATACTTGACGCTTCCCTCAAGGGTGGGTATATCTATTTCCGCGCCGAGCGTCGCTTCAACAAATGTCACGGGTATTTCGCAGTAAATATTATATCCGTCGCGTTCAAATACAGTGTGGGGTCTGACCCCTGTAGTTATAATCAAAGAGCCGGGAGAACCGCCGTTTCTTCCTGAATTTCCCTCGCCTCTGACGGCGAGCTTTTGACCATCATCTACTCCTGCGGGAACATTTACTTCTTTTTTTATGCTCTTTCTGACAAGTCCGTTGCCTTTACACACAGAACACGGCGATTTTATTATTATACCCCTGCCGTTACATACGTCGCACGACCTTGTACTTTGCATATAGCCTATAGGCGTTCTTGTCTGGGTTTTTACCGTCCCTGTTCCGTTACACGCGGTACAGGTTTCGGGACTTGTTCCCTTTGCCGCGCCCGAACCCGAACATTCTTCGCAGTTTTCTATTCTTGAATAGCTGACTTCTTTTGTACAGCCAAAAGCGGCTTCCTCAAACGAAATAATAATCCTTTGGTGAACGTCGTCGCCCTTTTGCGGGGCGTTTCTGCGGTTTGACGACGTAGAATTTCCAAAACCTCCCCCGAAAAAAGTGTTGAGGATATCCTCGGCAAATCCTCCGCCGAATCCATATCCGCCGAAGTCGCGCCCCATTCCGGCTGCCATATTCGGGTCAACCCCTGCGTGACCATACGTGTCATAACGGGATTTTTTGTCGGCATCGGAGAGTATTTCATACGCTTCGTTTACTTCTTTAAAATTTTTCTCGGCAGACTTATCGTTCGGATTCATATCAGGGTGATATTTTTTCGCAAGACTTCTGTATGCTTTTTTTATCTCCGCTTCGCCCGCGCTTTTTGAAATGCCAAGAACTTCATAATAATCTCTCTTATTATCCGCCATATTTTTATATATCACCTCCGATATTTAATTTATATAACAAATTCGCGGGACGCAGAGAAATGCGTCCCCTGCATAAATTCAATTACTCTTCCTCGTCTTCTGTAAATTCTGTATTGACATATTCATCGGCGTGAGGCTGCGGCTCGTCGTATTGCCCTGCGTCCCCGCCGTTTTCTGCGCCGCCCTGCTCTCCGGGATTCTGATAAAGTTTAGCGGATATATCATAGAACTTTTTCTGCAATTCTTCAGTTTCCGTTTTGATTGCTTCGATATCTCCTGAAGTTATAGTCGTCCTCAATTTTTCGATTTGGTCTTTTATCACTTGTTTTTCATCGTCGGATACTTTGTCGCCCAAATCATTTAATATTTTTTCGGACTGGAAAATCAAATTGTCCGCATTGTTTTTTACTTCAACTTCTTCTTTGATTTTTTTATCTTCATCAGCGAATCTTTCCGCGTCTTTTACAGCTTTGTCTATATCTTCCTTGCTCATATTTGTCGAGGAAGTAATAGTGATATGCTGTTCTTTTCCCGTGCCTTTATCTTTTGCCGTAACATTGACTATGCCGTTCGCGTCGATATCAAACGTGACCTCGATTTGAGGAACACCCCTCGGAGCGGGCGGGATTCCGTCGAGAGTAAATTTACCCAAAGTAATATTCCCCGCCGCCATTTCGCGTTCGCCTTGCAGAACGTGAATTTCAACTGATGTCTGCCCGTCTGATGCGGTTGAATAAGTCTGGCTCTTCTTCACGGGAATAGTCGTATTTCTGTCTATTAATCTGTTAAATACGCCGCCCAATGTTTCTATGCCGAGCGATAGGGGGGTGACGTCGAGAAGCAGTAAATCTTTCACTTCTCCGCCCAAAACTCCCGCTTGAATAGCCGCGCCGACAGCTACGCACTCGTCGGGGTTTATGCCTTTGAACGGCTCTTTGCCCGTAAAATTGCGTACTGCATCGTGGACGGCGGGAATACGCGTTGAACCGCCGACAAGCAGCACTCTGTCTATCTGGGCGGGACTAAGCCCTGCGTCCGCGATAGCCTGTTTCAACGGCACCATAGTTTTTTCCACTAAATCAGCCGTAAGCTCATTAAATTTTGCCCTTGTCAAAGTTGTTTCAAAGTGTTTAGGTCCCCCTGCGTCAGCCGTGATAAACGGCAGATTTATTGAAGTCGAAGTCATTCCTGAAAGTTCTATCTTAGCTTTTTCCGCAGCTTCTTTAAGTCTTTGCAGAGCCATTTTGTCTTGATTCAAGTCAATACCGTTTTCTTTTTTAAACTCTGCCGCTATCCAGTTTATTACTCTTTGGTCAAAATCGTCGCCGCCGAGCTTGTTATTTCCCGCAGTCGCCAAAACTTCAAATACGCCGTCGCTTATCTCAAGAAGCGATACGTCAAAAGTTCCTCCGCCGAGGTCAAAAATCATTACTTTCTGTTCGTTGTCTTTGTCCATACCGTATGCGAGAGCCGCCGCCGTAGGCTCGTTTATTATACGCAGAACGTCGAGCCCCGCGATTTTTCCCGCGTCTTTCGTAGCCTGTCTTTGCGCGTCCGAGAAATAAGCCGGAACTGTTATAACTGCCTGAGTGACCGCCGAACCTATATAAGTTTCCGCGTCCGTTTTGAGTTTCTGTAAAATCATAGCCGATATTTCCTGCGGCGTGTAAGTTTTGTCGTCTATTTTTATTCTGCGGTCGCTTCCCATATCGCGTTTAATCGACGCTATAGTCCTGTCAGGATTTGTTATAGCTTGACGTTTAGCAACCTGACCTACCATTCTTTCCCCGGTTTTAGAAAACGCCACAACAGACGGCGTGGTTCTTGTCCCCTCAAGATTGGCGATGACTACGGGTTCGCCGCCCTCTAAAATCGAAACGCATGAATTTGTAGTTCCAAGGTCAATACCTATTATTTTTCCCATGTTATATTTTTCCTCCTAAAATAATTAAAAATATTTTAAATTTATTGAAATAATTGTTTAATTTACGACTTTAACCATAGCTGGACGAATAACTTTTTCGCCTTTTATATATCCTTTCTGCAAAACATCAATTACCGTGTTGTCGGGCTGGGTTTTGTCCTGTTCATGAAATACCGCATTGTGATATTCGGGATTAAATTTTTCCCACTGCGCCTGTATTTCTTCAATGCCGAGCTTTTCAAATGAATTTATAAACTGTGAATGTACCATTTTTAAACCTTCGCTGACTTTGTTATTATCTGTTTCCGCAAACTGTACAGCCCGCTCAATATTGTCCATGACGGGCAAAATAGTATTCATAACGTCAACGGTAGCCTCAAAGTATATGTTTACTTTTTCTTTTGCCGTCCTTTTTCTGAAATTTTCGTATTCCGCGCTGACCCTTAAATATTTGTCGTACAGCTCGTCATATTTTTTCTGTAATGTGTCTGTTTCTTCCTGCGTTTTTTCATCGCTAATTTCCTCCTCACCGCTCTTGCCGATTTCTTCCGTTGTCGATTCGCTTCCACTTATCTCGTCATACTCAACGGATTCTTCGTCAATATTATTGTTAATATTATCTGTCATTTTACTCTTTTTCCTCCTTAATCATCATTATTAATATTTTCAATATTATTAATATCGCTAATATCGCTGGATATAATATCCGACATATTTTTTGAAAAATACTCAAGTTTGGCGATAACTTTTGAATAGTCCATCCGTTTTGGTCCGATAACCCCTATTGCCCCCATTACTTTATCCCCCAGTGAAAAAGTTTTGAATATCAAACTTGAATCGCCGCTGTTTGTTATCGTATTTTCCTCGCCTATAACAATACTGAGTTCGTCCTGTTTCGCTTCGGACAGCAATTTTGTCAGGCTATTTTTGTTTTCTATCAGGTTTATTAAGTTTTTCGCCTTTTCTATATCATGATATTCAGGCATATTCAAAAGATTAATCATGCCGTCTATATATACCTGTGCGTTGTTTATATCCGTAATGGCTTCGTATATGGTTTTTAGAACTGGCGAAATTATCGCGGAATAGCTTCCCATCATAGTTTCCATATTGACAATCGTAGGCAGTGACACGGTCGATATGTCTATATTTATTAAATTATCGTTTAATATTGTGGAAAGAAGCGAAAGAACTTCCGTCGAAATTTCAGTTTTGCTGTAGATATGCTTTGTTTTGGCGATATTTACAGACGTAATTATAACAAGTAAGAAATTATTGGCATCTATATAAAATATTTCAAATTTTACAATATTAACGGATATTATTTTCGGGGTCATGGAAACGGACATAAGCGAAGTGAGCATAGACATTAATTTTGCCGCTTGCTCAATTATTTTATCCAAACTTGAGATTTTAATGTTTAAATGTTCGTTGATTTCCCTTATTTCTTTTATTTCATTTGAAGTCAAGCGATAATTCTGCATGAGATTATCGACATAAACTCTGTAGCCGAGGCTTGACGGGATACGCCCTGCGGAAGTATACGGCTGTTCGAGAAGTCCAAGCTGTTCGAGTTCATTCATAGTATTTCTTATAGTGGCGGGGGAAAGCCCTATGTTATAATAATCGACTAAATATTTTGAACCGATTGGCTCGCATTTTTCTATATAAGTGTCAACGATGGCTTTCAGTATGAGTTTTTTGCGGTCGCTTAGTTCCAAATATTGACACCTCCGTTTTTTAGAACTTTAAAAATCTTTTTATATTGCCGTGCTGCAAATGTAGTGATAATTATTGCTATAGTGACGTTAATCTTGATTTTCAAACGAAAATTCTTCGAGTTTTGATATTATTTTCTTTGTTTTTTCCCTGCCCTTTGAAAATTGTCCGATGAGAGTGTCAAATGCGAGTAAAAATAATATGCTGTAGTTATTTGAACGGACAAAATTAACAAGATTTTCACCTATTAATGCAGGGTTAAAATCAATTATTTGGGAGAAAATTAAAATTAAAAGATAAAACGAATATATTAATGTTTTAAAAGAAATAAATCCACCCGATAACATAAGATAGGTTTTCTCCGCACCGTATTTTTGCTTACACATCATAATTGCTTTGTCTGATTGCATTATTTTATCTGTGTATCCGTTAATTAATACAGCTAAAATAATCAAGGCAAAATTCCATAAATAAGCATATAAAAGAGAAAATTTGGCTAACCACGTAAATCCAAAATATAAAATTAAACCATATACAGCCATTCCTAAAATATCGTATATTAAATATTTGTTAATTTTTTTTATTTTGCTCTTCATTGAATTTTCTCCTGTTTTTAATTTTATGCAATCCCCGAAAAGATAAATTAGTTCATCAAATTTAATAAAACACCCGTCACTCGCTACGCTTCGTGCTACCCTATTTACTAAAGAAAGTGCTTGTCCGCAGACGGCGAGTGTTTTCTTGATGTAGAAAATGCTTATACTATTCGTTCATTGCAAGCCATTCTTCTTGCAAAATAGCATATTGAAATCTGTCACACCATTCATTATTAAGCTTACTATTACCCAACTGCGCTTTAATAAAATGAGCTTCGCGGCGCATACCGATTTTTTCCATTATTCTATATGAGCCTATGTTTTTTGCATTGCAACCGGCAATAATACGGCGAAGATTGATAATATCAAAACCAAGTTTCAACATAGTTCTACCTATTTCTGTACCATATCCCTGTCGCCAGTAATTACGATGAATAAGCCAGCCTATTTCAGGCTCGTCGTACAAGCGTATTAATGTAGCCGCCCCAATTAAAATATTATCAGACTTCAATACAACAGCATATTCATAGTTGGTACATTCCTCTGCTTCAGCATTAGTAATAGCCCAATTCAAATAATCACGAGTTTCTGCCTCACTTCTCGGTTCTCCACTACGATATTTCATGTTTTCAGCATTACTGCGCCAATCAAAAACAATCGAAAAATCATCTTTGTTAAATTTACGATAGATTAATCGCTCGGATTCAAGTTCTATAAATTTCATTTTTAGCTCCACTAATATAAATTTTTTACGCCGTCTTATATAGCTAAATAACGCAAATCAAATTCTATACCTTTTTGTGTCCGAATAATATGATTTAAGTTTTGATTTTTAAGCTCTTGAGAACCAAGCCAACATTCAATCAAGTTTGAGTCTTGGTCGATATACCAATGTTCGGTTATCTTAGACGTTGAATATAAATATTGTTTAAAATCACGTTCTTTCTGCGTATTACCTTTTGACCATACCTCAATTATTAAATCGGGCTGTCCCGCAAATTTTGTTTCCCGTTTATTAACAAGAAATTTATTGTGATGAAACAGAACCAAGTCAGGCTCAACTGTTTTTAAATCATCAATAACATCGTTTATAAAATCGCTTTCGTTTGTTATATCGGCTAAATCTACTAATCTAATGTCGCTTACTTTATTTTCACTGCCAAAATAAACTAAAGAACAATCTTCTTGCAGAACGACGGCATTTTCTTTTTCCTCTAAATCCAAAAGATTACCGCCAAGTCTCCGAGTTATTTTATTATGTCTCCATGTTGTAGACATAGGCATATAAATACTCATATATTTTAACTCTCCCCGTAACTAATATAAATTTTTTACGCTGCATATCAATACATATCTAAAACAGTATTTTATATTAATATATTCATAAATTAGCACTAAGGGTATAAGAGTGCTAAAAGTTATATAAAGAATTTAACATTTTTCCAAATATATGTCAAGTCAAATATTTTTTTTATTTGTAAAATAACTGTAAACTTACTTTTTATTTCGTGAATAGAAAGATATAACTTATACATAAAAGGGACTTTTTATCTTTAAATTATCGCTAAAGTTCTTTTGAACCAAACGTATAATGCAGACTTTTTTGACAATCAAAACCACCCGTTCTTACGGGTGGTTTTGATTTATAAAATTATACAGTCTATTTCAATTCTCCCTTTTAATTTTTTTCTTATTTCGACGAGATGCCAACGGACTGTCGAATCTGATATGTTCAGTTCTTTTGATATTTGTCTGCTCGATTTGCCGTCATAATAAAACATCACAATAATATCCCTGTGGAGTTTCGACAGATACGCAAGTTCAGTTTTCATTTTTTCAATAAGCATAATTGTTTCAACTTCATTCTGTAAGTCAAAACCGTCAAAAAGATTGGGCGAAGCGTCAATATCTGTTGTATCCCAGTGCTTTTTATTTTTGCGGAAGTAGTTGTTCCAGCAATAATGGCAGATAGTGTATACAAACGCGTTCATATTTTCGATTTTGCTGTACTTTTCGATAGAAGTGAGCAGCGACATCAAAATTTCCTGAGATAAATCTTCGGCATCATATATATTGCCTGTTTTGTTATAGGCAAATGAGAGTATTCTTTTTGAATATTCCCCGACAAACTCAGAGTTGAATATATCCATAGATTTTTCACCGTCCTTTGCATTTTTCGCGTATTTTGTTTTTTCAGAAACGTTTCTTGTATATAAAGTAACGCCAAAATAAGAACTGTTGGTGAGAATTTTAAAATTTTTTATTTTTTTCTAAATATATTTTTTTTGTTTATATTAACATCTTCTTTTTTGTCCATATTTTTCCATATGTGAATTCTTCCCTCGTCGTTGAGATTTTTTAGCAGAATCAGGCATATGGGAAATAAAACCATGCCGAAAAATCCGAGTATATTATATCCCGTATATAACGCGATGAGTGTCACGACAGGATACAAACCAAGGCTTTTTCCCACTATCTTAGGCTCGATTATCTGCCTTATTACAGTTACCGTGGCATATAAAATCAGCAACGCAAATCCTGTAAAATAATCTTTTTGCAAAAGGGTGATAATTCCCCACGGAATCAGGACCGTACCTGTTCCCACAATGGGAAACACGTCTATTAATGCGACGAAAAAGGCAAGCAAAAACGCATATTTTATCCCGATAATAAGAAACCCCGCAGTAAGCTCAAAATAAGTGATTAGCATTATTATTAGATATGCCCTTAAATATTTATAGATTGCTTCGAGAAATCTGTTTTTAATATCAAGAATGATACTCCGTACTTTTTCGGGGATTTGCAGCATAATAAATTTGTTTATCGGCTCATAGTCAAGGCAAATATAAAAAGTTGAAATAATCAAAATCAGTGTAAATATCAAAAAAGAGGGCAGAACTACGACTATTGACGTTATCATAGCGGGAACTTTTGTCGCTAAAAACATACCGAGGTCTGATACAAATGTTATCGCCATATCGTAGATTTGCGTTTTTACTCTGTCTATTATATCGCTTCCCGATAAAAACGGAACCCGTTCAAGTATGCTTTCAAACCAGTCAAAAAAACTGTCGATATACTGCGTGACCGTTTCGCTGTCTATCTTAAATGTTCTCGAAAGAATATTAAGTTCATATATAATGCGGTCTATTACCAAAAATATAAGAAAGCCGATAACGGCGAATATCAATAAAAGAATAAAAACAGCCGCTATTTTCTTTGGTATACGCAGCGCAGAATTTAAAAATTTAACAAAAGGCTGAATAAAAAAAGCGATTATCCAAGCGATAATAAACGGCAAGAGCCATATAAAGAGATAATTAAAAAATAAAAACAGAGCAAGAAAAATTAACGCGGCAATCAAAATATTCTTTAAAATCTTCAGAGCTTTGCTGTAATTATTTTTAGGATTTTTGCCGTCAGGATTCAAACTCATATATTAACTCACCCATGATAATAATATTAATAATATATATGATTATATACAGTATTCTTGACAAAATAATGAATGTTTAACTTGTTTTTCTTTAAAGTTGTGTTAGACATATGTATTGGTGTTTAGAAAATGCTTATTTTGTAAACACCACAAAACACCCGTCACTCGCTGCGCTTCGTGCCACCCTCTTTACTAAAGAGGGCTTTTGGTGCGGCTAT